>Ga0082212_10002377_pt1 | contig 27461 bp, 25 predicted proteins | sample TergutNt197P3_FD_71548 | JGI IMG/M metagenome (GOLD analysis project Ga0082212, IMG submission 71548) | Neocapritermes taracua P3 segment gut microbial communities from Petit-Saut dam, French Guiana - Nt197 P3 | ecosystem: Host-associated > Arthropoda: Insects > Digestive system > Gut ...
GAGCCGGAAAATCGTGTGGGAGGGGATATGGTTCGCCGCGCCGTTTGGCTTCAGGCGGCGATGTGTTCGTAAAGTTCCCGCGCGTTCTGGCTGGCGGGGTTGATGGCCAACACCGATTGCAGGTGATCCTTGGCCTGATCCTGCCGACCGAGCGTCACCAGGCAGCCGGCCAGAGTGATGCGGTAGGCTTCGTTGTCCGGATTGGCTTCCAGGCAGGCTTCCAGCGTGGGCACAATACGGGCCACGCAGTTCTGGCTGTAAGCTTCACGCACCAAGCAGTTGAGCGCGATGGTGTTGCCCGGGTTCATGGTCAGAGCGCGTTCAAAGTGCCCCATGGCCTCATCGTGGTCGCCCTGTTCCATATAGACAAGGCCCGCACCAGCCAAAGCCTTGTCGCCGCCGTTCTTGTTCACGGCCTTGAGATACAGGGTCAGGGCGTTGCCGAGCTGCCCGCGCTGCACGGCGATGGTGGCCAGGCCGAGATACGAGTCGGGATATTCTTCCGCGCTCTCCACTGCTTTCCGGTAATAGGTTTCAGCTTTGTCCAGGTCGCCCATGAACAGATAACACTCGCCAAGTTCCTTGTTGATTTCGTAATCAAGATGCTGACTCATGGTTTCCCCCCCATGAAAAAATTTACCGCACACCGGGAGTTGCCTTTTGGGGCTTATGCGATGCCCATTTTAAAGCAAGGCGTGTGCCATATAATATAAATAGTATAAAAATCGGTATATTAAAGATGGGGGAAGCCGTCATGCGGCAAAACTGTCACCTTCATGACGCGCCGGAACCGGATCGGGCGGCAAATTTTTCCTCCCGTCCGCACGCGTTGACGAACAAGCCAAGGGGATCTACCATATTTCCGGGGCACTGCACTTCCCCCGAAGGCGCTGCGGCCGACTTTCTTCCACCCACCATCTCAGGAGAGCATCACCATGATAACCGCAAGCGCGTATATCCAATCCCTGCGGGATCTCGGCTCCCGCCGTGTGTATGTTTTCGGGCAAAAAGTCGATAACATTGTGGATCATCCGATGATCCGCCCGTCCATCAACTGCCTGGCCATGACCTACAAGCTGGCGGAAATGCCCGAGTACGCCGACCTGATGACCGTAACCTCCAGTCTTACAGGAAAAAAAATCAACCGTTTCAGTCATTTACACCAAAGCGCCCACGATCTGGTGAACAAGGTCAAGATGCTGCGTCTCATCGGCGCCATGACCGGCACCTGTTTCCAGCGTTGCGTGGGCATGGATGCCTTAAATGCCGTGTGGAGCACGACCTTTGAATGCGACCAGACGCACGGCACTGCCTACCATGAACGCTTCAAAAACTTTCTGACCGCCTGGCAGGAAAACGACTGGACCGTGGACGGCGCCATGACCGACCCCAAGGGTGATCGCGCAAGCGGCCCCTCCGGCCAGACCGATCCCGACCTGTTCGTGCATGTGACGGAACGCCGCAAGGATGGCATCGTCGTGCGCGGCGCCAAGATCCACCAGACCGGCGTGCTCAATGCGCATCATATCCTGGTCATGCCCACCCAGACCATGAAGCCCGAGGAAAAAGACTTCGCCGTGTCCTTCTCCGTGCCGGCGGACGATCCCAGCCTGATCTTCATTTACGGCCGCCAAGCCAGCGATACCCGCAAGCTTGAAGCCAACAAGATCGACGTGGGCAACATCAATTACGGCGGTCAGGAAGCCGTGGTCATCTTCGACAATACCTTCATCCCCTGGGATAAGGTCTACATGGACGGCGAAGTGGATTTTTCCGGCATGCTGGTCGAACGCTTCGCCGGTTATCACCGCCAATCATACGGCGGCTGCAAGACCGGCAACGGCGATGTGCTGATCGGCGCCACGCAGGCCATCGCCGACTTCAACGGCGCGTCCAGGGCATCTCACGTCAAGGACAAAATCATCGAAATGATCCACATGAACGAAACCCTTTACTGCTGCGGCATCGCCTGTTCCTCGGAAGGCCGCAAGACGGCCGCCGGCAATTATCTGATCGACATGATGCTGGCCAACATCTGCAAGCAGAACGTGACCCGCTTCCCCTATGAAATCGCCCGTCTGGCTCAAGATATCGCCGGCGGTCTGCTGGTCACCATGCCTTCCGCCGCTGACTTTGACAGCGCCGAAGCCGGTCCCTGGTGCCGGAAGCTGTTCGCGGCCGCGCCCGGCGTGCCCGTGGAAAACCGCCAACGCATGCTGCGCTTGATCGAAAACATGACCATCGGCGCATCTGCCGTGGGTTACCTTACCGAGTCCATGCACGGCGCCGGTTCGCCCCAGGCCCAGCGCATCATGATCGCCCGTCTGGCCAACATGGATGCCAAAAAGAAGCTGGCCCGCCGCATTTGCGGCATCGACCCCGACGGGCTGTTCTGAGCGCTCAGAGCAGTTTGGCTTTGAAAACATTGAGCATCGCCTACTGCGGCGGCTGCAACGCCGCCTATGATCGGGTGGCTTTCGTCAACGGGCTGCTGGAAGATGCGCGGGCGGGCGGGTGCGCCCTCCGGCTTGCGGACACGAGTGAAGCGGGTGACATCGCCTTGATTGTCGCCGGTTGCCAAGCCGTCTGCGTGGCAGATCGCACGGATCTCGGCGCCGAAGCTGCGGTGCGGCATGTTGTTGGCCCGAACATGCTTGACGCTGTAATCAGGCCCATGGCCGCCATTCACGCCAAGCTCAAAGCCGAGTTGCTGGCCTGACCCCGCGCATCAGAAAAATTGGAATCAGCCTTCAATCCTCGCCAGCGTCGCGGCGACTTGGCGGCCGAGAGGCGTTTCGCGCCTGAGTTCGCGCTCGATGGCGGCAATCCCCTTGATCACTGTGGAATGACGACGCCCGAAATGGTCGCCGATCTCCTGAAGAGAAAGATCGGTATGCTTGCGGGCCAGAAAAAAGACCGTATTGCGGGCCACAACATAGTTCTGGCGGCGGTTGCGGGAGCGCAGTTGCGGGGCGGAAAGGCCGAAACCTTCGCAGACGCGGGCGATGATGGCGTCCATGCCGCGCAGGGGCATGTCGCTGACATAGTGCATGAGCACATCATGGGCCAAATCCGTGGCAATGGATCGGCCAAGCAGACGAGCTTTAAGAATGAGGTTGCACAGGCAGCTTTCGAGTTGGCGCACATCGCTGGTGACGCGTTCGGCCAAAAGTTCGAGCACGGCTTCGGGCAGAGAGGTTTCCTGAAGAGCGGCTTTCTCCTGAAGAATACGCCGGCGGGTAGCCAGATCGGGTTTTTCCATGCCGGCGAGAAAACCGGAACAGAAACGGGACACGAGCTGACTGTCGAGATCGCGCAGGTCGCGAGGAGCAAAAGAACTGGTCAGGATAATCCGGCTGCCGCGCAATTGGAGCGTTTTGATGGTGGAAAGCACCTCGTCCTGCATTTTTTCCTTGCGCTGGAGAAATTCGACATCTTCAAGCAAAAGCATGTCGAGATCACGAAAACGGGCCTTGAAGCGTTCAATGTCCCTGGCTTTCATGGCCTGGACGAAGCAGGAAGAAAATTCCTCCGCGGTCAGATATTCCACGCGCGGATGGGCGCGGTTGCTATCGTGGCACACGGCTTGGCCCACGGCCTGCGTGAGATGGGTTTTGCCAAGACCGGGAGCGGAGTTGAGAAAGAGGGTGTTCACGGCGGCGCTGTCGCGGGTCATGCTGCGGGCGGCCGCGTGGGCCAGTTCGTTGCAGGGACCGACAACAAAACCGTCAAATCCGTAACGCCAAGGCAGGGGACGGGAAGGCAGGGCATAAGGCAGGCAGAGCTGCTCTGAGGCCGGAATCTGGGAAGCCTGGGCCGAAAATAGAACCGGCCGGGGGCTGGTGTCTGTGGGACTCGGGATGCCCTGCTGCGGACGATCCTGGCAATCCGGCCGGCCGGAAACAGCGCACGGCCTTGCGATGGCGGCCGGCTGGGCCTCGGCCTGGGCTTCAATGCACAGGATGGGCGTGGAACCCAGCACTTCGGCGGCGGCGCGTTCAATGTCCGTGCTCAAGCGCTCACGCACCCAGTCGGCAACAAAGTCGGTAGACGCCGTCAAACGCAGGTGGGCGCCATCGACCTCACCGCACAAAGGGCTGATCCATACTTTATAGATACCGGGTTGGAGCGTTTTTTGCAATTTTGCGCGAATTGCGGACCATTGTGCGTTCATAGGAACGTGTTTTACGTGAAGAAGGCCAAGAAGCCAAGTGCGCGTTGTTCGGGTTTGCCGCAGGCTTCACCCTTGTGGCCAAACACATTCTTTTTTATATATCATACTTTAATCACTTATTATTTTGCAAGTCCTTATCCTGCATCATGTGCCTTTCAGGCTTTGCGGCTCTAGGATTTATACTTGTCAAGCATCTTTTTCCAGGCTTCCCTGTGGATTATATTTCAACTTATACAATTTAAATTTTCGACTATTTTTTCAAATTTTCATCGATTTTCTTGATTCCAGAAAAAATTCCGATCCTCCATCGGACCCTCCGCACACCTCCCGGCCAAGGCGCGCACGCGGTTTATATTTACACGCCTGAAGCATTTGGCTATGCTCGGGCGTCATCCGAAAAGACGGACCTTCCCCGAATCGTAAAAAACGCTGTGCAGGGAGCGGCTATGATCGCCTGTCTTGAAGGCCGCGTTGTAGAAATCACATCCCAGTCCTGCGTGTTGCTCACGGCCGGCGGCACGGGCTACGAGATCGGCCTGCCCGCCCATACCCTGGCCGCGCTGCCCGGCAAGGGTGAAGCCGTGTTGCTCTACACCCGCCTCGTCGTGCGCGAAGATGCGCAGGAACTGTTCGGTTTCGCCACCTGGGACGAACGCCAGACTTTCCTGACGCTGATCGACATCAACCGGGTGGGGGCGCGCACCGCCCTGGCCATCTTGTCCGTTTACCGGCCGGACGATCTGCGCCGCCTCGTGCTTGAGGAGGACGCGACGGCCCTGGCCCGTGTGCCCGGCATCGGCAAAAAAACCGCGCAACAAATTTTTCTGGAACTCAAGTACAAGCTCAAAGTGGACGGTGCGCCCGGCGCTCCGGGCACAGACGGGTCCCGGCCTGGCGGTGTTCTGCATGATGCCCTGACCGGCCTTGCCAACCTGGGTTACGACGAGGGCGAAGCCCACAACGTGCTCAAGACCGTCCTGCACGACGAACCGGATCTCGATGTCAGCAGCGCCCTGCGTGCCGCGCTCAAACGCCTGGCCAAAAAGATGTAAGCCGGGAAAGATGTGGACATGGAAGACCGGACTCTGGCAGCGGCCGACGAAACTCTCCGCCCCCGGCGACTTGAGGACTTCATCGGCCAGGAGGAACTGCGCAGGAACCTGCGCGTCTACCTCGACGCCGCGCGCGAACGGGGCCAGGCCATGGACCATACGCTGTTTCACGGCAATCCCGGCCTCGGCAAGACGACTCTGGCCCAGATCATGGCTGCGGAACTGGGCGTGAACATCGTCTCCACCTCCGGCCCGGTGCTGGAACGCAGCGGCGATCTCGCGGCCATCCTGACCAACCTCGGCCGGCACGACATCCTGTTCGTGGACGAAATCCACCGCATGCCCGTGCCCGTGGAAGAAGTGCTGTACCCGGCCATGGAAGACTTCACGATCGATCTGGTCATCGGTCAAGGTCCGGCGGCCCGCACGGTCAAGCTGGACGTGGAGCCTTTCACCCTGGTGGGCGCCACCACCCGCGTGGGCCTGCTGTCTTCGCCTCTGCGGGACCGTTTCGGCATCATCAGCCGCCTGGAATACTATGCGCCCGAGGAATTGTGCCTGGTGGTCAAGCGCACGGCCCGCATTTTGAATCTGCCCATCACCGGGGACGGCGCCCTGGAAATCGGCCGCCGCAGCCGGGGCACGCCGCGCATCGCCAACCGCCTGCTGCGCCGCGTGCGCGACTTCGCTTGCGTCCACGGCAACGGCAGCGTGGATCTCAATCAGGCTCGCGACGCCCTGGCCCGCATGGACGTGGATGAATACGGCCTGGACCAGATGGACCGCAAGCTTTTGACCGTGATCATTGATATGTACGACGGCGGTCCCGTCGGCCTCAAAACCCTGGCCGTGGCCTGCTCCGAAGAAGTGCGGACCATTGAAGACATTTACGAGCCGTATCTCATCCAGTGCGGCTTTCTCAAGCGTACCCCGCGCGGCCGCATGGCTACCGCGAAATCCTACCGTCACCTGAACATGTTGAGTTGAACCATGCCGGCCGCATCATTGCGCGTGGAATTGCTTTCCCATACGCCTGATCCCATGTCTCTGATCTACGCCGCTTTCCGGCAGTGTTACCTGCCCGGCTGCGTGGCCGACATGTGGCCGCGCCTCGTGCGCGGTGAGATCGCTCCCCCGGAACAGGCCGATTTCATCGGCCGCATCCTGCAATCCGGCCACACCAGCCCCATCGAACACGTCAGCTTCACCTTTGCCGTGGACGGCGTGTCGCGTGCCCTGACCCACCAGCTCGTGCGCCATCGCATGGCTTCCTATTCGCAGCAGAGCCAACGCTACGTCGATGGATCGCATTTTTCCTACATCCTGCCGCCTTCCATTGCCGCCAACCCGGCCGCCAGGGAACGCTTCGAACGCCTCATGAACGAAATCGGCGGCATGTACCGCGACATCAAGGCTCATCTGGAAGCCGACGGTCAAGCCGGCGCCCGCGAAGACGCCCGCTTTGTCCTGCCCCAGGCCACGGCCTCAGCTCTTGTGGTCAGTATGAATTGCCGGGGATTGATCAACTTTTTTGAGCAGCGCTGCTGCGTCCGCGCGCAGTGGGAAATCCGCAACCTGGCCCTGGCCATGCTCGAACTGTGCCGCGAAAAACTGCCCGTGATCTTCAGCCAGGCCGGCGCAGCCTGCGAACGCCTGGGCTATTGCCCCGAAGGCTCCCTTTCCTGCGGCAGGCATCCGCCCAAGTGAGAGCTTCTACTTCTTATGCGAAGAACGCAGGCGCACCCTCAGAGGCGCGTGGCGGATGCCGAACAGGCGGCGCAGGCTTTTTTCCAGGTAACGGGCATAGCTGTCCGGCACGCGCGCCGCATCGCTGACGAAAAAGACAAAGGTCGGCGGATTGGATTCAGCCTGCGTCAGATAGAAAAATTTTGCACGGGCGCGCTTGACCACCGGCGGCTGGTGCTTGTTCAACACCTCCTCCATGGCCCGGTTGAGCTGGCCGGTGGAGACCCGCATTGCGCCCTCCTCCCGAATGCGCAAGGCCGTGGGCAAAATTTTGCCGAGATCCGTGCCTTTCAAGGCCGAGACCATGAGCACGGGCACATGCCCGCAGATGGACAAAACCTCGGCGAAATCTTGCCTGAGCGCCTTGCGCCGGTCCGCCCTGATCAGGTCGATCTTGTTGACCAGAATCATAAAGGGCGTCTTGCGCTCATCCAACATGTCGATCAGACGCTTGTCCTGCTGGGTGACGCCTTCCACGGCGTCAATGACCAGAAGGGTCACATCGGCCTTGGTGGTGCTCTTGATGGAAGCGTTGACGGCAAAGCGTTCAACATCATCCACCACCTTGGGACGCCGCCGCACACCGGCCGTATCCACAAAAACACAGCGGCCTCCGCCCGGAGCTTCCCAGGCCACGTCCACGCTGTCGCGGGTGGTGCCGGCGAGTTCGCTGACAATCATGCGGGCGCTGCCGATGACGGCGTTGACGATGGATGATTTGCCGGCATTGGGCCGGCCGAGCATGGCCAGGCGCAGCGTGGTTTCAGGCGCTGTCGCGGCCTCTTCGTCACCGGGCAGCAAGTCGTCCAGTTCTTCTTCCAGCAGGCGCACGTTGTGCCCGTGCGCAGCCGAGACGGCGAGCAACGGAAAGCCCAGAGCGTGAAATTCGGCCAGAGCCATATCCTCACGCTCAATGCCGTCGGCCTTGTTGACCGCGATCAGGACGGGTTTGCCCAGACGCCGGATACGGGCGGCCAGGTGTTCGTCAAAGGGCATGAGTCCGTCGCGCCCGTCCACAACCAGGCACAGCACATCGGCTTCGCGCATGGCCGCCTCGGCCTGGCTCAGAATCTCAGCCTCAAGCCCCCTGGAGGCAGCCGGTCCCTCAGCAAGCGCCTGGTGCGCATCAAGCGTGACCCCGCCGGTATCGAGAAGCCGGAAGATCCGCCCGGCGCGCGATCTGACCCGGCCTTCCACCCGGTCGCGGGTGACGCCGGGCCGGTCATGGGTGATAGCGCGGTTGCTGCGGATCAGGCGATTGAACAGCGTGGATTTGCCGACATTGGGGCGACCCAGCAGGGCAACGGTACGCATGAGAAACCTTGGCAAATAGGTTGCATTCCTGATGAGCGGGCGCAGGAAAAAAAGAGCGGATGCCGGAGATCTTTCTTTCTACTGGGCCGGGGCCGAGGAATCGGCCTGGGCGCGGCGGCGCAGGCTGTGCGAAAAAAGCATGCAATGGGCGCGGCCGCCGAAAAGTTCGTCTTCCTTGACGGCCAGGGCCAGGGGCAGCACTTCATCCACATGGTCAACGAACACGATCTTCAGAGATTTGAGCACTTCCTCCGGCACTTCCTTCAGATCTTTCTCGTTTTCACGGGGAATGATCACGGTGCTGATGCCGCCCCGGCGTGCGGCCAGCAGTTTTTCGCGCAAACCGCCGATGGGCAGCACCCGGCCGCGCAGGGTGACTTCGCCGGTCATGGCCACATCGTTGCGCACGGGACTGCCGAGCAGGGCCGAAACGATGGAAGTGGTCATGGTGATGCCGGCTGAAGGGCCGTCTTTGGGCGTTGCCCCTTCGGGCACATGCACATGGATGTCCGCATCCTTGTGGAAATCGGCGCGCAGATCGAACAGATCCGAGCGCGATCGAATATAGGAAAATGCCGCCTGGGCGGATTCGGTCATGACATCGCCGAGCTGGCCGGTAGTGACCACCTTGCCGGTTCCGGGCATGATGGCTGTTTCAACCAGAAGCAGGGCGCCGCCGCGTTCGTTGTAGGCAAGGCCGGTGCATACGCCTACCTGGGGCACGCTCTCGCGTTCACCGTAAAGGTATCGCTTGACGCCGAGAAAAGAGGCCAAATTCTGGCGGCTGACCTGGACGGCTGTGTCGGTTTGCCCGCTTTCCACCAGCTTGATGGCGGTTTTGCGGCACAGGGCAGCCAGTTCGCGCTCCAGATTGCGCACGCCGGCTTCACGGGTGTAGCTGCGGATGATGTCCAAAAGGGCATTGTCGGACAAATGCAGGTTGTCCGGCTTAAGACCGTGGGTTTCAAGCTGGCGCGGCAAGAGATAATCAAGGGCGATGCGGCGCTTTTCAACTTCAAGATAGCTGTTGAGCTGGATGATTTCCATGCGATCCTGCAAAGGCGCGGGGATGGACTGCAAAGAATTGGCCGTGGTGATGAAGAAGACCTTGGACAGGTCGTAGTCGATGTCCAGATAGTGATCGTTGAACGTGGAGTTCTGCTCGGGATCGAGCACTTCCAGCAGGGCGGAGGAGGGATCGCCGCGAAAATCGGCGCTCATCTTGTCGATTTCATCCAGGCAGAACAGCGGGTTGTTGTACTTGGCGCGTTTCAAGGCCATGAGAATTTTGCCGGGCATGGCGCCGACATACGTACGGCGGTGCCCCCGGATTTCGGCCTCATCGCGCACGCCGCCCAAGGAAATGCGCACAAATTCGCGGTCCGTGGCCCTGGCCACTGACTTGGCAAGCGACGTTTTGCCCACGCCGGGAGGACCGACAAAACACAAAATGGGGCCTTTAAGGCCGCCGGTCAGTTTCTGCACGGCCAGGTATTCAAGGATGCGCTCCTTGGGTTTTTCCAGGCCGAAATGATCGCCGTCCAAAATATCGCGGGCGGCCTTGATGTCGATGTCGGTTTCCTTGAGCCGGTTCCAGGGCAAATCCAGCACCCAGTCCACATAATTGCGCACCACGGTATATTCGGCGGAAGAGGGCGACATCTGCTGCAATTTTTTGATTTCGCGCCGGGCGCGATCGCGCGCTTCTTCCGGCATATCCTTTCCCGTCAGGCGGTTTTCCAGTTCCGTGGCCTCGGCCTTGGGATCGTCTTCCTGCCCCATTTCCTTGTGGATGGCCTTGATCTGCTCGTTCAGATAGTATTCGCGCTGGTTGCGCTCCATCTGGGTCTTGACCCGGCTCTTGATGCGCTTTTCAAGCGAGGTCACGGAAATTTCACCGAACAGGATTTCATAGACCGCTTCGAGCCGCTGCACGGGATCAAGAATTTCCAGTACGTCCTGCTTTTTGCGGTAATCGATCTTGAGGTGAGGAATGACCGTATCGGCCAGGCGGCCGGGATCGCGCAAGCCGGAAATGACAGCCAGGGCTTCCTGGGTGATTTTTTTGTTGGCCCGGCCGTATTCTTCCAGAGCTTCGTGCGTGGTGCGCACCAGGGCTTCGCTTTCCGGGCTGTAGTTGGCCGGAGTAATGACCGGTGAAACCAAAACCTTGGGAAAAATCCCGCCGCCGAACGGCTCGCCGGAAGACAGGCCGCGCCAGGTCACGCGTTCCAGACCTTCAAACAGCACCTTGATCGTGCCGTCGGGCAGCCGCAGAAGCTGGAGCACCTTGCTCAGGACGCCCATGGAATGGAGTCCTTCCAGGGTGGGCTTTTCCACGTCCGGCTCACGCTGGACGATCAGGCAGATTTTTTTGCCGTAATCGGTCATGGCGCTTTCAATGGCCCGGATGGAGGTCAGACGGCCGACGAACAGCGGCATGATGGTATGGGGAAACATGACGACTTCACGCAAGGGCATGAGCGGCGCTTCATACAGGCCGTCGGCTTTGCGCGGGAGATCTTCAAAAGTACGCATAACCCTTTCCTTCCCTGGAGAGGATGTGACAACAGTGCCCATTCCCCATTCTTATCGGCTTGGCCCGAAAAAAAAATAGCCAGGGTGGAGAAATTTTATCCGCGGGCGGGAACCTGCCCGCGCCATGCCTTGCTGCCGCAAAGCGGCTTACGATGCGATGCGCGCATCCGTGTCGTAAATATACAACGGCGCGGAATGCTGTTCCAGCACATCCAGGTTGATGACGCACTCCCTGACGCCCTTGAGGGCCGGCAGTTCGTACATGATGTCGAGCATCATCGCTTCCATGACGTTGCGCAGGCCACGCGCGCCGGTCTTGCGCTCAATGGCTTTCTGGGCGATAGCGCGCAGCACCTCGGCCGAAAAGTGCAGCGTGACATTATCCAGTTCAAACAACCTCTGGTACTGGCGCACCAGGGCATTTTTCGGCTCGGTCAGAATGCGCACCAAGTCTTCCACATCAAGTTCTTCCACATGGGTCACCACGGGAATGCGGCCCACAAATTCAGGAATAAGCCCGAACTGCACCAAATCGTTGGGATGCACCTGTTCCAGCAGATCGCCCAGCGGCAGATTTTTCTTGGTGCTGACTCTGGCTCCGAACCCCATGGAACCGCCGCGCACGCGGGCTTCCACGATCTTGTCCAAACCGATGAAAGCCCCGCCCACGATGAACAGGATGTTGTTCGTATTCAGGCGGATAAATTCCTGCTGCGGATGCTTGCGGCCGCCCTTGGGAGGGATGTTGGCCTCTGTGCCTTCAATGATCTTGAGCAGAGCCTGTTGCACACCCTCGCCGGATACATCGCGGGTGATGGAAGGGCCGTCGCCCTTGCGGGAAATTTTGTCGATTTCGTCGATGTAGATGATGCCCTTGCCGGCGGCCTCCAAATCATAATCGGCGTTTTGCAGAAGCTGGACCAGAATGTTCTCCACGTCCTCGCCCACATAGCCGGCTTCGGTCAGCGTGGTGGCGTCGGCAATGGCGAAGGGCACGCGCAGTATCCTGGCCAGGGTTTTGGCCAACAGCGTTTTGCCGCTGCCCGAAGGCCCAACGACCAGGATGTTGCTTTTTTCCAACTCCACGTCCTTGTCCCTGGCCGCATCCGCGTAAAAAACACGCTTGTAATGGTTGTGCACGGCCACGGCCAGGATCTTTTTGGCCAATTCCTGGCCGATGACGTAGGCGTCGAGTTCGGCCTTGAGTTCCTGCGGGGTCAGCAGTCTGGCCCCTTCCTTGGCTTCTTCCAGGGCTTGGCCGGAAATGATGTCGTTGCAGACCGCAACGCAGGCATCGCAGATGCAGGCATTATCCTGCACGATGAAATGCTTGGCATCCCGCTCGCCCTTGCCGCAAAACGAGCAGCGCAATTCGGGCTGGCGGGGGTGCTGAGGCGGTTGTGGCGTAGTCATGGCGCTTCCTGGTGTCTGATTCCGTTTTGCAAACCAAATTGCGTCCTGCAATTGTGATGTATCGGCTGTGGAGGAGCATTGTCCCGCCTTGCCTCTCGCAATGCGGCACAGCGCCCCTTCCCCGCACGCTTATCCGGCATGCAGATCGGCCCGGGAGGCGAGCACCCGGTCAATCAGGCCATATTCCCTGGCTTCTTTGGCGGTCATAAAATAGTCACGATCCGTGTCCCGGGCAACCCGTCTGAGAGGCCGCCCGGTGTGTGCGGCCAGAATTTCGTTCAGGCGCTGCTTGGTGCGCAGCATTTCTTTGGCGTGGATTGCCACATCGCTGATCTGGCCCTGATAGCCGCCAAGCGGCTGGTGGATCATGACCCGGCTGTTGGGCAGGGCATAGCGCATGCCCGGCTTGCCGGCAGCCAGAAGCAGAGCGCCCATGCTGGCGGCCTGCCCCATGCACACTGTAGCCACGGGCGGAGCGATGTACTGCATGGTGTCGTAGATGGCCAAGCCCGCTGTGACCATGCCGCCGGGGCTGTTGATGTACATGTGGATTTCTTTTTCCGGGTCCTGCGATTCCAGAAACAGCAGTTGGGCGCAGATGAGCGAGGCCACCGTGTCGTTCACTGCCGTGCTCAGGAGCACAATGCGATCCTTAAGCAGGCGGGAATAAATGTCGTAGGCGCGTTCGGTGCGGCCCGAGGTTTCAACCACGATGGGCACGTTCAGACCGGCGGTCTCATCCATGCCAGGCATGACGGATGTTTCTGGCAACAGGCGCATGGGCTAATCTCCCGCCGGGCTTACACATTCCGGAGCGGCCAAAGCCGGGACTGTGACGACTTCGGCCCGATCATAGATGAAATCCATGGCTTTGTCCGCCCGGATGCGCTCCAAAAGTTCACCCATCATGCCGGAGCGGACGTAGGCCTCGCGCAGTTGGTCGAAATTCTGCCCGGAGCGCATGGCCATGCTGCGCAACTGCATGTCGGCCTCAAGCGGGCTGGCCTGAATGTTCTCCTTGCGGGCCACGCTCATCAGCACAAGATGCATGCGCACAAGTATTTCAGCCTCGCGCCGGGCCTCGGGCTGCATGGTGGCGAGCGTTGCTTCCAGAGCGATCTTGGCGCCTGCAGCCGCGTCGGCGTCAACCGGCTTATCCTTGTTCACACGGGCCTCTTGCTGCTCCAGGCGCAAGCGGGCATCGCCCAAGATGCGTTCTTCGCGCAGCTTGACCATACCTTCCGGCAAGGGGAAATCGACCTGGGCCAATACGGCGTCCATGAGCTTCTGCTGGGTCTGGGCCTTGGCCTGTTGGCGCAGACGACCGCGCATGGATTCGGCAATGGCCTCGCGCATCTTGCCCAGGCTTTCCTGGCCCATGGTCTTGGCAAAGGCGTCGTCCGCCGCGGGCAGAATCCGCGTGCTCAGGCTGTTGAGCTTGACACGCATGACCACGGTCTTGCCCGCCAGGCCGGAATGGGCATAGTTGTCGGGAAAGGCCACCGGGCCTTCTCGTTCTTCGCCGGGCACGAGATCGCGAATAATGGCCTCAAAATCCGGCAGCACCTGGCCTTCGCCCAAAACCACATGAAAATGCTCGCCCTTGACATCGGCAAGAGGCTCGTTGTTTTCAAAACCGGCGAAGTCGACATCCACAGCATCCCCGGCAACCGGGCGGCGGGCTTCTTCAACCGGCGTTTCCTGGGCCATGTTGCCGCGCAGACGCTCAAGCACATCATCAACTTCCCCGTCGGATACCGCGGCCTCGATTTCTTCCACCTTCAGGCCGGTATAGGCGGGCATGTCAAAGGCGGGCATGGCCTCAAAGGTCAACGCGCAGGAAAAGTCCTGACCGCGCGCGATAGCCCCACCCTCGTATTCCGGACGCGACAGGATGACGATATCCTTTTCTTGCAGAAAAATTTCCAGCTTCACGCCCAGAAAATCTTCCGCCACCCGGGACTTCACCTCGTCGCCGAAGCGGCGCTCAAGCACGCCGGAAGGAACCTTGCCCTTGCGGAAACCGGGCATGGAAAAATCCCGGCCCACATGCCGCAAGGCATCATTGAGCGCGCTATCCACCTCGGCGGCATTGGCGGAAACAATAACTTTTTTTCTGACCGGCGACAGGTCTTCAACAACAAAATCCATGCCGGGATCTCCCTTATTTTTCAAGGATGGAGTATACCCCACGCCGGGGCATCACTCTTCAGACTTTCCCGCGTCAAGATCCCTGAAAAGCCGGGCAATATCCTGAAATTCATCCTGAACGGCGATCAAGGTGTCTACAATGGCCGGATCGAAATGCGTAGCCCGGCTTTTCACAATGATGCCCATTGCTTCCTCGTGGGACAGGGCGGGTTTATAGACCCGTTTGCTGGTCAGGGCGTCGTAGACATCGGCGACGGCCATAAGCCGCGCAGCCAGGGGCGTGGCCGCCCCCTCCAGCCCTTGCGGATAACCCTTGCCGTCCCAGCGTTCGTGGTGGCCGTAGGCGACTTCCCGGGACAGACGCAGAAAAGAGTTGCCGCCAAGCCTGCGCTCGGCTGTAGCCAACGCGTCGCGTCCGCGGGTAGTATGCGTTTTCATGATCGCGAACTCTTCGTCGGTCAGGGCGCCGGGCTTGAGCAGAATGGAATCCGGAATGCCGACCTTGCCCACATCATGCAAGGGGGCGGACTGGTAGAACAGCTCGACCGTCTCGTCGTCAAACTGCTCCGCATACTCCGGATGTTGCCGCAGGGCATAGGCCAGAGAGCGGACATAGTTCTGGGTGCGCTTGATGTGCGATCCGGTTTCGGGGTCACGCCATTCAGCCAGGGTGGCCAAGGCCTCAATGGTGACCTCCTTGATCAGCGACAGTTCGTAGGTGCGCTCGCGCACCAGTTCGTCCAGCCGGTCGCGGTGGCGCTTGAGTTCGAGCTGATTGGCCACGCGGGTCATCACCAGGGAGGAACGGAACGGCTTGCTGATATAGTCCACCGCGCCCAGTTCCAGACCCAGGGCCTCGTCGCTCTCCTCACTCTGGGATGTAATGAAAATGACCGGGATGTCGTGGGTGGCGGGATCGTCCTTCAGGATCTGGCAGACTTCATAGCCGTTCATGCCCGGCATGATCACATCCAGCAGAATGATATCCGGGGGCGGGTCGTTGTGGGCCAGACGCAAAGCGTTCTCGCCGTTGGTGGCGAACATGATGATATAGGAACTCTTGAGCGATTCCACCAGGATGCGGATATTTTCCGGCGCGTCGTCAACAATGAGGACACGGCTTCTGCGGGTAACAGGCATGGTGGATTGCTCCTTCCGGCATTGCCTGAAATGCCTGCATGCGGCGATGAAATTTGCTTGCAAGCACTCCGGCGCCTGAACCTCCCCCGTGGGGAGGACATCGACGCCGCATTCACCAATTACCTTACTTTCGGGCGTTGCGCAAGCCGTAACCTGCTGCCGGGCGCGCAACAAAAACACCGTCCGTGAAACTCACGGCAAGTTCTCCACCCTCGGCGGTGAACAACAGGGGGATATCCCGCTCGGCCAAAGCCGCGCGCACCTCCTGCGAGGGAAAATCCCAGGCGTTGCCTGATCCGGCGCTGACCAGGGCCAGAACGGGCCGGACCGCATCGTACAGGGCCGGTTCAAGATTACGCCGTGAGCCGTGATGCGGCAAAATCAGGACATCCGCCCGCAGATCCTGTGCCGCATGCAGCCGGAGCATGGCCTGTTGTTCCTTGACCGGGAGATCGCCGGTAAACAGCGCCAGGCCCAGCCCGTGCCGCACCAGCCTCAGGACCAGGCTGTCGTTGCCGCGCAGCACGCGGCCGAGCGGCGGCCAGAGCGCTTCCAGCCACAGGCCCGGTGCGAGATCAAGGCGTTCGCCCAGGGACATGGCGCGCGCCCGAATCGGCCGCGCCGCAAGAACGCGCGCAAGGCGGATGTGATCCTGCGTGATCGAACGCCGCGCCCGGCCCGGATGCGCCGCATCGCCCGCATCTTCATTCCGGCCGGCCACAAACAGCGGTACGGAGAAATTCTCGAGCATGAAAAAAATGCCGCCGGAGTGATCGCGGTCCATGTGGCTGACGGCCACAAAATCGAGCTTGGGCGGTCGATTGGCGGTCAGAATGGGCCGCAGCACATCCCGGCCGCTGTCAAAACGCGTGGAGGCAAAGCCGCCGCCGTCGATCAATCCCCGTCCGCCGGGCCATTCCAAAAGCACGGCCTGTCCTTGCCCCACATCCAGCAGGCGAATCCGTGTTTCTTGCTGCGCCAGATCTCCGAAGCGCAAGCCTACGGCGGCCAGGGACAGCAACACGCCGATTCCGGCCAGGCGGCGGGCTGCCCGGCCGCCGCCGGAACGCCCGAAAAGCAGGGCCAGCGACGCCATGAGCGCACCGGCCCCCAGCATGGCCGTCCAGTGGGGGCGCAGGCTCCAAGTCACCTGGAGCCAGCCGTGCGCATCGAGCAGGCGCAGGCCTTCCAGCAGCCGGGTGCATGGCCATACGGCCAAATCCAGAACCGAATGCGCCGCCTTGTCCCAGCCGGCCGCAAGCAACAGCATGCCGATCCAGGCCGAAGGCAAAACAAGCAAGCCCATAACGGGCAGCCACAGCATGTTGGTTACAAGTCCCGGCGCGGCCCGGCCGAAAACATGCAACACCAGCGGCAGAACCGCGGCCTGGGCAGCCACGGAGAGAACCGCGACCGAAAAAAGCGCTTTGAGCGGCGTGCGGAGCAGGCCGGGCAGGAAGCCCTTACGCCGGAACAGACCGCCGGATGTGGCTTGCCGCAGCCACGGCCCCACCGCCGCCATGCCGGCCACAGCCAGAAACGACAATTGAACGCCGAGATCAAACAGACAGGCCGGCTGAGCCGCGATCAGGCAGGCCAATGCCAGGCACAGGCCGTCCGGCAGGGTCAAGGCCCTGGCGCGCCACTGCGCCAGAACACAGACCAGCAGCATGACGGCCGCCCGGATGAGCGAAGGCGGCGCATCACCCAGCCACAGGCACAAGCCGGCCAGAGGCAGGCTGAACAGGCCGAGCAGCACATTGCGGGGCAGCCGCAAAAAGATTCCCGGCCACAGGATTTTCAGAACGGCAACCGGCACAAGAGCCAGCACAGCGGCCACGGCCAGATGCTGACCGGACAAAGCCAGACTGTGGCGCAGACCGGCCCTGGTCACCCGCTCCAGATCGTCCGATTGCAAACCGGACTGATTCGCGAACAGCAGAGCCGGAATCAAGGCAGTTCCGGCCGGCGCCGTTTCCTCCCGGTACAGGGCCGCATGCAGCTTCTTTCTCCATGCGGCGCGCAACCGGGCCGCCGCCGTACCCTGTCCGGCAGTTTCCATGTGCGCGCTGTCGCCCCGGCTCCAGGCCGACCAGGCAATTCCCTGCCGCCGCCAGTATTCGCCCATGTCCGTGCCGTCCTGGTTCAAAAACCCGCGCACCGGGCGAATTTTCAGGGTCGCTGTCACAGTCTGGCCCGGCAGCGGACGCGCGTGCGGCTGCTCCCAGTTCCAAAGGGTTTTTCCTCGCAGCGCCGGGCCGTCCTCGTCCACCGGCCGCACATGATCCAAAATGACGCGCAGGCGCCGATCCGGCAGATCGCGCGTAGCCGCCACCTCGCCCCGTACCCGCAACGCCGGGCCGTTCATCCACGCCGGCTGCTCCTCCGTTTGTCCCGGCATACTCCACCAGCCAAACCCCAGGCCAAGCGCAAAGCACAGCCCCAGAAACACCAGGCGCACCCCCCGCGCCCGCTCGTCCACCCAGACCCCGATCAACCAGGCCAGGCCTGCAGGAAGCGGATGGACACAGGCCACAATGCCTGCAGCCAGCGCCAGCAGACCCACTTCCCGGAACAAGAGCGGCGCGAAAAGCGGCGTAAGAACAGATCGTGCGATCATGCGTGGTGGAACGTATCCCCGGCTTCAGGCTGTGCCGGCCGGCAAAGCATCTAGGCTTTTTCCCGCCTTATATGCGCGCCGCAGGCGTTCAACTTGGCTTCGATGCGCTCGTAGCCGCGATCCAGGTGGTAGATGCGCTGCAAGACGGTCGTGCCCTTGGCGGCCAATCCGGCCAGCACAAGCGAGGCGCTGGCCCGCAGATCCGAAGCCATGACCGGCGCGCCGGTCAGGCTGACGCCGCCGCGCACCATAGCCGTGTGGCCGGACAATCGTATGTCCGCCCCCATGCGGATGAGTTCCTGCACATGCATGAAGCGGTTTTCAAAAATAGTCTCCTCCACCAGGCCGGAACCTTGGGCCAGGCACAGCAGGGCCATGAATTGGGCCTGCATGTCCGTGGGAAAGCCGGGAAAGGGATGGGTGGCCACATCCACACCGCGCAAGCTCTGCACACCGCCCTCACACCGGACATGTGCGCCGTCCGGAATACGGTCGAGAGACAGGCCCATGCGCCGCAACTTGGTGATCACGGCTTCGAGATCCTCCCAGGAACAGTTGCGCACACGCACATCGCCGCCCGTGATCGCGGCCGCCACCATGAAGGTGCCGGCCTCGATCCGATCGGGCATGATGCTGTACGGTACACCGTGCAGGGAGGCAACACCCTGGATGTGTATTTCGCCGCTGCCCTGGCCGCTGACCCTGGCGCCGCAGGCGTTGAGAAAATTGGCCAGGTCCACGATTTCCGGCTCGCGGGCCGCGTTGGACAGCACGGTTTCGCCCTGGGCCAGCACGGCGGCCATCAGCAGGTTTTCCGTCCCGCCCACGGTGGGAAAGTCAAAAGCGATGTGCGCGCCCTGCAGGCGCCGGCAACGGCCGAGGATGTAGCCCCCGGTCAGTTCAAAACGCGCGCCCATCTGCGTGAGGCCGCGCAAATGCATGTCCACGGGCCGGGCGCCGATGCCGCAGCCGCCGGGCATGGACACCTTGGCTTCGCCAAGCCGGGCCAAGAGCGGCCCCAGGCACAAGACCGAGGCGCGCATGGTCTTGACCAGTTCGTACGGCGCTTCCGGCTTGAGATCTCCGGGTGTGACGGTGCAGGTTCCGGCCGCGCGATCGTGGCTGCTTGCACAACCGAGCAGGCGCAGCAGCTTGAGCGAGGTGCGGATGTCGGCCAAATCCGGCACGTTGTTGAACGTGGCTGGCGAATCCAGCAAAATTGAGGCCATGAGCAGGGGCAGGGCCGCATTTTTCGCCCCGCTGACCGTAATCTCGCCGGCCAGGCGGCGGCCTCCTTCTATGATCAGTTGATCCATACAGACTCCTCACACCGGCGCTTGACCTTTCTCCGGCAAGAATTTATAAATCTCCCCCACATGGCGGATGTAGCTCAGTTGGTAGAGCACCTGGTTGTGGCCCAGGTGGCCGTGGGTTCAATCCCCATCATTCGCCCCATGTTTTCCTCTCACAAAGTCCCGCAAAGCCTAAAAACCCTTGTGGGGCTTTGTGTTTTCAAAATACGTCCTCTAATACCCTCCAACAAAATCCATTGACAACTCAACGAAAAGTAGTACTTTTTGTCATACTTTCTCGTTGTCAAAAAGTCGAGTACTACATTTTTAATTGCTTTGTCCTTCAATGGTTCCGGGAATTTGCCGTACTTGCCGACGGGCATGTTTATCGGGTGTCAAATATGCGCGATGGCCGGGGAAAACGCGTTGAAGTCCAGGTCAAGGCCGGAATCGCTATTCTCTGCGCCTATGATACACATCAGCGCCCATGTGTTGTGATGCAGGGCGCTAAAAGCAACAAGTTGCGGAAGTTGATCATAAAGGCCGAAAGCCTGCGCCTGACAGGACGTGAAAAGGGCCTCTTTGAGTAAGGTCACGCTGGCAACAGCGGGGATCGCTCATTTGAAACCCGTTGTTGCCGCCAACCTGCTTCTTGAACGTATCATCAATATCTGCAAGCCCAATAACCCTTCCACGCTCATTTCCCATCAGTTTCACCGCCCCGGAACCATCCCCGGAGGTATTCTGCCAGTTCGGCGGTATCTTGAGCAATTTTGCGGTATGTCCACCCCGGAACACTGCCCCGCCACCAGTTCCACCGTCACCGTCACGGCTGCCCCGGAACCATCCTCCGGAGGTGTTTTGCTAGGTTGGTAAAATGTCAAGTAATTCCAACTCTTTTACCCCCCCATAAACTGATGACTTTGATGTGGTAGGTACGCTCACGCGGACCATCAAACTCGCAGAAATACACCCCCTGCCACGTTCCGAGCACCGGAGAGCCGTTTTCGACGATAAGCGTCACGCTAGACCCGATGCAGCTTGCTTTCAGATGCGCCACGCTGTTGCCTTCGCTGTGTCGGTACTCAGGCCTGTCAGGAAAGGCTTTATCCAGGCCATGCAGCATGTCTTTGACCACATCCGGGTCGGCGTTCTCGTTGATCGTGATGCCTGCGGTCGTATGCGGGCAGTAGACCACGCACAGGCCGTCAACCAAGCCGCTTTTCCTGATCGCGTCCCTGACGGCGGAAGTGATGTCGTAGCAGCCTTCTTTCGTGGTCTTGAGCGTGTTTGACGACAACATCAGGTTTTTCCCATCCATTTCCTGCGTTCAGCGTCTTCCATGCGTTCAATGGCGTATCTGAGGGCAGTCCTCGGCAAACGCGAATGAAAGACTTCCAGAAAGCCGCGAAGGGCGTCAATATCCTTTTTACCCGCTTCCCTGAGCATCCAGCCGCAGGCTTTATGCATGAGATCGTGGGGATGGTTAATGAAGTGCTCCGTCAGCCAGAAAGTATCCTCCAGGCTACCCCGCCGAATCAGAGCCAAGGTGGAAACAATCGCGGCCCGCTCTCTCCACAAATTCCCACTATCCGCCCAACCTTCCAGGAAACGCCTGCGTTCATTGATTTTAGTGTCCGCGCAGCGCCAATAAGCTCCCACGATGTGGTACACTGATAAATCAATGAGGTCCCAATTATTCGCCCGTTCCAGACGTTGATCGTACAGGGCGACAAGTTCGGTCAGGCCCTGAAGATTGTTCTGTTTCAGCATCCGCTGGGCGGAGTCCACCATAATCAGTAGGGCCGCCAGCCGGATTTCATGCCAGGGCGAATCAAGGAGGCTGCTGCAATCAGCAAGAGCAAGTTTCCCCATGAAAGGCTTGACCATAGCGCGTGTACTCGGAACAGGAAGGCCGAGGAATTGATCACCGTACCCGTATGCCCTACGCCGGTTTTGAAAAAACGCATGAGATGCCGCGCTTTCTCCGGATTGGCGGCTTTAAGGAACAATTCCGTAAGTTCGGTAGCGTGGTCCATAGTCATAAGCTCTTTGGTGTCGGCAATATCGTGTTGAGTGGATATCTCTCAATCAGCTCGTGAATTGCTCCTGATGGGTGCAAGAAACTGCGGAAGAGGGTGAACTCGGTGACTGAAAACTCCCCGTACCGTTCTGCGGCTTTCGCCTGAATCTGCGCTTTCAATGCCGGTGAAGCAGATTTTTTCAGACGGCTTAACGTTAGATGGGGCGAAAAGGATTCTTCCTTCAAACTCAGTCCAGCCGATACGCGCAATACCTCGTCTATCTGTTGTTTGAGTTGCAGCAAAGCAGCTTCTTTATTCACGCCCACCCACAGGATGCCACCTGTTTTGCGTCGAAATAATCCAAGTCCGGCAACAATCAGAGGAAAAGAACAGCTTGTGACGCGGCGTAGTGAGTGTTGAATCAGTTCAGCACCCGCTTGCGGAACCAATCCGATGAAACGTAACGTCAGGTGCAGATTACTTGCCGATGCCCATTTAAGACCGGGAAAGCAGGATTGCAGATCGCCCAGGCTGACCTTTATACCTTCAGGAATTTCCAGGGCCACAAAGAGGCGATTTCCCTGCGGCTGGTTGTCGGATACTTGATTCATAGGCGTTTGCTGCCGATGGTAGCGGATTCCAGCGTTCCGTACTACTGGACTGCTCTCGGCAATTTTTGAATTTCCCCCCGAGTCAGCCACATGTAGCGAGGCTCATGGCTGAAGCTCGAAAAGCCGAAATGCCGGTAAAAGGCGGCAGCTTGATCATTCTTTGCGCTGACTAAAAAAACGGTCCAGGCAAGTTCGCTTTTGTAGGCGCGCAGAAGTGCGTCCGCAAGCAGCAAAGCCCCCAAACCGCGCCCCTGGACGCTGGTATCCGTTGCGAGCCTTCCAAGCAATGCGGCGGGTACTTGTCCATAACGCGGCATTTTACGTCTGATATTTTCCGGCAACAGAGTCAAATCAACGGATGCCGCCGACAGACTGTAATACCCAAGCACGGTATCCGGCGCATCGGCATGAACGGCGACAATCACGGTGGCGAAACCCCGGCGTATGTCTTGACCGGCTTGAGTTTTTAAATACGCATCAAGAATTGATTCGCCGCAAGCAAAGGCGGAGCGATCCTGAGCCTGCAAGGATTCAAATCGTATTGTTTTCATGAATCGGAACGCACAGCGGCATGATCGCGAACGGCTTTCTGCAAGCGGGCGGAGGGGGAACGCTTTTCGTCGGCTAAGGCCGCAGCAAGAATTTGTTGATCTGCCAAGCAAAGTCTGACGATGGAATGTTCGTCAATGACTTTCCTGGCGGCTGCGGAAACTGCGGCAATAAGAAAGTCTGATTGCGATCGCCCTTCCAAGGCGGCAGCTTGAGCAAGCATCTCCTTGATATGTGGGGGAATCCTGGCATCTATGCGTACAGTTTCGCTTTGCGCTTGGGTGGGCATAGTTATTCCTCCTGTAAATTTGTACAGCGTAGGGCTGTACATGTCAAGTTGACCATAAAAAACGCGGAAAAAGGAATTGATTCGCTTGACGGCGCGGCTGGATGCTCGCATGTGACTTACAGCATTAAAGATGAATTGGACTATCCTGTCGAAAGTTCTTTATCTGCTTGGCTCTTGTGGCGGCACAGTTTATAAGGAGTTGCATTTTGGATAGTTATCATATTTTGATTTGAAGCATGTGGCTCCCATTCGCTATTTCTTGCTTGGCATTTTGCATATTCATGGTCTTGTCTTCGGAAGCCATAGTCAATTACTAAACAATTTTTTTAAAATCACTAGTTACGCTAAAAATTGCTTTTCTACAGTGATCGATGAATAATTTATGAATATCTTGGCTTCGTGTTTTCGTTGACCCAGTACCACTTCTATTGAAAGCCATTGACCATTGTGGCGATGAATTTTTCTTCAAATTATCAATCGCATATGCTCTATTTTTTATGGAAAACTCTGATATCAATTTTGTATTAAAATTATTTTCTTTAATATATCTATAAATTACATTTTGAATACAGTCTATAAAATCATTTATTGGTGTTAAAGTGTCATATGAATAGGCTCAAGAAAAGTTAGCCATACGCCGTGAAAGAGCTTTTATGCGAGTCCAATGTTCAGACTGCCCGGGATATGATGTGGGCAAATTTAACTTTGCATCCCACTTTCCACAAAATTCATCAACAGCTTTACTTAGCTCTTTCTGATAATCTATGCTTTTTTTTCCTGGGATACTTCCTGAAATAGTGCTATTTACATTGCCACTACCTTGTCTGTTAAAAATTTCCATAACGCAATTCTTACAGAGGCGCATATCATCCGAATAGTCCTTTCCTAGAAAGATTGAAAACTGTTTTTTTTGTTCACTTGTAAGGTTCATCCGTTTCAGTAAGGTGTCCTCTGACTCATTAGTAAGTTTACTGCTACATTTGAAACATGTTGTATTATATTTATCATCCTCGTCGTAATTTATGGTATTTATAGATTGCAGATTAACATTTATTTCAATACGTGCTTTATCATCAACATATTTAAATAATTTTCTTATCTCATTAATAAAATTATTATCAACTTCGTGAGAATTAACTTTTGAAAGATAGAAAAATTTGTGTTCAGGCAAATCTTCAAGATCTTTAACAATATGATACTCTTCTTGATCTCTTGTCATTCTATCGCACGTCTGGAGAAATGAATTTTGTATGTGCTTGATTTTATCTTCATAGGTTACAAAATTTGGTCCTTCTACTCTATCAAATTTTGAGAATACAATTAAAAGTTTTTCATGAAACCCATGCTTCACAGCACCTTTAATAATATCTACAGTCCCATCCTGCATTGGTTTCTCTGAATCATCAATAATTAATATATTATCTGACAATTCAAATAGTTGAATATGAGAATAAGAAATGGATTGATTTTGTTGTGTATGCCCAATTCCTTTTCCGTCAACAAATGTAACTTTTGGGAATGTATTCAGCCAACTGGCATGAAAAGGGCCAGCAATTCGTACACTTTCAACTAATGGAGTAATTAACTTCCCCCATGATGATTTTTCAATACCTATAAATGGCTGAAGGTTGGCTATAAAATCTTTTCTACTTTCAGACTCAAAGTAGAAACTAATTTGACTATCTTGACTTTCAACTCTCTTAATTTTGTTGTTATCAACAACATTTTTTAATGTATTTAATATATCTTTAAGAATATCATCTTTTGAAGATTTAAAAATATCCGACTTAATGAGATCTTCATAAATTATAGCATCATTGTCATATAATTCAATACTGTTTAGTTTTTTATCGTCTTTCAATATATTATATAACTGTGAGTATATTTTTGCGCATCCATGCAACGCATTGACATATTTATTCTTAATCTCGTGTTGTTTTCCATTATCAATATCACCAATAATATAGCTCAATCTAAAAGTTTGCGTACTGTCTTCTAAAAGAGATCTAAAGGCTCTATCTATATTATTTTTATCGTGAAATATCTTTGTTGCCTTGTACAAACATTCAATAACGATTTCTTCCAAATAGGCTGTTGGGTGAATAGTTATACAAAATTTGTAAATATTATTATCACTAATAACAGCTTCGAAGTTATATGTTGTTGTTCTATTTGCAGAAACTGGTGGTATTTCTTCGGTCTCAGTTCCAAGAATTTTACGTAGCAAGGTTGATTTTCCAGAACCAGTTAACCCAACTATAGAAATAATTTTATGATTATCGTCAGGCTTAAGTTTGATTCGTTTTTCTCGCGAATCATAGCCAGTATTCAGATAGGTATCTTGTATACCGCTCATAGGAAATCACCACAGGATATTTTAATTACTTGTTTTGTTTGCCGACGATTGGCTAAGTTAAGTCAAATCCTCGGATAAAATAATAGCAAAATTTAGCATCATCAATCAAGGGTTATACCGTCCCCCATTTCAGAATTCGTAACGGGGAGGCGCTTTTTTTACGGCAAAACGACGATGGGGAAGCCGAAGAATTGTGAAATAACACCTTGATTTAAAAATAGAATATGATATACTACATGTGCGGTGACGTACACCGCACGACGCGGCCAATGCGCCGCCTGTTTGCCCTCGCCCTACCGGCGGGGGCTTCCGCTTTTCAAAGGAGGACACCATGACCAGAGGCCCGCCTAAAACAAATTCTGCCAAGCCGAAAATGTTCCAACGCTACGCATGGCACTTAATCTTAATCCAGGAGATATTCTATGAATTTCACCAAAGAAGCATGTTTGTTTGTCATCAAAAACATTGCATCAATAGAAGGCGAGATTGTTGAAACCGTCCAAAAAAACGTGTTCAAGGCCATCAACGCCCGTTTGGAAAGCCGCATCAAGGCCATCGGCGGCTGGAAAGGACGATACCAGCTCGCCACCGGAGAAGCCGATGAAACGGACTTCGCTCCGGTCACGTGGCCGGAAAGTCAGGACGGGCGTTACCGCGCCAGCTACACGCTGGGCGAATCAGGAGATAAAAACAGCTATTGGCTGTCAAATGCCCTGGGCGTGAACGGCGTCAAGCTGTGCTTCCAGTTTTGGGTTCACGGCGGACTCGGTGGCCGCAGCAAAGGCGACATTGAGAGGAAGGTGATCACGGTTTCAAATATCGCCGCCGTGAAAGAGGCCGGAATGATTCTGGACGAAGATAAGGCGCTTTGCCTGCCTTTCGTGTTCGACGCTGAAACGCTGGCGGCTGAGTATCGGGGGGGAATTTTGTCCAACAATACCAAGGTGCCGCCCGGTGGTGCAGTGCGTTTTATGATTGTGTTCTACAAATTGCCCAAAGCAATAACGGATTTCAGCGTGACCGCGATCGAGGCCCGTATGCCGCTGAAGCAGGCGCGGATCACAGAGTGACGCCGCCGCTCATTTGGTTGCTTTGCAGGTTCGCGCCCCATCATCATGCCGTGTTCAGTGACAAAACCGATTTTTATTCCTGAACTTCCAGGCTCAATCCCACCGGGCAATGGTCCGATCCGCAAACTGTGCGCTCGATCCAGGCATCACGGACTGCGGACAGCAATTCGGCGGACACGAAGAAATAGTCCAGCCGCCAGCCCACGTTCGTTTCACGGGCGCGCGTTTTGTATGACCACCAGGTATACTGCCCCGGCACATCGCCGTGCACATGGCGGAACGTATCCACATAGCCGGCTGCGGCAAAACGATCCATCCAGGCCCGCTCCTCGGGCAGAAAACCGGTGTTTTTCTCGTTGGCCTTGGGCCGGGCCAAATCAACGGCCCGGTGTGCGGTGTTGAAGTCGCCGCAGACCACAATGGGTTTACGGGCGCGCAGAGCTTGCGCGTGATCGAGAAATGCGTCGTAGAAACCCAGTTTGTAGGGCACTCTCCGGTTTTCCTCGCCGCCGTTGGGGAAATAGATATTCAAGAAATGAAACGCCGGGTACTCCAGGTGCAGCACGCGGCCTTCCAGATTGAAGGGCACGCCGTCGTGTTCGCCGGCCAGGGGTTCCTGGGTCACGGCCAAGGGTTCGGCCCGGCTGAAGACCGCCACGCCCGAGTACCCCTTACGCGCCCGCGAGGCGCACCAATAACTGTGCCAACCCTCGGGTTCGCGCACATCGGCCGGCGCCTGGGATGGTTCGGCCTTAGTTTCCTGCACGGCCACAATGTCGCCCGGACCGGCGCGGAACCAGTCCCAATGCGGCTTGGCGCTGACCGCACGGATGCCGTTGACGTTCCAAGAAACAAGACGCATGGTGGGCATAGCTTCCGTCCGGTCGCCAGATACGATTTCACAAGGTGTAAGGAAGGTAGCAAAAGCCTTGGCGCGTGTCCAATCGGTCCGGCAAGTGCATTGAGGCAGGTGGACAATGCGGCAGGGGAGGAGATAGCACTCTGTCCCGCAGCATGGCAAACCCCCGTTTCCGGATAGGAAACGGGGGTTTGTGTAAGAAGTCTTGGCGCCGACCTACTTTCCCACATATAAGTATGCAGTATCATCGGCGATGGACGGCT
>Ga0082212_10002378_pt1 | contig 27458 bp, 24 predicted proteins | sample TergutNt197P3_FD_71548 | JGI IMG/M metagenome (GOLD analysis project Ga0082212, IMG submission 71548) | Neocapritermes taracua P3 segment gut microbial communities from Petit-Saut dam, French Guiana - Nt197 P3 | ecosystem: Host-associated > Arthropoda: Insects > Digestive system > Gut ...
ACAAATATATTTATGTTTATTACTTATATTTAATACTTTTACTATATAAATTATTAATAAATATTAAAATTAATAAAAATATATAAAAATTAAAATATTATAAAAACAATATTTAAAATAAAATAATATTAATCATACTAATTATAAAAAATACTAAAATGTAATAAAAATGTAATAAAAATACAGAAGTGTTGAAATTGAATATTACAGAAAAAATCTTATCATATAAAGCAGGTCATGAAGTTACACCTGGAGAAATAATAGAAGTTGATGTAGACCTTGCTATGTCCCATGATGGAACATCTCCTCCTGCAATTAAAACTTTTGAAAAAATAGCTGAAAAAGTCTGGGATTCTGATAAAATAGCTATTGTTTTTGATCATAATATTCCTGCTAATACCATAGGTTCAGCTGAATTTCAAAAAGTAGCTAGAAACTTCGGAAATGCTCAAGGTATTAAAAAATTATATACTCATGGAGAAGGAATATGCCACCAAGTTTTACCAGAAAAAGGTCTTGTAGAACCTGGAATGATTATTTTAGGGGCAGATTCTCATACTTGTACTTATGGTGCTTTTGGAGCATTTTCAACTGGAATGGGGGCAACTGACATAGCTATGGTATATGCAACTGGAAAAACATGGTTTATGGTTCCAGAATCTTATAAAATCCAAATAAATGGTAAACTTCCAATTAATACTAGTTCAAAAGATATAATATTGAAAATTATCGGGAATATTGGTGCAGATGGTGCAACATACAAAGCAGCTGAATTTTGTGGTGAAACCATTGATAATTTAGATGTTTCATCTAGAATGACAATTTCTAATATGGCTATTGAAATGGGGGCTAAAAATGGAATAATGGAACCTAATAATATTACACTTGACTATGTTTCAAATAGAACTGGGAAAGATAAAAATCAGCTAAACATATTTAATTCAGATAAGGATTCATTATATGAAAAAGAGTTTTCATTTGATATTAGCGATATGGAACCTCAAATAGCTTGTCCAAATGATGTTGATAATGTATGTAACATATCAAAAGTAATTGGAACTCATATTGACCAAGGTTTTATTGGATCTTGTACTAATGGAAGATTAGAAGACTTAGAGCAAGCTGCAAAGATACTTGAAGGTGAAAAAGTCCACAGTGATGTTAGACTAATTGTATCTCCTGCTTCTAGAGAAATCTACACAAAAGCTTTAGAAAATGGAATTATAAAAACATTCATTGATGCAGGAGCTATCGTCTGTAACCCCGGGTGCGGACCGTGTTTAGGTGGGCATATGGGTGTTTTAACTGAAGGCGAAGTTAGTATAGCTACTACAAATAGAAATTTCAAAGGAAGAATGGGAGATCCTGATTCTGAAGTTTACTTAGCTAATGCTGGAGTAGTTGCAAGTTCCAGTATCAAAGGATTTATTGAAAGCCCTGAAAATATTTAAAAAATAATTAATAAACAAATAAAACAAACAGGACATTCTCATATTTAGCTATACTTGTATAAAAAATATAAAAAAATAAAAATTTATAAAAATATAAAAAATATAAAAAAGAAGAAATATTGAATACAAATTTTATACAAATGAATACACATTTTATTCAATTGAGTAAAAAATTTATACAATATAATAAAAAATTTATAAAAAAAATTTATAAAAATATAAAAAATAATTATAAAAATTAATAAAAAAATTTATAAAAAAAATTTATAAAAATATAAAAAATAATAAAAAAAATTAATAAAAAAATTTATAAAAAAAATTTATAAAAATATAAAAAATAATTTAAAAAATAATTATAAAAAATAATAAAAAAAATTTATAAAAATATAAAAAATATTAATTAAAAAGAATAATACCCAAAGGTGAAATAATGGGAGTGAAATTTAAAGATATTGTAACAGCTAAAAATATCAATTTTAAAGATCTTGATGGAAAAATAATAGCTATAGATGCAGCTAACACTCTTTATCAGTTTTTATCAAGTATCCGCCAAGTAGATGGAACGCCTCTTATGGATAGTGATGGAAATATAACATCTCACCTTAGTGGAATTCTTTATAGAACATCTAATATTGTGGATAAAGGGATAAAACCTATTTATGTTTTTGATGGAAAACCTCCTGAGCTTAAAGAAAATACTGTGAATGAAAGACGTGAAATTAGACAAGATGCAGAAAAAAAATGGAAAGAAGCTCTTGAAAAAGGAGATACTGAAACTGCTGCCAAATTTGCTAAAAGATCCTCTCGCATGTCACCATACATCCTCGAATCTGCAAAAGAACTTCTTGAAATAATGGGAATTCCTTATGTTCAATCTTTTGGAGAAGGAGAAGCTCAAGCATCGTATTTAGTTGCAAATGGAGATGCATGGGCAGTTGCTTCACAAGATTACGATTGTTTACTCTTTGGTTCGAAAAACATAATTCGGAACCTTACAATTAGTGGAAATTTGTCAGATTTAGAATATTTAGAACTTAAAAAAGTCTTAAAAGAATTAGACATTAAAAGAGAACAGCTGATAGACATAGCTATTCTTGTTGGAACTGATTTTAATGATGGAGTAAAAGGTGTGGGTGCTAAAAAAGGTCTTAAAATAGTTAAAAATTCTACAATAGAAGAATATCTTAAAGAAAAAGATATTTCATTAGAAGTAAGTGCCTCTGAACTTAGAAATATATTTTTAAATCCTGACATTAATAAAAACTATGATATTAAATGGAAAAAAGTTGATGAAAAAAGAATAATTGATTTTATGTGTAATCAACATGGTTTTTCAAAAGAAAGAGTTTTAACTGCTGTTAAAAAAATGGAAAAACTAAATACAACCCAAAAAAGCTTAGAAGATTGGTTTGGTAAGTAAAAATTTAATAATTAATTATAAAAATTACAAAAAACACACCATATCGTATATTACAAGTACAAAATAATTACTCTTGTAATAAAAAAATAAACATATATGTGAAATATGTAATATAAAAATATATAAAAGTATTACTATGTAATTATGATGCACTTATTCTTTTACTAATCTAAGTGTAAAAAAAGAATTTTAGAAGAAAAAACTTTCCACCTCTGTATCTAATTAATTTAGAAGAGTTTCATCCTCAAAATGGAAATAAGTGAAATTTAATATTCTTAAAAAATTAAGAAGTAAATTATACATATTACCACCTCCATTAGTATAGAGACTGGCAACCCCAGTCATTTAAATTTGTAGTTATATTATATTTTTTGAGATTTTTAGCAGAATAGCACATCTAAAACATAAACATTCTATAATAATTGTTTAGGGAATGACGAAGCAGTTCTCATGATTGAGAACTTACCTCTATCGATAATCCCATAACTACAAATCCAAATGAATTAACACTTGGGCATAAGTTACTATGTTAATACTATTATATAAATTTTATCATAACCAATTTATGAAATATAGAACAGTAGCAATTTTAGTAAAATACTTATAATTTTTCCAATAATGTTTTGTGCATACTTTATTCATTAGCTTTTGAAATAAAATTGGTAAAAAATAGTCAAAATACGAAGCTATCTAAAAAAGTTATTGAAAAATAAAAAAATAGAATGAATATTGATTAAAATACTTATTCTTTAATACTTTGCTTTTTTTAAAAAAAATAATAAATAAAATATAAATTAATTTAAAATTATGTAATTAAATATATATTAATATAAGATTAATTAAATTATATCTCTAATTAGTTACTAAATCTCTTCTTTGGAAAACTATAAGTCCAATTATTAGAAATACTATTGCAGATATTATTAAAACTGAAAAATATCCAATATCAAGTCCATTAATTAAAGGGTTATTATTTATATAATAATAGAATGGAGATAATTTATCAAAATTTGTATAATCACTTGATAAAAGTGCCATAGTATGTGCTATGTAGGAAATGACACCAAATCCACCAGTAATACCCATACTTATTTGTTTATTTCCAAATACTGCACTAGTACAAATACCTAATGCTCCGAAAAATATTCCAAATCCAGTTAGACTTAAAGAAATAGCTGCAACATTCCACATATTTAAACTTAGATTAAAACCAATAGTTCCAATCCAAACACCTAAAAATGATACCAATCCAAGTATTAAATTAAAGATTATCATTGCCCCATATTTTTCTAATAAAAGTCTCCAACGAGGAATTGGAGTGGAAAGTACTAAATCCAATTGTCCATTTTTTTCATCAGAGGCTATAGTTCCACTTGCAAAAAGTGTGTTAAAAATTAAAAAGAAAAATGGAAGCATTAAAGAGTATAATTCTCCATTTAAAAAAGATAATTGTCCATTAGATCCAGAATCCATCATGAACATTTTCAACATATCTGGAGAAAATGAACTAACTAACTGTGTATAATCTGCAGTATTTCCAAGACTTTTATAGAAACTCATTATCATTAAAATATAAAGGATAATTCCAATACTCCATCCTAAAAGCTGGAATTTGTTATCTTTAATTGTTTTTAAAAAAACATTTTTTAAAAAAATATTATTCATTTTAATCACCTTTAAGAAAAATATTGTTCATTTTAATCACCTTTAAGAAAAATATTACTCATTTTCATCCCTTTAAGAAAAATACTACTCATTTTCATCCCTTTAAGAAAAATACTACTCATTTTCATCCCTTTAAGAAAAATATTGTTCATTTTCATCCCTTTAAGAAAAATATTGTTCATTTTCATCACCTTTAAAATATGATAAGAATATTTCTTCAAGATTTGGTTCAGGAGCTATTATCTTAGTTACTTCATAATTTGCAATTGTTTTAATAAAAGAATCTATATTATTAGTACCTGAAACTTTAACTTTAGCTATATTATCTTTTATTTCTATATGAGAAACATTTGGGAGATTTTCAAAAATATTATCTGGAACTTTTGAAGCAAAGTGTATCTCAATTGATTGCAATTTTTTAGCTTTAAGATCTTCTATTTTTTCGATTGCAATTAATTCTCCTTCCCTAATTATGCCTACTCTATCACAAATTTCTTCAACCTCACTCATAACATGAGAAGATAAGAAAATTGTTTTATTGTTCTTTTTAAAGGTTTTTAAGATTTTATGAAATTCTTCTTGAACAAGAGGATCTAAACCATTTGTAGGTTCATCTAAAATTAAAACATCTGGTTTATGCATGAAAGCTTGAATTAAACCTAATTTTTGCTTATTCCCATGAGAAAGAGATTTAATTGGTTTTTTAACTTGTGCTTTGAGGTTTGTAATCAACTCCTCTACATAAGTCCAATCTACTCCACCACGTAAATTAGCCATATAAACTAAAAAGTCATGACCAGTCATTTCATTAAATAGTTCAAGTTCTCCAGGAAGATAACCTATATTTTTACGTATTTCTATACTATCTTGGATAGAATCTAAACCTAAAATCTCAGCTGAACCATCACTTGGTTTAATGAAATTTAGGATTGTTCTAATAGTAGTTGTTTTTCCAGCTCCATTTAGACCTAAAAATCCAAATGTTTCGGCAGTATACACTTCTAAATTAAGGTTAGATATACCTCTTTCTTTTCCATAATGTTTAGACAAATTTTTTATAATAATTACAGGATCTGACTCTATAATAACTCCTCCTCAATTATTAATTAATTTATTATTTTTTAAAATATATTTTTTAATAATTTTTTTATTACTTTTTTATTATTTTTTTAAATTTATTTTTTAATAATGTTTTTTATATATTATTTTATATAATATTTTTACTATTATTATTTTCATAATATTCATCAAAAATGTATTTAATTGCTAATTTTTGTATTAATATTCTTATATATTCATCTAAAATATCTTTAGATAATAATTTTAATATTAATACTCTCATATATTTATCTAAAATATCCTTAATATTCTAATTTTCTAAATTTATTTATAATATTCATCTAAAATATACCTTTTACATATATTTATAATATATTATTATTTTAATTACATATATACTAATAATATTATATATAATATAATTATAATTAAAATATATTAAAAAGGAGGATGATCTTTCCCAAAAATCTCATTTGAATATTTTATAGCTAATTCAACTTGTTTTGGATATGAATTTATCATTTTATTCTCAAAATCTTTTCTATTATATGAATTGGCTATTAACTTAAGAATATTTAAGTAAGTATTAAGACTCAAATCCTTAATAAAATATTTATTGATATTATTTTTAGAAAAACAAGGAATTTCTAAAGTTTTGCATATAGTTTCCCTTTTAAAATATTTTGTTCTAATAAGTGGTGAAACAGAACTTATTAAAACATGGTTTTCAAGCTCGATAAGAGGGGGAACACCTTGATTTTCTCGCCTATTTTGTGAAATCAGCTTTTTATAATTTTTAATATTATAACAATGAAGTTCTGTGTAAAAATCAGGTTTGTGTTTTTTAATGAGATTTATAATATATTTACCTATTTTAGTTTGATAATATTCTTTTTTTAAAGTAGAAATATACTTAGAATTATCAAAATTATAAATAAATATTTTTCCATTGGAAAAATCCTTCTTGGAAAGTGATTTAAAAAAATCAACAGTGGTTCCACCTTCATGACCGTGAATTCCACCTACAAATAGTTTTGTAGGCCCCTGGCCATTATCAATAAATCTATAATATGACATAAATGACAGTTTATTTCTGATTAATTTCTTAATGAGAACAATTTTACTATATGAAAGCAATATTGTCTTTAAAAAAAGTTGTATTTACTTTAAAATGAATTTGAAGCAATTTACTGGAAAAATTTATATATCGAAATAATATATTATATTTGTCCAGATATTAACTCATATGGAATATGTAGTTCGAAAGATTCTTTCTTCCAATTTTGATAGATCTCTATGAGAACTTTTTCTATCAAAATACTATTAATTATTTGGCTGGATTTTACTTTAAAACCTCAAAAAACAAAAATGAACTACATATTTTTTAAGAGGTCTGGGCAGTGTGGCCTCTGAATTTACTGGAGGCGGTACTATGTTTAATTTATTTCTTATTTTACTAAGAATGATCTTTTTAACATTATACCTTCTGAAGAGAAATTCTTCTAAACTCCTAAGATTTGTGGCAAGTTTTTTCTTTAATTTTCTTTTTTACTCTTAGATTAGGTAATTCCAACCACCTAAATAATACTTTTTAGCTATTTTATATTATATTTTTAATATTTATAATTGAATATTTAATATAAAATTAAGTTCCTTCTTGCCAATCATTTAAATAATCTTTTTGTCTAGTACTTAAAGTATCTATTTCAATACCCATAGCTTTAAGTTTTAAATTAGCTATTTCATAATCAAGTTCATCAGGAGATTTCATAACTCCTACATCAAGATCATTTTCAAGTATGTATTTGGCTGAAAGTGCTTGAGCAGCGAAACTCATATCCATAATTTCTGCAGGGTGACCTTGACCTCCAACTGCAGCTAAATTAACAAGACGTCCATCAGCTAAAAGATAGATTTTTCTTCCATCTTTCATAGTGAATTCTTCAACACTATCTCTAACTTCTAAAATTGAAACACTCTGTTCTTCTAAGTCGTTTCTATTAATTTCAACATTAAAGTGTCCAGAGTTAGCTAACATACAACCATCTTTCATATTTTTAAAGTCATCTCCACTAATAACATCAATATCTCCAGTTACTGTAATCATTAAATCAGCATACTTTACTGCTTCTCTAACTGGCATGACCCTATAACCATCCATTCTTGCTTCAAGAGCCCTTATTGCATCAACTTCGGTAACAATAACATTAGCTCCAAGACCTGCTGCTCGAACAGCTACTCCACGACCACACCAACCATATCCACAAACAACAACTGTTTTACCAGCTATTAACATGTTAGTAGTTGCCATAATAGCATCAAATGTAGATTGTCCAGTTCCATATCTATTATCAAATAGATATTTTGTATATGCATCATTTACAGCTATAAGAGGTATTTTTAATGCACCATCAGCATGCATAGCTTCTAATCTATGAACTCCTGTAGTGGTTTCCTCACATGCCCCCATAACTTTAGAAAGTAATTCTTTCCTTTCTTGATGAAGAACAAGTATCATATCTGCACCATCATCAATAATAATATCTGGTTTATAATCAAGAACATCATTTATAGTTTCATAATACTCTTCTTCTGTTTCTCCTCTGTAACCATACATATTAAGTCCAAGTGCAGCACCACCAGCTGTTGCATCATCATGAGTTGAAAGAGGATTACATCCAGTCATAGCTACTTCAGCACCACCGGCTTGAAGAGTAAGCCCAAGGTTAATGGTTTTTGGTTCAAGATGAAGACAAGATCCAATGGTTATCCCTTCAAAAGGTTTTGTTTTTTCAAATTCTTTTTTAATATGTTCAAGAACAGGCATATGTTTTTGAACCCATTTAATTTTTCTGATTCCTTCATCAGCTAAATTCATATCTCTTACTTTACTCATAAATATCACGAAACATTTAATTAAAAAAATAATTACAATATATACCTTATTATTAGAATATATACATTATTAATAGAATATATACCTTATTATTAAAATATATACATTATTAATAGTAATAATAATATCTATTACTAATATATATTTTATTTTTATTTTATATAATTATTATGTTTATTAAATATTTAAAAAATAATAAGTCGTTGAAAATAATGAAAAAATATTGGAAAATAATTAAAATAATCGAAAAGTATAAATGATATAATAATCTGATAGAAAATAGTCTGATGCCGGGGTGGCTCAGCTGGTTAGAGCGCACGGCTCATAGGGTTTTAAGCAGTGCTCTGACTAATTCCTGGGATACCGTGAGGCCGCGGGTTCGAATCCCGCTCCCGGCATCTTTCTATCCCAGGAAAAATAATTTATTTTCGTTTATATATATTTTAAGATTAAATTAAATTTTAATTTTATTTTTATAGATTTTTATCATATTTAATCTAAAAAGACTCATTTTTAAAGATTTTTATATTAAAAATTTTTATTTTTTATATTCTTTTTTATAAAAATAATCATTTTTATTTTAGTAATTATAATAGAAAAGAAATAGCTAAATCAATAAAAAAAAATATAGAAATATAAAAATATTTAATTAATTAAAAATAAACTAGTAATTATAATTAATAATGTTAAACCATTAACTTTACTAGAAAATTAAATTTATTTAAACTATGAAATTACATTAATTAAGTAATAACTAACTAAATTTATTAAATTAAAGGTGTTTGGATGCTTTATAGAGAACTCGGAAAAACTGGTGAGAAAGTATCAATTTTAGGATTTGGAGCTATGCGTTTTCCAACTATCAATAATCAAGCAAATAAAATTGATGATGTAGAAGCTTCAGCTATGTTAAAATATGGAATAGATAATGGAATAAACATCATTGATACTGCATACTCTTATCACACACTTGATTTTGATTGCCCTGGAGAAAGTGAACCATTCATTGGTGAATTCTTATCAACAGGTTACAGAGAAAAAGTATTAATCTCTACAAAGTTACCTAGCTGGATTGTTGAAAAAAAAGGAGATATGGAAAGATTTCTTAATCAGCAACTAGAAAGATTAAAAACAGATAGTATTGATATCTATTTACTTCATTCACTTAAGGAAGATTATTGGAAAAATCTGACTAATCTAGATGTGTTTGAATTTATGGACACAATACTTGCAGATGGAAGAGTTAAACACATAGGATTCTCTTTTCACGATGAATTAGATCTTTTCCTTGAAATACTTGATTCTTATAACTGGGAAGTTGTTCTTACACAGATGAATTACTTAGATGAAGGATATCAAAGTGGACTAAATGGAGTAGAATATTTAAGTAGCATAAATATGGGAAACATGATTATGGAACCACTTAGAGGAGGAAGATTAGTGGAAAATATTCCAAAAGAAATTCAATCACTTTGGGATAGTGCTCCATCTAAGCGAAGCCCACTTCAATGGGCATTTCAATATCTTTGGAATATGGAAGGAGTGAGCACTGTTTTTAGTGGAATGAGTTCACTCCAACAAGTTAAAGAAAATGTAGCTATAGCAAGTGAAGGTTATCCAAATACATTAACTGAAGAAGAGAAAAATCTTATAAAAGAAGTAGCTAGAACTTATAGAGAGAGGAAAGACATTGATTGTACACAGTGTAATTATTGTATGCCTTGTCCAGAAGGAGTAGCTATTCCAACATGTTTTAAAGAGTATAATATAGCTAAAATCCTTGACAATCCAGAAGCTAGTTCAATGCAATATTTTTCACTTCTTAATGAAGAAAATTATGCATCATCATGTATAGACTGTGGAAACTGTTTACCAATGTGCCCTCAAATGATAAATATTCCAGAAGAGCTAAAAAAAGTTAAAGAGCTGTTTGGACAATGATAAAAAAGAAATGAAAAAGGATAATTGATTCTTTCTTACTTTTATTTAAATATTATACTATTCATTTGTCTTATTTATGGAATTATTTATTACTTGATATTTTATTCATTATTGATTAAAATAGTAAATTAATTTTATAATATTTTTTTATTCTATTATAATTAATTAAAAATTAGTATATAATTTAATAATTATTTCCGTCTATAATTGTATTTTAATTAAAAATTAGAATATAATTTAATAATTATTTCCTTCTATAATTGTATTTTAATTAAAAATTAGTATATATTTAATAAATTAATTTTATTTTATAATTGTATTTAATTAAAAATTAGTAAATAAAATTTTTAATTATTTTTATATTTATTCTGTTATGATTTTATTAATTATTATAAAAAAATTAAAATAAGTATACTTATGTTCAATAAAAATCTAAATATACTAAAAAATATTCATTATAAATTATATATTAATAAAATATATATTAATAAAATATATATAAGTGAAAAACATATTTATAATGGTATAATTGAACAAATACCTTATTAAAAATAGAAATACATTTAATAATATATTATAATTGTAATTTTGTAGATAAAATGGTATTAATTAAAAAACTAATATTCAAAATCAATAAAATAATTATATCAAAGAAATAATTGTTAAATAAAATTATTATTAAAATAAACTAATTGATAAATAAACTAATTGTTTAATAAAAATAAATATGGTAATATTTAATAAGTATCTAAGTCATTTGATTTATTGGAGACGATTCGATGGATGCTATAGGAAAAGCAATTGAAATGATGAATAAAAAAGGAATTAAATTTGTAAGATTACAATTTGTGGATATAAACGGAATCCCAAAAAGTATATCTGTTCCTTTTGGAAGTGATGAAGAGCTAGAAGATATGTTCAATGATGGAATATTATTTGATGGGTCTTCTGTAGAGGGTTTTGTTGAAGTTGAAGATAGTGATTTAGTAATGAAACCAGACCCTAACACAGTTTCTCTCTTGCCATGGAGACCAGAAGAATCTGGAGTATGTAGATTTATTTGTGATATATATACCACAGATAATAAACCTTTTGAAGGAGATCCTAGAGGCACTCTTAAAAAATCCTTGGAAAAAATTAGTGAAAAAGGATATAGTTATAATATTGGACCCGAACCAGAGTTTTTTATAATAGATCAAGATGAAGAAGGAGAATACATCCCTCATGATGATGCTGGGTATTTTGATGTGGAACCTATAGATAAAGGACCTAACTTTAGAAGAAAGTTAGTTGTAGACCTTGAAGAACTTGGTTTTGAAGTAGAAGCAAGCCACCACGAAGTAGCACCAGGACAAAATGAAATTGCATTTAAGTTTGATGATGCCTTAAAAACAGCTGATGCAGTTATTACTTTTAAACAAGCTATAAAAGCTATTGTAGATAATATGGGTTATATGGTAACTTTTATGCCAAAACCTTTCTTTGGAGTAGCAGGTAGTGGAATGCATTGCCATCAAAGTTTATTTAAAGGAGGAAATAACCTATTTTCTGATGAAAATGCTGAAAATGGATTATCTAAAAAAGCTTTATACTTCATGGGAGGATTACTTAAACATTCACCAGCTTTGTCTGCAATTGTAGCTCCTACTGTAAATTCATACAAACGTCTAGTACCAGGATATGAAGCTCCAGTTTACATAGCTTATGGACTTAAAAATAGGTCTGCACTGATTCGTATTCCTGCAGCACGAGGCAAAGGAACAAGGATAGAATATAGAAGTCCCGATCCCTCTTGTAATCCATACCTCGCATTTGCAGCTATGTTAGAAGCGGGCTTAGATGGACTAAACAATAAAATAGATCCTGGAGAACCTGCAGAATTCAACATATATAAACTAAGCAATAAAGAACTTGAAGAAAAAGGTATTAAAATTTTACCTACAAGTTTATGGGAAGCATATCATGCATTTGAAGAAAATGAAGTTATTAAAAAGGGACTTGGATCCCACATCAGTAAAAAGTTCTTAGATTCAAAATATGCTGAATGGGACGAATACAGAATACAAGTATTTGGATATGAACAGAAAAAGTACATAGGTCTTTAGATAGACCTTATTTTTTTAATTTTATACTATAATATTTATTTTTATAGTTTAATGTTATTTTTTATTATTATATTAAAATGTATTTTCACTATAATATTTATTTTTATAGTTTAATTTTATTTTTTATTATTATATTAAAATGTATTTTCACTATAATAAGAAGTATGAGAATATAAAAAATAAACAAATAATTAAGCAATTACCATATTGGTTTCAATACTAGGAATATTAAAATCATTATCCCCAATAATGTTAATTGGTTCTATTGTAGTTGCCTTATTATGAACCTTAACATACAACTTAATAGATACCTTAATGTAATCTTCACCAATTATAATTTTAATTTCTCCCTCTTTAATAGATTTTAAATATTGTTTTTTGATTTTAAACTCTTTAGAAGCATCTGATATTTCAACCCCAATAGGTTTTTTATCTTCATTAAAATCAAGAGCCACTGAATCATTTAAAAATTCAGAATATTCATAATCATTATTATGTAAATAAAAGAACAAATTATCATATTTTTGATCATAATCTACTTTCATTTTTTCCATTATTTCAAACCTTCTTTCTAATATTTACAAAACGTTTCTTTTCATGTTTATATACAGTAGGAATATCAATAAATTTATCCTTAATCACAACAACTATTTTGACATTATATTTACTATTGTATTCATAAAACAAAGCAAATTTCTTAGAACTTTGTTAATCAATGAAAAGTGGAATCTCTTTTGTTATAAATTTAAGAATTTCTTCATGTGAAAATTTCCTTTCTTCACTCCGTATATTATAATGTTCATTTTGCCGAATATGGTTTTTATCAAAATTATGTAAATAAGCAATGATATTATTCCCATCAAAACGTGTAGTCATATGATTTTCACCAATATGAACAATTAAATATTATATTTTTTTTATATAAATTTTTGGTTCATGTGTATTAATAATTAATCTTAAAATATTATTAACAATAATTACCAATATTAACAATAAATTAAGTATTATATTAACTATAGTATTAACTTATATTTAATTTTTTCCATTAATATGAAGTTAGTTTTAATAATAAAAGGAAATATTTCAAAAACTATGCAATTTAACTATAATAAAGCAATTTTTCTAAGAAAAAACAATTTTTCTAAGTGAAAATAATTTTTAAAAAAGACAAGAATGTTGATATATGATAATTTGATAACTCAAAAAATTGATAATCTTAAAAAAAAAGTATCATTAAGGATTAATATTTAATAGTTTATCAAATTTATAATGTCTTTTTATAGCAAAATCTTATACAAAATAGAAATATCTATATATGATAATGTATAATTGTAAGATATAGGTTAAATTATATTGTAATCATGATTTAATTCCTTCAGATGATTCTTTATAATTATTTTATATAAAATTATTAATAGATATACATGTACCATCTATTAGTACAGTCTATTTCTATTTATCTATAAAAAAATTAAAAATAAATCTTATTTTTGGTTATCACATGTCAAAGTCAAGAGAAAAACTAATAGAAATTTTAAGAATTATAAATGAATATGATAAACCTGTTGGAGCTAGAATTGTATCTAATGAACTTAAAAGCAGAGGATATGATTTAGGAGAGCGAACTATCAGATATCATATGCAAATTCTTGATGAAAAAGGATATACTCAAAAAATTGGATATTCTGGAAGAAAATTAACTTCTCTTGGAAAATCAGAATTGAAAAATGGTCTTATATATGATCATGTGGACTTTGTGTTTTCACAGTTTGAAGAAATGATTTATAAAACAAATCTTGATGAAAAAAAAAAAGATGGAACTGTAGTTGTAAATCTTTCTAAAATAAATTTAGATGATGACTCAATTCAGACAAAAAAAGATAACCCTATTGAACTTATGAAAAAAGTTTTTAATTCAGGATTAGCTGTTAGCCCCTTAATCAATGTAGAAAAAATGACTCAAAAAGATTCGGAAAAAATGAGTCTAAAAAATTCGGAAAAAAGAAACTTAAAAAATTCGGAAAAAATGAATTCCGAAAAGAATGAATTTATTATTAAAACAATTTCTGAAACTACAATTGATGGAATTCTATTAAAACATGGCATTCCAAGTTTGCCTATCTATGGTGGATTAATAAAAATAAAAGATTATGTTCCTCAAAGATTTACTGATTTAATAACTTATAAAAAAACATCAATCCCTCCTATAAATGCTTTTGTAGAGGATGATACGACTTCTGTTTTAAGTGTCTTAGAAAATGGAAATGGTATTGTTCCAGGTGATTTTAGAGTCATTCCTGAAACATCTCTAGAAAAAGTAAAGAAAATATTCAATAATTTATCTAATATTGGGATTAACGGAATTATTTCAATTGGAAAAAGTGGAGAAAAAGTCTTAGGAATAAATGTTAATGAAAGTTTTTCAGGAATTGCAATAATTGGAGGAATAACCCCCCTTTGTGTATTAAAAGAAATTGGATGTGACGTAAACCTTAAATTAGCTGATGAATTAATTGATTATGGACAGCTAAAACCAATCCATCAAAGTATTACCTACAATGGAAATATAAACCAAGATGAAAATAATAAAGACAAAATTTATACTGATACATCATTTAAAAAGAACATTTTAAAAAATTCTGCAAAAGGAAAAGATTTAAAAGTTTCCTTTTTACTTTCAAAAGCATGGAATATTATACAAAATGTTGACTTTGATATTAGAACTCTAGGAGGAAATCTAATAGCTGATATATCATATGTTAATGAAGAAGATTTAAGAAAATCATTTAATGCTATGAAAAAAAGCTATAACTTAAATAGAAAATATATAAGTCCATTTTATAAAATAGTTGAGAGCGAAAAAGGAAGTATATATGAAAAAGAAAATAAAATAGGTATAGCTACTATTTGTAGCTTATCTTTTGATGGAATTCTCATCAATAAGGGAATAATGTCAACACCAAAATATGGAGGGCTTTTAGAAATTGGAGAGAGTTCTTATTTTACAGAACTTATCTCTTATGATGGATCTTCACTAGACCCTCACAAAATATTCATTTCTAAAAATATGACCTCAATTACTAAAAATGATAACAATTATCGTGTAGTTAGTGGAAATAATGGGGATGATGTGGAAAACGAATATAAGTTGAATTATGGAAATAATATGAAAAATTCTGACATTGAATCTAAAAAAATACTAGCTTCTATAAAAGAAGTTCCACTTATAGCAAGAGAGAAAACTAAAGAAATATTAAATGATTTAAACAAGATTGACTTACCTATCTTTAAAATAGGAAAACCAAGAGAACTCATTTACAATGCAAAAGTAGAGCGGTATAATTTTGGTTATGTTACAGGAAGTGGTCTAAACCCAATAGCTGCAATAAAGGAAAGTGGAATTGAAATTGATGTTAAAGCTATTCAAAGAACTATAACATTAGATGATATGGATTTACTCTAGATTTTTAAATTTAAAGCATATTATAATTTATTTCATAGATTTTGTTTATTTTAGTGCAAATACTATTTTAGAAAAAATTCAATCATTTTAGTTTTAATAATATTTTTTAATTAGAATAGTTAAGATTTATTAAAATATAATAACTATAGATACATGATTACATTATTAAATAAAAGTAATTTTTAATTAAAAATATAAATAAAAGGATATTTTACTTTAAAAAAAATAAGTATTTTTCCAAAAATTGTACTATACTATGATTATTTTTATATTTTCTAAATATATAATATTAAACTTTATTTATTATATTATTTTATAATTTTATTATATCTATTAAATAGATATTTATATCATATTTAATCATAAAATAAAATATATTTAGATTATTATATAAAATAAAATATATTTAGATTATTATATAAAATAAAATATATTTAGATTATAGTTAATTACTAAATATTTGCAACTGTTATTTATATATAAAGTGTTGCAAACTTTAAGTAATACACTATATTATATAAAATAAAATATATTATATCTTTTATATAAAATAAATATTTTATTTCTAATCAAATAAATTTATCAAAAAAGTTAAAAAATTTAGAAAAAAGAAAAGTACACAATAGAATGTACACAATAGAAATTAAATAAGTAAAGTATAATCTGTATAAATATAAAAATATAATAAACTTAAATTAAAATTATAAATTTTTATAGTTATAAAAAAATATTTATTTAATTTAAATCAAATTTTTAAAGGATTATTATAATTTATTTAAAAACAATTTGATTATTAATAATTTAATTATTAATAAATTTGATTATTAATAAATTGATTATTATATAGTATTAATAAAAATAATAGTAACATAAAAAAATTAAATTTTTTTCATAATAAATATTAGTTTATTGATTTTGATGGAACAAATAGCTCTTAATATTGGGATTATTGTATTTCTTGGAATATTATCTACAAAATTACTTAGTAAATATGAAATTCCTGGATTTATAGGACTTATAGGAGTCGGTGTTTTAGTTGGACCATTCGGTTTTAACTTTTTATATGGGTCATTTTTAGATTTATCTCGAGAATTGTGTACAATAGCTATTGTAATTCTCTTAATTAGGGCAGGGCTTGGAATAAGTCAAGATTCAATTAGAAAAGTGGGACGTCCCGCTGTTACTATGGGATTTTTACCATCGATTTTTGAAGGAATGTCTATAGCCATCATTTCTCCATTGATTCTTGGAATTTCGTTTATTGAAGGAGGAATGTTAGGATTTGTTCTAGGAGCCGTGGCTCCCGCAATACTCGTTCCATCTATGCTTTCTTTTATAGAAAGAGGATTAGGAACTAAAAAATCCATTCCAACTATACTCCTTGCTGGTGCATCAGCTGATGATGTTGTAGCTATTACAATATTTTCTTCATTTTTAGGAGTTTATTTGGGAACTAATGTAAATATAGCTTGGACAATTATTGGAATTCCAATTTCACTAATTTTAGGAATTATATTAGGTTTTGGAGCAAGTCTTGTACTTTTAAATCTTTTTAGAAAATGGAATTTCTCACTTACAGAAAAACTTTTGATGATTTTAGCTACTGGACTTCTTTTAAATGGATTAAGTCAGGCTTTAGAAGGAATAATACCTGTAGCAGGGCTTTTGGGAGTCATGGTTATTGGATTTATGCTATTCAGCAGAACTCCAAAAACAGCTGATAAGCTATCAAACAAATTTAGAAAAGTGTGGGTTTTAGCAGAAATATTTGTATTTGTAATGTTAGGTGCTCAATTGAATATAAACTTAGCTAGTACCATAATTATTCCAGGAATATGTATTGTGTCTTTTGGATTATTATTTAGATCATTTGGCGTCTATTTATCACTACTTGGAACTAATTTAAACCTGAAAGAAAAAGTATTTTCTATGATTGCATACTTTCCAAAAGCTACAATTCAGGCAACACTAGGAACTATCCCATTAGCAATGGGAGTTGCTTCAGGAGAGATTATAGTAGCCATAGCTGCAATAGGAATAATATTTTCAGGACCTCTAGGATCTATTGGAATAAGAATCCTTGGAGACAAACTATTAACTAAAGACGTTTAAAAAAAAATATAGTTTTATATAATTATAAACAATTGAAAAAATTTAGTATTGTTTCAAAATTATAAAAAAACATACCAATATAACATATCTATTTAATAATGATTAATCTATAATAATATTTATTAAATTTAATAAATTTAATTATAATATGATTTTTCCAATTAAAAATAGATAAATATATTTTAGTATTACTAAATAATGTGATAATATGAGTGAAAAAAAGAATATTACTGCTACATGTAGTGAAATATGTGAATATGTAGATAAAGAAGTTACACCTGGAGATACTATACGATTATCTCTTGGAAGATGTTACATTCCTGGAAAAGTTGTTACTAACAACAAAGGAATATTGCAGATTGAAATAGATAGTGATATGATAAAGGGATTGAGCTGTATTGATATCCAAGAACTAAAAGAATACTTAGTAGAATTAGAACATGAATGTGAAAGTGGTACTTGCGTTATTGAAGCTAGAGATGGTTAACTGATTAATATAAATAAATTAAAAGAATTAAATTGTTTATTTAGGAAATTCATTATTATTCCACCAAATTAAAACCCAATCTGCCTTATCATCAGGATTTTCTAGTTTTCCATTTTTATTTTTAATTAAATTTTTATTTAAATAATCATATAACTGATTTTTCTCTTTTTTTGTAAACTTATCTAAATTCCATCTCCCATTAATCATAGCATCTTCGATTGAATCATAGGTTCTACTGGTTTTGATTTCAAGATTTTCAAGATTTGGGTGAATTTTCATGTTTATAAGAATATTAAAAAGGTAGCTATAAGGTGGAAAATCTAAACGAAACTCAGTAATTTCTTTATTGATACTTTGATAAAAATCTTTTTGGAATTTGAGGTTATTTGGACCGAATAAAGTAATATAAACATATTTTTTAGCAATACTATTAACATTAGCTAATGTTTCTTTTATATTATAGATTCCATTTATTGATCTTGATAATAAAACAATATCATGTTTTCCAATCAGTTCTAAAGTTACCTCTTCTAAATCTTCTTTAATAATCTCAATATTTTTTATATTTTTATTTTTAACTTTTTTATTTAATATCTCAAGCATTTTTGAAGAAGAATCAATAGCTGTGACGTTTTTTGCTTTTATAGCTAATGGAATCGTGATTGAACCTTCTCCACAACCTAAATCAAGTATAGTGTCATCCTTTGAAATTCTCATTTTTGAAAAAAGATTTTCTTGATATTCATCTTGTTTTGATCTTTTAGCAAATTTTTCAGCTTCTTTATCCCAATTTTTAGGTTTTTTTCTTTTTTTACTTACTTTTTCTTGCCAAAGATTTAGCCAGTTTATATCCTCTGGTTTTCCAATATCCTGATTGTCTTTCAATATTCACAACCTCTTTATTTTTACTATTATTTTTTATAATTAAAATATTTAATTATTATTAACTGTGTCAACTTGGAGGAATCATAATAAGCTTTCCAGTAGTTGGATCTTTGTATACAGTTCCCATATTTTCCATTCCTTCACTTTCTCCAGAGGAAACATCGACAGTACCATTATAATCTTGCCCTTCTTCAACAGATACTATTTGTTTTATGGTGTCTGCCATTTTTTTCCTTTCTTCTGGTGTGGAATCACTAAACATTATACTTTGCATATTCATTGACATGACTGCAAATATTAAAAATCCAACAGCTAATACAAGCATAACATCGGTTAAATTACTCACACCTGCCATCGGATCCCCATCTCCCCCATCATTTCCTAAAAATCTTTTTTTTCTTGACATTGTATTAGCTCTTTTTTCAAAAATAAAAATCAATAATTTTATTAATTATTTTCTAGGATTTCTAATGTTGAATTGATTAAAACTTCTAAGTTAGATAAATCTTCCCCATACCAACGTTTTCTAAGTTTTGAAATAATATAAGCAACAGTTGATGCGGCTAAACCAGTTACAGTCGTGTCAAAAGCAATTATTATAGCTTGAGCTAACAATTCTATGTTTCCTGCTCCGAGAGCTGCTAGTCCTGGACCCATTGGGATTAAAGTTCCCATAAGTCCAAATGTTGGACCAAGTCTAACTACAATATCTGTCTTTTCAACAGATTTTGCCATTTTCAGTTCCTCTTCTTCAATTATTTTATCAGCAAAAGCTCTTTTGGTTTTTGGTTTAAAGTCATTATTATCAATAACTTTAATCATAGCTACTTTATAACTATCTCCAATATTAGAATTATTTATTTTTTCTTTCATTTCATTAGTATCATGTAAATCATAAATTGATCTTATTAATTCTTCACTTTCTTCAATATTAAATTTTTTTCGAGAGGTATATTCAGCAATAAGTCCTCCAATGCTTATTAGTGCAAATATTACAAATATTAATAGTATAATTATAACTGGTATCAATAAGCTTTCAGATATTGCATGTAATATACTTGTTAATATTTCACTTCCTATTAGTTCCATAGTATCTTCTCTTAATTCTAATTAATTTAATTCGAAATTATTTATTTTATTTGATTAAACTTTAATTACCATTTTATTAATTATCATTTAGTTATATAAAATTTTTAAATCTATTAGATTTTTTAATAAAAAATCCAGAAATAATAAAGATTATTCCAATAATTATTATATATCTTATCAAATTAGCTTCAGGAAACAATAGTGGAGTCATTTTTTCAGTTAAAATGTTTTGTAGATTTGGAATAAATACATATAAAACAAAGTATAATATTCCAGTTAAACTTAAAAAAAATCCAAAAATCCCCTTGTATAACTTTTTAGGAAGTTTAATCTTTTTTTGAGAGATTATGTAAAAAATTACAATTAATAAAAATGAGATTACTGCAATCATTAATCCTAATTCAAAAATTGATATCCACATTATAGGAGCAACATAAATCGCATTGATTAAAATAGTAATGAAATAACTAATAAATAATAATACTAAAGTTAAATTTTTCTGTATTTTTCTTTTTAATGAAAAAATAATATTAGAATTATTTAAACTTTTAGAGTTATTTAAAGTTATAGGATTATTTAAACTTCTAAGATTATTTAAACTTTTAGAATTATCAATATCCTCATTAAACTTCATTTTATAATCAAGAATAAAATTATATCCCGTATAAACCAATGCCATTCCAATTAATGTCATTATAAAATTAATATTATAATTTACAATTGAGATAATACTTTCACTAAAAAAATTTGACATAAAAAAAGACATTAATAATATTAAATTTAAATAAATAGCTATCATAATTGATTTGCTTTTTTCAATATTATATTGTCGAAGTGCAATAGCTATTGAGGATGAGGACAGCGTTAAAGATATAATGAGATATAAAATTCTTAAATCTATCATATTTATCCTCTAAAGTCTTATTTTTCCTCTTTTTTTATAAATATATCCAGTTATAATGGATCCAAATAATAATAAAATGATACAGAAAATTAAAAAACGAGTATCATCCATTTTAACTAGGTTAAAATTATCAATATTTATTTCTTTTCCTTGAGGAGATTGTGCACTGACCATATCTCCTGAAGAAGATGTTCCTGCATCAGCAAGACTTTTTATATCTCCTGAGGCTCCTCCATGATTTATCCCATCTCCGTTAGTGTTACTAGTTTTATACCCTCCACCAGCACCACCATTCCCTTTTCCACCATTATCTTTGGAATTACTGGTGAAAATTGGGTTTTCATTAATACTTTTCTTTTTAGATTCTATAGTCAATTTAGCTATTTGATTAGAAAGATATGTTTCTATTATGGAACCTGCATTTTTTTCATCAAAATCAGATCCAAAATCAAGTAGAATTTTACCATTTTCAATAGTAACCCATCTTTTATCCCCATTAACTGCTACAAAAAGATGCATAAGAGGCAGATCAGAGATTATTTTTCCATCATATGTAAAAGTGCCTATGTACACACCATTTCCAGAACTAACAAAATTAAATTGAATTAAACCAGTAGAAAGCCTTGGACATATACCAGTAAATCCATACTCATTTGCACCATACCAATTTGCCCCAACTTCTAAATTTCCATCATAATTTGAATCTTTAGATTCTATATCTTTTCCAATATTTTGAGAAATATCATTAGAGGATATATCTTTTGATTTAGAATCAACATATCCTTTACCAAAACTTAGACCATCATAATTTTTATTTATTGAATTACTTTTTATTGATAAACCTGAATTATCAGAGGAATTTAGGTATATTCCATAAAGATTTCTAGAGAGATTATTTTTTGTAATATTTAGATTTTTTAAACTACTTTCTGTTAAAATTCCAGAATTAGTATTGTTTATTATATCATTATAAAAGATTTGAGTATTTTCAGTATTATTTAGATAAATTCCATTATTGTTTTTAGTAATGTTATTATTTTGTATATCTATTTTTTTAGTATTTTTTAAACTAATTCCATTTTTATTATTATTTAATGAATCATTGTTTATAGTTGTGTTATTTACATTTTCTAAATAAATTCCTTCGTTATTATACTCAATCGTATTATTTTCAATAGTGATTTTTTGGCTGTTTTTTCCATAAAAACCTTTATCTGAGTTATGTATATTATTATTATTTATTGTTATATTTGAACTTTTATCAACATCTACAGCTGAATTATTAGCTGACATGCTGTTATTATGTATTTTGATGTTTTCTGTATTATTTATAGTTATAATATTTCCATTGGTAATGTCATTGATTAAATTAAATCCTGATACTGTAGTATTTGAAGCTGAACTTCCATTAATAAAAAATATAGTATTTAAAGGACTGTTATAATTGGAATTAATAATTGTTGTTCCAATATTAGTGATAATATTTAGATTTATGTTTATTGTTAAGGTCAAATCTCTGTATAAATTACCTAAAAAATTAATGGTGTCTCCTTCACTAGCATTATCTATTATAGATTGGATTTGTTCACTTAATGATAATCCTGACTGGTTGTATGATGTGGCATTATCAATATAGATGGTTTGAGATTTAACACCACTTAAACTTAGTGAAAATATTAGAATTAATATTGTTAATGATATAAATATTTTATTTTTATTTTTCATTATTATCAACCAATATTTTTATTAAATTGATTATTTTTTTATATAGACTGAGACCTAGGCAAAACTCCTTTTGTAAGAAAAAAGTTTTCTTTATTTCTTAAACAAAGGATTTTGAGATAGTTTTAACTAAGAAATTTAGACTTTCGCCTTCCACTCAGACTTATATGATTTCCATCAGCAATATTTTTAAAAGTATATTATTAAAAATAGTATTTAATTAAATAAGTTATTAAAAACATATTTTCAAACACGTTATATAGTTAATTGCATAAGGTATTTAAATTTTATGTTAACTTACAATAATTTAACTATAATTTATATAATAATAATTTATAAAAAAATTTATTAAATTAAAAATTACAGGAAAACAATGCATTAATCATTTATAAAATAATTTATTTCTTTTTGAATTTTAAAAATAATCCAACAAAGAAAATTATTATTGAAATAATGATTATTATAAGAATTACTTTTACTCCAGCACCATTGGGACTATTATTATCAGTATTATTGTCTAATTTTTTATTTGATTCATTACTGTTATTAAAATCATTGCTTTCAGATTCATTATCCAAATTTATTCCATTTATTTCATTAATGTTCTTATTTCTATTAGAAATTGGCGAAGTAGGTATGATTTTATTTAGTTTTTTCCTGTGATTAGAACTATTAGTTTCAGATTTTTTATCAAAATCGTTCCCATTTATTTCATTAATCTTGTAGTTACTGTTGTTATTATTGTTATTATTATAACTAGGTAAAATAGATATAAATGTCTGTGATTCAGCTTTCGAACTAGAATAGTCTTCATCTCCATTAAAAATACTTTGAATATCAAAGGTGCCTTCTTCATTAAAAGTATAATGATATATAGCTAAACCATTTACATCTGTTTTATTACTCCCTATAATGATTCCATTAATAAAAAATTCGATTGTTTTATTATAAATTGGTTTTCCTGATATAGTTAAAAGAGATGCAGATAGTTTAGTTGCTAAATTAGTAGTACTTTTTGTATCACTAACTATGATATTAGGATAATCATAGATTATCTCAACTAAAACATATTCATTATCGACATAAGCTTGAACTGAATAATATGTATTATATTCATTAATAGGTAATCCCCATCTTGTATCATTACCCCAACCAATACTAAAAGTTTGTATATTTCTATTCCATGTGTTATTAAATGGACATATAACTATTACATTAAACATAGGAAGTAATAGTGGGTTATGGTTAACAGGTTTGTTTGTAGATAAGTTATAAGCTAAATAAATATTATCCAGATTCTTAGTAAAATTTAACTCAGTAGACTTTAAATAAATATCATCATCTAAGGTTATTTGAAGTACATACCAATAATTCATATTAAAATCTGTGCCATTATTATTTATTTGTTCTTGAATTGGATAATTAGTTCCCCACCAGTTTAAATCAGCATTAGTATTAATTCCAAAGTTTTCTAAATCAAAACCGAAAGATGTGTTGTTAAAAATCCTATTATAATTTATTACTGCAGATATAGTGCTGCCATCGATAAATATTCCTTTTTGATTGTTTGAAATAGTAGAACTTATGATAGTATTGCCTATTCCTGAAATCCATATTGCTTCGCTATTGTTAGTAAAATTTGATAGTGAAATATATGTGTTGGCAATAGAATAAATAGCTCCTCCAGATATAGCACTATTATTTTCAAATATTGAATTATTAACTAATAGTCTTCCAACATTATTAATAGCTCCACCATAATCATTGTTTCCATTAATAAAAGTTATATTCTCAAATATCACATTAGAGTTAGGAGATATTTTAAAAAGATATCCTAGATTATTCCCATCAACAATAATATTGGATGGACTTCCATTGCCTATAATTTTAAGGTTTCCATTTATTGTTATATTATTGTTTCTATCTTTATCTGTGTTATAAACTGCTTTTTGTAAGGTTATTATATTATCCAAATCATTTATAGAATTAACATAATCTATAGCATCATTAATAGTTGAATTATTAGATTCAATCCCATCAGGAGATACAGTTACATTAACCGCATATGCTGTAGAAATACTTATTAATAAAACGATTAAAAAACAACTAAAGAGCATTCTAATGAAGTATTTAGTATATTTGCTATAAAAAATACCATATTTTGATTTATAAACATCCACAAATTTCGTAAGTATCATAATATCACATTATCGTAATAATAGCTAGCTTTAATGAAAAAATTAATAACTTTAATAAACTCTAAGATATGAACTTTGTTTTTTATTGTGGACCATGAAAACCACCTTAAATTTGCCTTTTTTAACTCCTTTTACTTTCATTTTCAACTGAATTGATTTTTTAGAAGGTACTTTTAATTTCCAAACTTTAGTTTTCTTATCAAATTTACTTTGATAATTTTTTCCTAAAATCTTAAGTCCTTTTGGTAACTGAAATTTCACAGTTATATAATTAGAATTTTTTGTTCCAGTGTTTTTAATAGTTGAAATTAAAAAAGTATCTTTATTTTTCTTAATTTTATTAGATTTTAGTTTATTTATGGAAGAAATGTTCACATAATCTTCAACTTTCAAAGAAATTTCATTGGATTTTAAATTAAATCCCTCTCCAGTTAATAAAGCAGAGGTTTTATAAGTGTTAGCTTTATTTGCCTTAAATGATATTTTCAGAGTAGTTGTTTCCCCATAGTTCATTGAATTAATGGTCCAAATTCCATTATTTTTATCGAAGATGCCTTTAGTTACTGAAAAACTGTAAACATTGAAATTAGGAATTAATTCTCTTATTTGAATATTTTGAAGTTTTTTATCTCCATTATTTATAACTGTGATAGTGTATTGAACCATTTCACCATTTTTAACTTTATTAAGATTTGTGGAACTATAAATAGCTATTGATTTTTTTGGAATTTCATTATCCTTTATTTGAATTGATGTTATAAATCTATAATAAACGTTAATTGAATTTCCACTATTTTTAAAGTTATGTTCTCTTAAATCAATGTTTCCTGTTCCACCATTAACAAAAATATTCATGGCTAGATTATCATTAAGATAAACATTCATATAGTGAGGTATCATTTCTTTAATGACAGTTCGCTCGTTTTGTCTTAGATATGATAATCTATAAACACCATTAGATACTTTAGTTAATTCTGTAACAATGATTCCAGTATCAATATTTGAACAAAGAGTTGCAAAACCTCTTAAATTTCCACCATAAAAATTATAGCCAATAGAAAAAGGAATTCGTTCCTCTTCTTTTGTATCCATTCTTATAATTTCAAAATTACTAAATCCTTTGTTAGACATTATATAATTATATTCAATAGTCAAAGAATGTTCAGTTTTATCATGGCCCGTATCAAAACAAATACCATGCCTCCCATTATTAGTTATCATGTTACTTGATATATTGATATTTGGAAAGCTACTGTTAATAAAAATTCCAGATTTATCAATGTTATCATTTATATAATTGTAGCTAATTATCACATTCCTATGAAAAGTAGAATTAGAACCTAAAAGTGCTATTCCATTTCCTTGATTTTTCGATGCATTATTTCTACTAATTTCAATATAGTTTGTATTTCCATTTAGGATTATTCCCTCTTGATTATTTGTAATAATATTATCAATTATTATACTATTGTTAGTAGATAATAACATTAATGCAATATTGGAATTTATAATAGAGTTAGATTTTATAGTTACTCCTCTACTATTTTCAATCATAATTCCATATCCACCAGATATAATATAAGTATTTTCAATTTTCACATTATTAGTATTATTAATAAAAATAGCTGTAGTATTTGCCATGCTTGAAGATAAACGAAAACCTGATATGTTTGTACCTATCCCTCCTTGATTTATTGTAAAAACTGCCTTATCAGGATTAGATGGACAAGACGAAATACTTGTATTAGCAGTGCTAACAATATTTAATGGTTTATCTATAGTAATAAAAGTATGAGTGTAAGAACTTCCTTTAAAAATCAATGTATCCCCACTACTTGCATTATTATCTATGATTCCTTGAATTTTCTCTGTATTTACATCCATTCCACCATTATCAAAATCGATTGTCCAAGTATTAGCTGAAGATGGTGTCAAAGATATGAAAATTAGTGTAATAACAAACAACATTAAAATTAATGATTTTTTCAAAAATATTTTAATTCCTCCTATTGAATCTATAATAATTATATTTCTTCATTGAAATTCTATATAAAATGATTA
>Ga0082212_10002379_pt1 | contig 27456 bp, 7 predicted proteins | sample TergutNt197P3_FD_71548 | JGI IMG/M metagenome (GOLD analysis project Ga0082212, IMG submission 71548) | Neocapritermes taracua P3 segment gut microbial communities from Petit-Saut dam, French Guiana - Nt197 P3 | ecosystem: Host-associated > Arthropoda: Insects > Digestive system > Gut ...
GCTATGCTCGGCTTAGGCGATATCAGCGGACTGAAGGACGTGGTGAATGCGATCCTTGCTGCGGCGGGAGAGGGTAGCCAGAGTGAAAACGGGAGCGAAAACGGGAGTAGAACCTTAAGCGATTACCTGAAAGCCGCCATCCTGGAAGCCGGACTGCCGGCCTTAAGCAGCGAAGAAATGGAGAAGCTGGAAGAGGCAGCCGTCAAACGCATAATCGCCCGAATGGCTGTCATGGAAACAAGCGCCGCTGTAGACGAAGCATATGAAGGCATAGTGGAAGACGCCATCCGGCATATCGGCAGCAGCCTGACGAATGGCAGGGTCATCGAAGCGATCGTCCGCTACATGATCGACAAGGGAGAGGCTACGGTTAAAGGCGTGATCGACACGCTGAAAGACCCTGCCCAGCGTACTAAGGTGTTGGCAAGCCTGCTGCAGGCGGTAGCCATCCGTTTCGGCAGTGAAGACGAGTTGGAAGGCGTGGGGCACAAGATCTCTACGCAGGCTGTATCCGGCGCTGGCGCTTCCGATGTAGGGGTTGCCGGCGCGGTGGCTATCTCCGTAGTCAAGGGGCTGACCTCCGCCGCCATCGGAGATAGGTCGGGTGTATTGCCGGAAGACGTCAATGTAAGCGGGGATGTGGCAGTCACAGCGGAGAGCGCGCAGGTCGTCTACACCACAGCCAGCGCATCGGCGGACAAGGAAGGGAAAGCCGACAAAAACAAAGAGGAGACAGGCAAAGCCAATGCGTCAACCGAAGCCAAAGACGGGGAGGCGGACAAGGCAAAAGGCAAGTCCGTAGGCGTTGGGGCATCCTTTGCCCTGGCTGTAGCAGAACTCCAAGTCAGCGCGGGCATAGGCGACTATCGTAAGGCGGAGATCGGCGGCGCATTGGATATCCAGGCGATTGCCAGAAATGACCTGGACACCATATCCGTATCCGGCGTAGATCCTTTGGCCCGGGGAGCGGAGATCGGCGGGAAGACCGGCGCCAAGGATATCTCTGTGGACGCTTCGGTAGCCGTGAGCTTGATCGATAATCTGGTCACAGCGTATGTGGGTAATGGGGCAGAGATAAGCACCCATGGCGCAGATACCATCGATAGCAAAGACGAAGAGGGAAAGGCTCAGGGAAAGGTCAACTTCAACCTCTACGCCAGCCAGTCCGGCGAAACGAAAACGAACGCGAGCGGATTCGCTATGGGCAAGTCCACAGCTGTGGGCGCGGCGGTGGCGGTGAACATCGCCTTATCTGATGTGACAGCAAGATTCGCCGGCATTGGCGAAATCAACGGTGCCGTCCAGGTCTTGTCCCGGACGAAAAACAGCGACGAAACCAACGCCCTGGCTCTAGCCATGGGCGCAGATATGGACAGGTACTTGTCTAAATTCCGTGCTGCCCAAAGCTTCCTGTCCAGCGATGGCAAGGATAAAAAGGGTAATGAAGCCGGGAACGACACTTCTAAGGCGATCAGCGGCAAGCTGGATCAGGAGAAAGGCGCAAGCGAGGGCACAGCGGTAAACGATAAAGCGCCTGTGTCCGCCAACGCCCTCCACGCCCAGAACGCGTCCACGAGCGCGACGGACCCGGAGACCGGGGAGCTGCCTATCGGCGATATTGCCCAAGCTAGCAATGATGGCATAGGGGGAGAGGTGCAAAACGCTCTGGGCGGCAGTGGAAATGGCGAACAGTCCCAGAGCGTCCATGTGGCGGCTGCGGTAGCTGTCAATGTCACCAGGCACGAAGCCTTGACGGAGGTCACAGGCATTCTCCATGCCAAATCCCTCAATGCCGAAGCGGCGAATAAGGGCAATTTCAGCGCCGTAGCCACGGGGGTGGCTGCAAGCCTGATGGAAAACAGCAACGCCATCGGCGCTGCCGTAGCGGTCTCTGTGAATGCCAACGGCGCGAACGCGGTGCTGGGCGGAAGCATCGCCATAGAGGAAGAAATCAATGTATCGGCGGCGCTGACGCAAAACACAGACGGGGTATACAGGGGCAGATACGGCGCCCTGGCTATCGCCGGCAGTGTATCCGGCAAAGGCGGTAAGGTAAGCGCTGCAGGCGCTATCGCCACTGTGGTATCGCGGGCGGTTTCCGGCGTATGGGTACTGCCTGGCACAATCCTTTCCGGGCGGGATATCGCCCTGGAAGCCTGGGACAAGTCCAAGCTGTCTGCTGCGGCATTCGCTGCCACTATATCCGGGTCGACCGTGGGTGTGGGCGCGTCATTCGCCATACTCTATGCACAGAATCATGTCCTAGCTATCCTCGGCGACGGGGCAGCCATCGAAGCGCATTCCTTAAAACTCTCTGCGGAAAAGAAAGCCGTAAGCCTCAGCGACTGGGGCCTGCCTTTTGACTTAGGTGAGGTATTCACAGAAAACGAGGAAGACGCAAGCAAAAAAGGCGTTGTCAACGCCATGACAAAGGACGATGAGTATAAAATCGAAATCACGGTGCAAGCGGACAACCTGCTGGATGTGGCGCAGCTTACCGGATTCCTGGCCAGTGTAAACTACTACGCGTCCGCCGCCGCAGGCGCCATTGGGACCAGCAGCGATAGCAAGGCCGCGGCTGCCGGGGCAGTGACGCTGCTGATCATGGACGGGCTGACCCAAGCCTCCATCGGCGACCGGGTGAAGGTCAATCTGACCGGCCAAAGCGGCGGGGATCTGGAAGTGAGAGCGAAAAACGAAACCAACGCCAGGCTCATCGGGGGCGCGTTATCAGCGTCGTCCTCCAAAGTCGGGATCGGGCTGAATGCTGCGGTGCTATACAATAAGAATCGGGTATATGCTACGATCGGCAATGAATCCGGTATCGATATCGCAGCCGGGAGCGTGCTGGTGTCCGCAGATAACATATATGAGTTATGGGCGGTGAGCATCGCGGCTGCATTCACTATGGGCGATGACAGCGCTGCCACGATCGGCGGCGTCATTACTGCGATCGTCACAGGGAATGAGGTCATTGCTTCTATAGGAAGAGATTCCTGTATTGACGCCCCCGACGGGCTGACGGTCTTGGCTGTCAACAAGGCGGACATGGTGACAATATCCGTATCCGCTTCCGCCGCACTGGGCGACGGGGTGGCGGTGGGCGCAGTAGTCGCCGTGATCATCACGGACAATCAGGTCACAGCCGCGCTAGGCGAGAGGGTGAAGGCAAACAGCAGCGGCAGCATAGTCACCGTCGCGGCAAAGAATAGTGAATCTATGGTCAACTTCATCGGCGCAGCAGGGGCTGCCACCCAAGGCGCAGCCATATCCGCCCCCATCAATGTATTGCTCACCAAGTCCGGGACATACGCGCGCATCGGCGATGGCGCGGAAATTACCGGCAGCAAGGGGGTATGGGTCGCTGCCGAATCGGATACGAAGATGATCACCATTCAGGCAGCCCTCTCTGCTTCAGCGGATACGGCAGCCGTCGGCGCGGTCGTCAGCGTAAGTGTGTTTGACAGGGATGTGGTTGTGTCTGTAGGCGACGACGCGAAGTTGGCTAGCAGCCAAGGCAGTATACTGATGCAAGCGGCTGCAGCCGATTGGACCTTGATCCTCACCGTAGCGGGTACAGCTACCACGGACACGGGGATCGGCGGCAATGCCCAGATCAATATCGCGAAAAACCGCGTTATCGCTTCGATTGGTAAAAATTCCCAGCTCACTGCATTCGACTCAGTGGGTCTCGCCGCTGTACAGGACAGCGAGGTTTACCTATTGGCGCCAAGCGTGACCCTTGCCATGGGGACAGGTATCACAGCAACCATTGCGGTAACGGTTTTGGATAACGAAACGAGAACCTCCATAGGGGATAAAACGCAAATCACGGCTTATGCCTTGAACGGGGCGCCTGACGCGGGGGCGAAGACAGGGAACCGGGATGAGCGCCGCAAAGGGGTCGTCATCAGTGCCCTGGCCCATGAGTGGATTCTTATGGCAGCCGCCGGGGTCACCGGCGCAGCGGACGCCGCGGTCACCGGCGTGGTCAGCGTTCTGGTGAACACGAGCCGTGTCCACTCCATCCTGGGCAATGGTGTGAATCTCAAGTCAGGCGCAAGGGAAAGCGACAATGTATTTGGCACAAGCGGGCAGGCGGCAAGGGGCGACACAGTCGTCGAAGCCGAAGCCCACAGTACGATCTATGATTTTGCAGGCTCCTTGGCGATTTCTGCCGGGTCAGCGGGGATAGGCCTCACAATCGCCACCCTTGTACTCAACCGGGAAGTCGTCGCTGACGCTAGCTTAGCAGGCAGTATCGACGCCACTGGCGATGTGTTGGTAGCGTCATTGGCGAAGGACGAGATCCTCTTTGGCGGCGTTACCTTCGCCATCGCCAGCGACGCAAGCGTGGGCGTGGGCGGTAATGTGCTCTACTTTGACAATGATGTGCGCGCTTTGCTTGGCGGTAGCGTCATAGCTGGCGGAGATGTGCGTGTGACCGCCGAAAGCGATACTTTGCTCATCAGCGCGGCTATATCCGCCATGGGCGCGGGGACTGCGGCGGTAGGCGGCGCTGCAGTGGTCACGTACTATACTGGTTCAACGATTGCCGGCGTCGTGAGCAAGGCGATCGTCGATGCAGCCGGGGATGTGAGGATCCAGGCTTTGTCCAGGGAATTCGTCAACGCCGACGCCTTAGGGCTTAGCATCAGCGGCACAGCCTCCGTATCCGGCGCGGTGATCGTGATCATCAGCAGCCTGGAAACGATGGCATTCACGGGGCAATACGTACAAATCGACAGCGGAAGTTTGACCGTGGAGGCTGGGGATACATATACCCTACTGGGCGTCAGCGCTTCGATCGCCGCCAGCGGCACAGCCGGGATAGGCGTAACCGCTGCGGTGAGTATTGCTTCTAATACGGTATCCGCGTATATCGGCGCATACAACAGTATCCTCACCAATACAGGGGATGTGGTCGTTGCTGCCCGGTCTGGTCGGGATATCCGGCTGTATGCAGGCGCGGCAGGCGGCGCGGAAGTTGGCGTGGGCGTCAGCGTCACGACAGCGGTCGTCGGCAGCAGGCTGGACAGGGATAGCGCGGATAGCATGAACAGCTACTTCGACGCGGATAGGTTCGCCAAGGGGATGCAGGACGGCTCCCCAAGCGTAACGGATCCATATTACTCTGGTATCGTTGGCGGGGCTGACCGTGAAGGCAGTTTGGCTGATCTACTGGCCTGTGAGGAGGAAGCCATATCTGCCGGCAGCATCAAGGTCGGCTCAGAGGAAGATCCGGAAGATGGCTCAGGAGACGGCGCGGGAGACGGCTCGGGAAGCGACAAGAAGGTGATCTTCGACGGCGCGGGGGGATACCTGGACGAAGACGTCGATGACGCTGAAAAATATAATGAGGATGGGACGCCGAAGACCGACGCCCCAGGCGCAGGATATGAGGCAGGGAAAAACCCAAGTAGCGATATTACGAACGCGGGGGGGCTCAGCCCCTGGCAGCCAGGCGGCGTGCCGAAGGACGCAACCCTGGCATATATTCGCTTAGGCAGCAGCGTTGTCAGTGCCAGGGACGTCAAGGTGTTAGCCGAAGACGCCCTGTCCGTGGATTTGATTACGGCGGCGATCGGCGTCGGCTACTATGCCGGCGTAGGTGCAGGGGTGTCTGTGGCTGTGGCGTTTAGCAATGTGTTGGCTTTCGTAGAGGATAGCGCAGTGCTCTCCGCAGAGGAGGACGTCATCATCCTGGCGCGGGGCGGGGCGGAAGCGAAGGCTTCGGGCAGCGATACGGAATCCTTCTTTGGCGAAGCGATGGACGGCAGCGTTTTGGACAAGCTGGATATCACGAAGTTTACCGTTCGGGCGATATCGGCAAGCGGCGCCGGCGCCATGGCCGGCGTGGGGGTGGCTGCGGCTGTCGTGATTCTGCAGTCTACCATCGGCGCCTGGCTGGCGGGGGATGTAGTACAAGCCGATAGCCTAAGCGTCCGCGCAGAGGCGGATTACGACGGCGTTTTTGCGGCTACGCTTGCCTTGGCGGTAGGCGGTATGGCGGTCAACGGCTCGGTGGCGGTGACGTCCTTTACGGGGGATGTGTACGCTGCCATTACAGGTAATGCCAGTGTAGGTCAGGGCGGAGCAATCGGAAGCGGCAGCGTGGGCGGAAGCGGCGGATCAGGCGCAGTGGGGGACGTACGCCTTACTACAGGCGTTCATATGCAAGCTACCGCGATCGCCACAGCATTCGCCGGCGGGGGCTCAGCATACAATGGCGCCGTTGCTTTGGCGATGAATAAGGCCCGGGTCGAGACGATGATCGGGCAGGGCGTCATACTTAACGCCGCCAATGTGTGCGTGGAGGCTGACGTGGCTACGGAGGCTGACGCGTTCATTCTGGCCGTTGCCCTGGGATCCAAGGCGATCAACCTTTCGGGGGCGGTGACGATACTGAGCCCCAGCGTGATCACTTACATAGGGGCGCCACCGGGAGATAACGAAACGGGTAATGCGCTCGCTGGCGGGCGTATTGGCAAGATCACAAGCGTTGGCGCGCTGGCGATCAAGAGCCAGGTCGCGGCGGAAGCCCTTAGCGGCGTCATCGCTGCGGCGCTGGGGTTGGGAGAAACAGCGATCAACATGAGCGTATTGCTGGCATTTAATAACGCTTCTGCCATAACCGGGGTCAGCCGGATGGATATCGACGCCGGCGCCATCGATGTGGACGCATTCATGATTGCCGAAGCCAGGTCGCTGCTCCTGGCAGCAGCCGTTGGGACAATGGCCGTGGGCGTGAGCGTCAGTTATGTGGATATGAACGCGTCGAACACCGCCCTCATCGATACGGAGGGTGTAACGGTTGCCTCTGACGGGAATGTGAATGTCTATGCAGGCAGGCCAAGTCAGGTGAACCGGGCGGTGGCGGAAGCCGCGGCGGTATCCGCAGCGATTTCCATGCAGTTTTCGGCGAACCTCAATGCGGCAGTGGCGGACAACCGGGCGCTCAACCAGGCCCTGGTCATCGGCAGCGGATCCCTGAGTGCTGGGGGGGGCGTGCACATCGGCGCCCACAGCAGGGCGGCGTCCTATGCCAGCGTCGCCGGGTTGGATATCAGCCAGCTCGTTATCGCCGCATCGGTAGCCGTAGCCCTCCTGCGAAGCGAGCAATTCGCCTTGGTCAAGGAGGCGCACATCAGTGCTGCAGATCTGGAAGTCAAAGCTTACCTAAACCAAAGGGCGATCGATGAGGACGGGGGCGCAGACACGGGTGCGAATGGGGATCCGGGTAAAGGCGGCGATCCGAACGCTGATTGGGACGAGGATACGGCGGTCGCCAGAATCCTGTCCGGCGGCGGCGCCATGTACAGTGTCAGAGCGAACGTGGCAGTGGCATATGGAAGGTCAAAGAATACGGCGCAAGCCTCACCGGCGTCGCTGAACTTAAGGGGCGGCACAGGTAATGACGGCACGGGCAATGATGGCACAGGCAATGGCGGCGCAGGCACACAGATATCCGTAGGCAGCTACGGCAACGCAGGCACATTGGCTGAGCTGAAAAACGCAGAGTTCGCCTACCTCGCGGCTACAGTATTGATCGGCTTATCCTACGCCCAGAGCGAATTCTACGCTTGGCTCAGCATGCCTGTCGGCCATACGGTGGAGACGGACAGTCTGACCGTAGAGACGATTTATATGAGCAGGGCTGTGGCGGACGTAACGCCATCCGCGGCAGGCGTCAGCATATCCGCGTTCGCTGTCAAGGTGAACCTGGCTATCGCCAAGAACGCTTCCCTTGCGGAAGCAGCCATCAACGGCAGCGGCGCTGTGACAGCCGACCAGGTAACAGTCAGCGCCGAAGGGGAAGCCTATGCGGAAGCCCTCACCAGGACGCCCCTGATCACGGTAAGCGCGATCACCGTCGCGGCGAATGTCATCCTCGCCACACTAGAGGCGGCGCAGACCGCCAGGCTGGAAGGCGTCACAGTCACAGCCGAAACCATCAGCGTGCGGTCAAGCCTCAATGAGGCGATGCCAGGAGACGGGGACGCCAAAGGCGCAAGCGCGACAATGGGCAGCAATTTCTGTGACGACGAAATGACAGGATTTACCATATCCATCGAGGGCATGACAGCGGAGGCGAATGTAGCCAAAGCCGTAGCGAACGCGAAAAACAACGCCTATGTGAAAGGCGCAGGCTTCGAAGGCGGCAGCTTAGCGATCCTCGCTGCGGGCACAAGCAACGCCAAAGCCGATATCGACAATACATCCGTCAGCGTCGGGCTCCTGTCCATCGGGGTAACGGTACTGGGCGCTGTGGCGGAGGGGGCGTTTAGCGCATGGCTGGAAGCCGGAGCGGACAAGCCGGTCAATCTGGACGCCATGGATATCACCAATACCTGGGCGGCAAAGGCGGACGCCAGGACGACACAAGCCGTTACCGGCATACAGGTTGCCTTGGTCAATCTGGAAGCGAACGTCGCGGACGCCTGGACGAAAACCAGCGCGACAGCCTATATCACCGGCACAGGGACAATCCGTGTGGCAAGCGCGATCCGTGTCCGCGCATCAGGCAAGGCTGAGGCGTATGCCGGGCTTGCCACACCAGACTTCGCCATGAGCGGCGTCGATGTGACGGTCAACACCCTGACTGCCCTCGTGGAAGCGCAGCAGGAAGCCTATATTGAAAATGTGACGGTGTACGCAGCGGATACCCAGGTGGAGTCCGTGCTGCACAGCGACGCCCAGGCACAGTCCGGCAGCGCTATCCATCCTCACTCCACAGTGCGCATAGCCATAGCCGAAGCAAAGGTCAACCTACTGTCCGCGACAGCGAACGCGGTGAGCAGCGCTTATGTGAAAAATGCCGCATTCGGTATGAAAACGGAGCCATCGGGCAGCCTGCGAATCCTATCTTACGGCAGCGTGAATGCCTATGCAGGCTTCGTGAATGACGACTTCAGCCTGGGCCTGCTAAGCCTGGGCGTCCTGGAAGTCACGGCGGAAGCGGCAGGGGCATTCCATGCCTGGCTAGATACGGCAGGCAGGACAGTATGGCTGGAGAGCCTCACGATTCAAAGCGAATACGCTGCCGACGCGGAGGCGGCTTTCCTCCAACCCGGCATCGGGACAAGCGTTCAGCTGGCGGAGGGGAGCGTGAATACCGCGCTGGCGAAAGCCTGTACGGCGGCTAGCGCATATCTCAGTGGCTCAGGTACTGTCAAAGCAGCGGGCGCGGTGAACATCATGGCTTCGGGTACAGCCGGAGCAGACGCCCAAGTCAAGGGGGCGGAAAAGGAAATCAGCGGCGTACAGTTGGCGATCAACCTGGTAGAAGCCGAGCTGAGCGCGAGCCAGGACGCCTGGATCAACGACGCGTCGGTATTTGCCGCCGAGGTAAGCGTCACATCGGTACTCGCAGCCAAGGGGACGGCTTCCGCAGGGGCGGCAGGCGGGGGCAGCCTTAGCCTCGCTAAGCTGACCTATAGCGACATACACGCGAAATCCAACAGCGCAGTCCAAGCCTGGATCGGTGGGGGAAGCATCATCAGCGCGACAGGCGCCGTCCAGGTCAGCGCGGTATCCCAGACCTCTCTGGATGCGGTACTCTTGTCCCACGAACTCATAGCGTCCCTGGTGAGCGCGGAAATCATCAACGTGGCCGTCACCTTCACCAACGATCTGGTCTACGCCTTCATCGGCGACCAGGCCCAGGTAACCGGCGCTTTGGTCAGCGTAGGGGCGAATAGCAACAGTACCGGGAATGCCATCGCCAACCAACCAGTCTCCGTCACCGCAGTGGGCTTGCAGGACGTCAACGTCACAGCCCTGCTCAAAACGAAAGACGTGAGGGCATTTATCACCCCTGGCGCAATCGTGACAGCCGACGCGGCTAACGCGGGCATATCCGTGATCGCCGACTCCGAGACGAAGCTCGAGGCGACCACCGGGCATATAGAGCCGGATACAGGCTCCTCAGGGCAGGTTTCCTTCAGCCTGATAGGACTGGGGAAATACACGGTACTCGCAAGCGCGGAGCAGAGCGTCACCCAGGCATACATTGACGGGCAAGCCTATACCGCGGGGGAGATTTTCCTCAAAGCGCAGGATACGATCAAACTGGATTCCTCTACGTCGGCGGTCAGCGCAGGCTTCTATGACCGGGGCGCATCGACGGCGAAGAGTACGATCGGCGACCAGCGCGGCTGGATATGGGTCGGCAGCGGCGCTGTACTGGAAGCTTTGGGGGATATCTATGTCTACGCGGTCACCGGCTCCTATGTGGAAGCAAATGTGAAGGCTGTGGACGTCCAGCTCTTTGGCTACGGCAAGGCCGAGGCTCATACCGCGGTCAAGCGGGATACGATGATATCCATTGGAGACGGGGCAAAGGTCATCTCCAGGTATGGGGATATCCTGATGCTGGCTGAAGGGGAGGAAGCTTACCTATATGCCGGCGCGGTCATGGGCGCTATAGGTTTCATCAGCGGAGGCTCCGGCCCTCTCGCGATATCCAGGCTGGTATCGGATACGCGGATCATGGTGGGCAGCGGCACTACGGTCACCGCGCTATATGGCTATCTGCAGATGGTCGCCCACAGCAGCAGCAACGTGAATGCCTATGCATACCGCAGCCTGGTAGGCGCCGTCGGCAGCAACAAGAGCAGCGCAACCGTATCCGCTCAGGAGACGGTCCGGGTGGTCATCGGCGGGACCGGCGACGGCGACGCGCAGAGCGTGGTCAATAGCCGAAATACGCGCATCGACGCTATACTGGACCAGCTACTGAGCGCAGAGGCGATATCCTACACCGGCACGCTGGGTTCCTTGACGGAATCCTACGCGGAGGCGAACCCGAATAACGACGTCTATGTAGAGGTCAACAAGGCTTTCGTCGGTGGCGTCGAGAGCCTGGATTTAGGCGCGCACATCGCGAATCAAACGGTAACGGCAAAGTCTTTCTCCAAGATCGAGGGTGTGACCGGCAAGGTCTATGCCACTTCCAATACCTGGGGCGACAACCGGGCAGCAGTCAGGGCGACCAGCCTTAGCGACCTGGCGGGGAGGGAGATCAACATTTCCGCAGACGCCAAGGCGGTAAGCGCGCAGACCGTTATCTGCGAGGCTATCGTGAAAGCAAATACGTTGATCACCTGGGTCTATACGCAGGTGATGAAGGTAGTGGAAGTGGTCAAGAAAGCCGTTAGCTGGATCCCCTTCATAGGCAAGCTGATTGCCAGCGTGATCGAAAAGGTGGTGCAGTGGGTCTGGGAATGGGTCCAGATCATCACCTATAGCGACGCGGTACCCTGGGAAACCGGAATAGTAACCTCAGCAGGCAGGATTGACCTGAACGGGCGGATTCATCTGGGCGGCGCAGCGGCGGGGATGTATATCGATATTCGTGAGGACGGCAGTGTATATCATTCCGGTATAGACAGAAGCATTACAGATACCGCCTGGTACGAAATCAAGGACGGCGTGCTTACCTTCGGCGAATTGGCCAATAGGGAGCTGGGCAGGCTGACCCTCAGTATCGCCGGTACAGGGACGCAAATAAGCGGAAAACCTGTGATTTACGGCAACACATATCTGCCCAATATCGTCGTGCATAATGACTCGGATTACGACTTGGTATTCCAGGGGATCCAGGCGGTCAATGTGAACGCCGGAACGCCGGAGATCATCGGCGGCTATTTCGGCTTCACCCTGGCGGACGAGCAACCCGGGTTTACAGTGCACAGCCACAAGGGTACCGACGTTTCCTTCGCCAGGACTGTGGATTTTGGAGACGGCGCCATCCTTATCGCCATGCATGGCGGGAATGTGTTCACGGGAAGCGAAGGGGATAGCGACGCAGCCCTTTGGGCAAACCGCCTGTCTGTCATCGGCGCGGGATCTATCGGCGGCGCTGAGCAACGCTTTAGGGCATTCATCCTGGATATCCCGGGGATACCCGGCACGGACGGCGTCTATCAGGACGCTCCGGCGCGCCAGACTTATGTATGGCTGGAAGCCATGGAGGAAATCTACGCAAGCCTCACCCATGTAGTGGTGCTGGTAGGGGGCGGCAGGGACTATACATATGGGGAAAACGAGGGGCTGCCGATCCTCCGTCTGGATCGGGTCGGCGCAGATAAGCGGATCGACTTGATTCTGGAATCGCCCCTTGCCGTCGAATACAATGACCATGCGGGATTGGATATATTTACCATATCCCTACCGGGTACGCGAAATAACTATGTCGCCCTCACAGAAAACCTGCCGCAGGGGGGCATGGCGCCAATCCTGGATCGTGATGGGAAGGAGACCGGTTACTATTTGACAAAGCAGGGCTTGGTCACTGTGCCCGAGTCGGCCGCAAATGGGGCGCCGTATCAGGCGGACGCCGGCGACGACGAATACCAGTACTATCTGCTGCCAAACGGCGTCATGCTAGTTACCGATTGGGATGGCAGGGTGATCAGCGTGACCGCCCCGGATGAGGAAACATCCTATCTCACGGGCAATATTGCATTCACATTCGATGAAGAAGGTAAGGTTAGCGCGATTACGTTCAAAGGCAGAAGCGAAGACAGCTTTGGCTTACAGATTGACTTTGACGGGGATGGCTCGCCGGTCATGTCCGTGGGTAAGGACGGCTATACGATCTTTATCAGACAGGACGACGCCCTGGGCTGGGTACTGCCCAATGGGGTACGCATCTACTACAAACAAGCGTTCCTGCTGGACGGCGTGGCTGTAGAGGCTTTGCTGATCGGTATAACGGATACAGGGGCGGACAGGCATTACTATTACCTCCTCAATGACGTGAACGAGGATAGGGAGAGCTGGCATGTGGTGGAGATGACAGCCGATATGCGCTTTGTGGAAGGGTATCTCTACAGCCTGGACAAGCTCGCCGATATGCTGACGAAATCCGACGGGATCGGCAAATCTATGGACGGGGCGCAAGCCCTTGAAGCATTGGCGAAAGAATACGCGGCGTTCATGGACGACCTGATCGCAGACTACGATTGGAATGCGGGTACTGCTTTGCTTAAGGAAAGGCTGGAAGAGATCCTAAGCGGGCTATGGGATGCAATCACAGGGAACTTCAATGTGGGCTTGGAAGTACGCTTTGCCGTGGCAGAGGCGTTCGTTCAGGAAACGGAGGAAGACCCCGGGCATTTGATCTTCAAGCTGGCGGAAGTGGAAATCATTGCGACGCTTCGGGAGATCGGGCAGACAGGCGGCTTTTATTCGACCAAAATGGTCAAGACCAATCTGCCGGATGCCGACATAAGCGGCAAGGTAAGCGAGTATCAGGGGGCAAACGGCGTTCTGTCCATAGGTGAGGCGAATGGGAGAAAGGCGCCGGATTTGGTTCGCGGTTATGACCTGGGGACGGCCCTGGGCACGGCCCTGGGCACAGGCGGCGATCGCAGATCCATCGTCTATCAGACAGAGAGTGGCTACGCGATACAATACGGCGCGGCAGCCTTTGCCCTGGAACCACTGGAACAAGGCGGGAGAGTGTACCGCGTCAGCGCAGAGTATGACGCCTCGGACATCGCGTTTGCAGCCTACCAAAGCGCCAGATGGGAAGAGCTCGAAGGTTTGCTCTTTATTTTCGAAAACGGCGATAGCGATGGAGAAGGCGCAAGCCTGACGGTCATCGGGAATACGGATACGCTCGGGCGGGGGGAAATGACAGCCGCAGCAAGCAATGGGGGTTATGTAAGAGAAAACGGCGCGGTTTATTTCCTGGATAACTATCGGGATAGGGTCAACGGCGTGAAAGGGAATCTATTCTATCTGGAAGACAGCGCGGTAGCGGTGCTTCCCGATGGAAAGGTCATGCGCCTTGCGATCGAGGGCAATACCGGAGGCGGATTCGACGCTACCGGGCAGGCTATTCTATATGCAGCAGGCATGGAGCAAAAGACAGACCCGAAGAATGGAAACCTTGTCTTCACCAAGGTCGCGTACAATTATCGCTATTTTGACGACTGGGGCTTGGGGACGTGGGTTATCCTATATGCGACGGATGAGGAAGACGCCAAAGCCCAGATCCGAAGCCTTGAAGGCTATGGGGAAGAGTACATGGAGCGCAGCATAGCGAGCCTGGTACTGCTTATGGACGGGGGCGGGTATGTGTATGACAAGGGCAGCGCCCCGGTGTATGAACTGAGTGTTCACAAACAAAGCGAGCGGTTTGCTGATCGTTATCTCTACAATGTTTTCGGGCCGGACGGGGCCTTCCTGGAAGTCGCGGAGCTGAATGCCCGGGAGATCAGGGATCTGCAGTATGGATTTATCCCTTACGAAGATAGCTTGGGCCGTGCAATATGGCACTGCTCCTTCGACCCGGTATATGAGTACCTGGAGGGCGCCCTGATCCTGCGCCCGGTAGGAATGATGGACGACGAGGGCAGCTTGGTAAGTATATCCGGCGCCAATGTGACCTTTATGGACGCGGCGGGCAGCCTCTCGATGCAGCTGGATGATTATGGATATGGCATCGTCGGGGAATTCGTCCGGGTGAGCCTGGATGAAGGCGGGGACGCCCCTTACCCCTTCGGGACGATTCTCTTTGTGGACAGCCGGGGCTTGATCCAGGCGTGGTATACGCCGGAGGGCACGTTCCGTTTGTACGACAGGGAGGCTGCGGACGGTGCGGGGGCAGGCGCGGAGGAAACCGCTGGAGCAGGAGCCGGAGGAGATGGGGCTGGAAGAACAGTAGGCAGTGTATATAGTGCGTACCGTCCTGACGGCAGCGGCGAGGTAGAGTTCTATTTTAGCGGCGGCAATCCGGTCTTGCTCCATGAGGTCATCAGCGGGATCTATATGTTCCCCTTAGACGTGGACACAGGCAGATCCGCGGGCAGCATATATTTTGACAACGATTACTACGGGTATGACGCCGAGGGCAGGTTGGTACAGCTCCGGGCAGATCTGCATCTGGCGCAAGAGGATGCGTACCAGAGCGCTAGGGCGGAGGATGCGGCGTTTGACGGGCTCCCCTATGTGGCGATCTACGAGAATGGCGCGACGACGCCTGTACTGTTGATTATTGTGAAAGAGGACGGCGGGGCGGTGTTCTTCTTAGCCAGAGAAGGGGCATGGATCGATGGGGAAGGCAACTCGGGGACAGTGCCAGGGACGCTGACGAGGAATACGAAGGCGTTTGGCGACAATTCGGAAACGTATCTGCCCTATCTGGAAGCGGAGGAGATTGCCCTGACCGTGAAGGGCAGCGGCGTCACAGCGACCGATGGGGGGCTGGTTCATGACGTCAATGCGGTTACCGACCGGCTGAGCATCATGTTGGCTGACGGGGCGAGCCTGTTCACCCAAGGGAATCCAATGAAAGTGGCGCCAAAGACAGCGGGAGAAACCTTGAAGCTGACGGTCGTGGATAGTATACATGCGCCGGGTGCTGAAGGTGCTGATGGTGCTGATGGCGCAGCGGACGAATCTGGAGGGGCAGAGGGGCGTGTCGATAAGGTCTTTGACGGCAGCGCGTTCATCAGGCAGATCGTCGGAGATATGGAAATCCAGGACGCCATCATTCGGACGAAAGCGTATATCGACCTGAGTACAGACGAGGGGGACGTCCTGTTCCATTGTGTGCGCGTCGACGGGACGCTGATCATCGACGCCGCAGGCAGCATCCTGGCAAAAGACGCGGATTCGCTGCTGAGAATCAACGAATCCGCAGGGGATGGGACACAGCTGAGCGCCGGCGGCGATATTGGTAAGGCTGAGCAGTATTTCCGGGTGGATGTAGCGGAGGGCAAAACGCTCCAAATCAGCAGGGTGGGCAACTTGTACATCCTGCAGGATCTGGTCGAGGATGTGTATGGCAGCGGACGGGGTAAAGACGGGAACATGGCTGAAGGCTTCCTTTATGGAGACGTCCGTCAGGAGCAAGTGACGGTGTTAATCGCCAGTCAGACGCCGGCGCAGCTGGCGCGGCAGCTAGTGGACGGCTGGTTGGCAGGCTGGGTCGGGCAAGAGGATTTGCTTGCGGTGATGAGCGGCGCCCTAAACGGGCTGGCGGTGTTGGAGGCGTTCGGCATCGAGGCGGAAGCATATATGGAAGCTGCCGGCGGCGTCGGCGCGATGAGAGAAGCCTTGGCGCAGCTGGATATTGAAGCGTTGCGGACGGAGGCCCTTGCCCGGGGCATAGCGATGCCTGGGGAAGGCGTGGGCGCTGGCACTGGCGCTGGCACAGGCGCGGGTGCTGGCACAGGCGCGGGCGCAGGCACAGGCACAGGCACTGGCGCTGGCACAGGAACTGGCGATGATGTAGGAGCCGGAGCCGATGAGGATGCGGATACGCAGGCGGAGTCGGAAGCCTTGATCGCGCTGATCATCACGTATGAATGCGAGCAGCTACTGGCAAGATTAGGGATTCTCCTTGACGCAGACGGGATTGCCGGCTTGATGCACGAGATACGGCAAATCGGCGGAGTCGGCGGGGTAGGCGGAGTCGATGAAGTCGGCGGAGTTGGCGGGGTAGGCGGAGACGGCGGAGACGACGGGTTCCGCGAAGCAGAAGCGTATCTGGAGCTTCTGGTCAAGGCCTGCGAATCAGGGCTGATGGACGATGCGGCTTTCTTTGCCGCCTATATGGCGACACTTTCAGAGGAGCAGAAGGATGCGCTGCGGTTTGCCGTATGGGAGAACGCTCAATATCCGGAACCGGAGCAGCCTGCCTATTCCAGAGCGCTCAACATCGTCGTCGGTGAGGGTACAGGGGAGAGCTATGTAGAAAACGACGGCAGCATCTCCATCATTGTGAAGATAGGAGACTTGCTTGCCGGCAGGATTGCTTCGGCAAAAGGCGACCTTGTGCTGATCAGCGAGAAGGGGAGCATTCTGGGCGCCTATGGGTATGATCAGAGCTTCGAGGGATACAGCAAAGCGATAAGCAGAGAAGCGAATGTCATTGGCGGGGAGATCAACCTAAGTGCCGCCGGGGATATTGGCAGCGTGGCAGACGCTCTGGTCATAGAGCAAAGGCTATGGCCGGCGGCAACAGTCGGCAGCATCAATGAAGAGGTGGACAATGGGACATACAAGTATTGGGTACTCTCCAGAGACAGCCTGACCGGCGAGCTGAGGATGACCGTGATGGTGGAGTACAGCAATGTAATGCGCCTTGACCTTAGCGCGGCAAGCAGCTTGACAGCGAGCGCAACGCAAGGCTCTGTAGATATCCGGGAGCGGACAGGCGACCTGGGCGTCGGTTTTGTGGAAGCGGGCGGGGATGTGCGCTTGGCTGCGCCAGGCATGATTCTCATCTACGAGTCAGGGCAGCAGGGGGATGGTTCTCCTGCCCAATCCAGGGGCGAGCAGAACCAAGCCGATGGCGTCTGGGGAGGCGTAAGGGTCATCGGGGAAAGCATCTCCCTGGACGGGGCTGCCGGCGTCGGAACGGCGGATAAGCCTATCGTGATCTATACAAAAGGCGGCGCGGTATCGGCATACAGCGCAAGAGGGTCTATTTATATCCGCGACCTCAGCGACCTGATCCTGGCGGGTACAGTCAGGGCGGCAGGCGACGTCATGCTGGCGACAAACGGTGGTTTCGCTGACGGAAAGGCGGATCTCATCTCAGCAGCGATCAAGGCAGCGCAGGCGTATATCAAGCTGGACAGCGCCTGGAGGCTAGCCCTGGAACGGGCGTCCATCTATGGCGGGTATGCGGATAGGATCGCGGAGATTCTTGCGCGGGATGAGGCTGCGGCGGCATTGGCAGCGGCAACGGAAGCCATTGAAGAGGCAATGGAGGATTTTGCGGCGGCATATGGGCTGGCGCTTGATGGCAACCGTCCCGCAATGGAGAGAGCGCTGACGGATGCGCAGGCGGAAGCGCAGCGTAACGAGCAGGCTATGGAAAGACTGGGGGAAGACCTAAGGATAGCCAAAGAAGCCTTAGCTCAGGCAAAGGAAGCCCTTGCGCAGGCGAGTGAGGCTTTGGCGCAGGCCGGGGATCAGATAGCGGGCGGCAGCAGCGAGGCAGGCGGAGATGGCGTGGCAGACGGAGATGGCTTGGCAAGCGGAGACAGCGGGGCAGGCGGAGATAAGGATAACGGCGAGCAGCCGGAAAGCGCCGGGGAGAAAGTCCGGCGACTAGAGCAAGAAGTCGAGGCGCTGGAAGCCGAGGTCGGGAGGCTTGAAGCGGCAATCACGGAAGCGGCTAGCGAAAGCAATCTGCTGGAAAGCCGGATGAAAGACCTGGCTGCGCTCCTCATCCTACACGACGCCCATCAGGAGGCGCAGGATCGCCTAGATGAAATCGATAAGGAGATCCAGCGTGTGAAGAGGGAACACGCCCTGATGGAAGCCGAGGCGGAAGCGCTTGAGCGCTCTGCTGCAGCGGCGCATAGGGCAGCGGACGCGGCAGGGGCGGCGATACCGACCGGAGCGTCAATCCAGGCCGGCGGCGACTTGTATCTCCATACCGGGCCGGAAGGCAGCGTTGGCAGCCCATCAGACGGATTGTCCCTCCTGGCAGGCGGCATGCTGTATATCAACAAGCCGGGTCAAGGCACATCGGGTCAAGGTACATCGGATCAAGGCACATCGGGTCAAGGCACATCGGATCAGGGTACATCGGATCAGGGCATTCCTGGCCAAGGCAAGGTGAAGGGCTTATATATCGAGAGCGCGGCGGATTTGACATTGGGCAACGTCGTTTATGCGCAAGAGGAAGTCAGGATCATGTCCGCAGGATCCATCCGGAGCGCCGGCGCCATCGCCGGCAATGTGATCACCGCCAAGCAAGCAGGTCTATATTCGCAAAATGGCGATGTGGGGGAGAAAGCTTCGCCATTGGTACTTAGTGTAGATCAGCTCTCTGCTATGGGGAAAGGCGTATACATCCGGAATGACAAGGATCTAACGATCGGATCGCTCATGGGGCTCGACGTCGACCTGGAAGCCGATGGAAATCTGACTGGGGCGGATTTATCAGAGGGAAGCCATATTTACGCGCAAGATTTGTACTTGAAGGCGTCCGGGCAGATCGGCAGCAAAGGCAGCCGCTTGCAGGTAGATACAGGCGCCCTGACAAGCCGGTCGGAGAGCCTCTATCTGCAAAATGAGGGCGCGAATCTCCACATTAAGGATGTGGCTGCCGACGCACTCGTGGATATCGTTGCCTTGGGGACGATCGGCGGCGGCGTGGTCGCCGCTTCGGAGACCGCTGTGGACGTTTACGGCGATGTAGGGTATGGGGAGCATGATCCACTCACGATATTTGTCCCCGGAAACGTGGATATCTATTCCGCTTTTGGTAATATAAACTACAAGAATCTATGGAGCAAGGAAGACCCCACCCCGCCAGGACCTACGCCGCCCCCTTACTACGGAGGCGGAGGCGGCGGGGGCGGTGTGAACATTCCCAATAACCCCGTACCCCTCGGCGCATTATGCGGCGCATGCCTTTTCCTACGTACCGTTCATAGCGGCGGGATAGGAATAGCGTTGCACAATGCCACGCGGGCAGATGGCTTTGTTGGACGGCAAACCATTGTCATCCCCCTTGGAGAAGCATATGAGGGGAAGGCTGTCAAGGTGTTGTATTGCGCCAACGACAGGATCAGGATTGTCAATGCGCTTGTACGAGAGGGGAACGTCAGTATAGAAACGGAAGGGGTAGTCGCGTATTTCCTGGTGGTGGATGGGGACTACTTGATCAAAGTGGACAGGGGACACCCCTTCACCGACGTTAAAGGGGCAGACTGGTTTTATGAGGACGTGGCTTTTGCATATGCTACAGGCATGCTGGTAGGGATCGCGCCGGATCTTTTCGGCCCGGACGTCCTGATGACCAGGGAGATGTTTGTGACCATACTCCACCGACTGGAAGGCATGCCGGCGCTAAAGTCGATGAAGCTGGCGGAAGCTGGGGCGGAAGGAGCTGCGGAGGCTGCGGAGGTTGCGGAGGCTCTGCCAGTGTCGGCTTTCGTTGATGTTGCGTCTGATAGCTGGTACTACGAGCCGGTCAACTGGGCTGCCCAGGAAGGGATCGTCGCCGGCTTTGAAGATGGGACATTCGGCGTGGGAAGCCCCATATCCAGGGAACAGATGGCGTCGATGCTGTACCAATATGCTCAGTATAAAGGCGTTAAGGTAAGCGCCACAGCAGATCTGGGCAAATATGTCGACGAACAGGACGTCTCGGACTGGGCTGTGGATACGCTTCAGTGGGCGGTAGGCGCAAAGCTGATCGTGGGGACGTCAGCCGATACCCTCGACCCGCTGGGCGGCGCGACCCGCGCCCAGGCGGCTGTGATCATGCGGCGCTTCACCCAGGCTTTCGGGCCCAGGATGATCGCCGTGCCCCGCGCACTCCTAGACCCGGCGGCGAAGACAGACTGAAGGGGCGAATACATCGTTCCTCTTAGGATGGAAGCGCAATATCCATGCCCTCCAGGATCACGACGGCGCTCGCTACGAGCTTCGGACATATGGACTGGTGGGCTTCTTTCGCTTCCGGGGTATTGTGGTCATCGGGATGGCGGATATTTATGCCTAGCAGTTCACGGCAGGTTCCGGAGCCATTCTTTTCTTTGAACTTTTCGACGAATTCGTGGGATTTGGCATTGCAATAGGCTTTTTGGGTAAGGTCATTCTCCTTGTGGAAGCCGCACTTTAGGCCGATCACCATGACCGCGCCGGAAATCGCCCCGCATAAATCCCCGGAACGCACGCCTCCACCGAAGCCGTTGGCGAGCTTAAGCGCCGTCTCCAGATCTAAGCCTTCCTCCAGAGCGAACGCGCCTAGCACGGATTGGGCGCAATTATAATTGTTTGCGAAGAGCATGACTGCTCTTTCTTCTTTTGTCAAAACGAACACCTCCAATTGGAAAGTATTATACAAGATGGAAACATGGCTTGTAAAACATGCGTAAATTTTGATATATTTAGTATGATATATAAAAATGATTTTGAATGAGATGAGGGATAGCACCGTGAAACTCGTTTGGAAACTCGCCATACCCAAAATTCTTATCGTCGTGTGCCTGGGGCTGGTCAGCTATTTTGTAATCGATTCTTCCTTTGTCAAGATACGCGAGCAATATGTCAGGGATGTGATCGAGAACCGATTGCAGTATATTACGAAAGAGATCGAGACCAGCGCCGAGAGGTCTGTGAAGGAGACGTCGGTGTTCGTGCAGCTCCCTGCAGTGGTGCAGGCCTACGAGCTAGCCTTAAGCGGCGATATCAGCGACCCCTACTCACCCCAGTCACAGGCAGCCCGCGAGATGCTGCGCAGAGAGCTGGCGCCGCAGCTGGACAGCTACAGCCGCTTGACCGGGGAAAGGCTGCAGCTCCATTTTCATCTGCCCAGCGGGCTTAGCTTGGTACGCCTGTGGCGCGATTACAATACGCGGGTCGACGGGGAATGGGTAGATATATCCGATGACCTGCGGTCTTACAGGCCAACGGTCATGGATGTGCTCGCCAGCGGGGAGCCGGCGCTGGGACTGGAGCCGGGGAGCGGGGGTTTCGCCATACGAGGGGTGATCCCGGTGACAGACGCCAGTGGCAGAGTCATCGGGTCGGCGGAAGTCCTACAGGAGTTTGACCCGATCCTGGAAGCAGCCACAGAGGAAGACAAAGTCTTTATCTCCCTTTATGCAAATGTTGAACTGCTGGATTTCTCTGTAGAACTGCAGGATGAGGACAGACATCCGAAAAAAGGCGACTTTGTGCAGGTCGTGAAGGCGCGGGACAGCTCCATTGATGATTTGATTACCCCCGCGTTTCTTGAAAAGGGTAAAAATGGCGTCAATTATGAAAATAATAAGGACTTGACTCTCGTGACATATCCCTTAAGCGACTACCAGGGGAAGCAGGTCGGCGTCATTGTATGCGCGATGAATACCAAAACGGTATCTAATCTTGCCCAGGTCGCTTCCCTGGTGATGGCGCTTATGCTTGCCGGTATGGCTATCGCGCCGACGGTTGTGCTGTTTTTTAGCACCAGGAGGCTCGTGGAACGCCCGCTCAACATGATTCGGTCCATGATCCAGGATATAGCAGAGGACCGCGCAGACTTAAGCATGCAGATCCCCAGCACACAGAATGACGAAATTGGGGATCTTGCCAGATGGTTCAATACGCTGACCGCCAAGCTGGTGGCGATGATCAGCGAGCGACAGGAAATGGCCCATTGGTATAAGTCCATCCTGGACGCGACGCCGCTGCCCATTACGGTTACCAACGCGGATACGAACTGGACATTTGTCAATAAGGCGACAGAAGACTTCTTAGGGATGAAAGCTGAAGACATGCTGGGCAAGCCATGTAATAACTGGAACGCCCATATCTGCAGGACGGAGAATTGCGGTATCGAATGCGCGAAACGCGGGGTCGACCATACGTACTTCACGCAGTTTGGACGGTCCCATAAAGTAGTCGTAGAGATACTCAAAGATCTGAACGGCGACACATCCGGGTACATTGAAGTCGTACAGGACATCACGGAAATCGAAGAAATGGCAAAGCATGAAGCAGAGGCAAGGGCAGCCAGCCAAACCAAGAGTGATTTCCTGGCGACGATGAGCCACGAAATCCGCACGCCTATGAACGCAATCATCGGCATGACCGCCATCGGGAAAGCCACAGATAGCGTTGAACGCGCTCAATACGCGATCGGCAAGATCGAGGACGCTTCGGTGCATCTGCTGGGGGTCATCAACGACATCCTGGATATGTCCAAGATCGAAGCCGGTAAGCTGGAGCTGAGCGAAGAAGAATTCAACCTGGAGAAAATGCTGCAGAGAGTCGTTAGCGTTATGGCCTTCCGCGTGGAGGAGAAGAAGCAACGGTTCAGCATGTTCCTGGATCAGAATATGCCCTCCGTACTAATCGGGGATGAGCAAAGGCTGGCGCAGATCATCACCAACCTGCTCGGGAACGCAATCAAATTCACCCCTGCTGAAGGCTCGGTCAGCCTCAGCGTGGATAAAGTCTCGGATGAGGGCGGCGTATGCGAGATGCTGGTGAAGGTCGTGGATTCGGGTATTGGCATCAGCGCGGAACAACAGGGGAGGCTGTTCCAATCCTTCCAGCAGGCAGAAAAGAGCACTTCGCAGAAATTCGGCGGCACCGGGCTTGGGCTGTCCATATCCAGGAGCATTGTGGAGATGATGAAAGGGAAGATCTGGGTGGAGTCAGAGCTGGAGCAGGGGGCGACCTTCGCTTTCACTGCGCGGATGAGGTTAGGCGATTCCACCAGGTATGCCCTGTCAGAAACGGAGACGAACTGGAATGGGGCGCGTATCCTCACCATTGACGAAAATCATGGCATATTAGGCTATATGGAGAGCTATATAGAGAGTTACGGCGCCGTATGCGACGTGGCGGACTGCGGGCATGCCGCCCTGGATCTGATTCGCGCAAACGGGCCTTATGACATCTACTTTATCGACTGGAAGATGCCGGACACAGACGCCCTGCAATTAACGAAGAGTTTAAAGGCATTGGCGCCCAGGCGCCGCGCCTCCTTTATCGCGATGGTGTCCAGCACCGGCTGGGGGGACATCGAGGAAGAGGCGCACCAAGCGGGCATTAACGCCTTCCTGCCTAAGCCATTGTTCCCATCGACGATTTCAGCTATGGTCAACGGCTTCTTGGGCGGGAACGCGCAGGATGCGGACCGGGCGGCAGGGGGCGCCAAGGGGAGCGGAAGCCCAAGCGGGGTAGGCCTCGATGGAAGCGCAGGTGGCGTAGGTGGCGCTGCAGGCGCAGGTGGCGCGGGAGGTACAGGTGGAGCTGGAAGAGCAGACAGCGCTGGCAGCGCAGTAAGCGTTGGCGGTGAGGATAGCACGGAGGCTACCTATGAAAGTAAGCACATCCTCCTTGTGGACGACGTGGAGATCAACCGGGAGATTATTCTGACACTGCTCGAGCCCACGCTGCTGGGGATCGACTGCGCGGAAAACGGCGCGGAAGCAGTGCGCATGTTTGTGGCTGCGCCGGAGAAGTACGATATGATCTTTATGGATATCCAAATGCCGGAGATGGATGGATACGAAGCGACCCGTCAAATCAGGGCGCTTGGAGGGGAGAAGGCAGAGGCTATTCCCATATTAGCCATGACAGCGAATGTATTCCGGGAGGACATCGAGCGGTGCCTGGCAGCCGGGATGAATGACCACGTAGGAAAGCCCATCGATATCAATGAAGTGATGGGCAAACTCGAGGAGTATTTAAGCTAGGCGAAGATGGGCAATACGCGGTAGCGATCAAGCCGGTGCCCGCAGGGCTTGCCTGTACTATCCATGTGTAGATCAGCGTATGCTGAAGTGGTATATCGCTTTTAGCCGCTCCATCATCTCGTATACGACGGGGCACTCTTCCGCGATGGAGACCATATGGAGCAGGTTGCTTAGCCTATCCGGCTTATTTGTGTTAGGATAGTTCCTGCATACCGCGGGTTTGCATTCGTGGACAAGGCATTTGCCATCTGGCAAAAGGAAGGGACAAGGGCTTTCAATACCATATCCGCCGGTGGTCAGCTTGAAGAGATACCTTTCGGCAAATGCTTGGGTACGCATGCCAAGGAAACCTGCGATTGCCTCCGCCTCGTCCTCGCGTACAGCCACAGCATAGATCGAGCAGCAGTTGTTACACCCGCAGCAGTCATATCCGGCGAACAGCTCCTCGTGGAGCTGATGGAAATGCCTATCCAGCTCATCGCCGTCTGCATGCGCCTTCAGAAAAGCCCGGAAGGCGGCGTTTTCTTCTGCTTTTGCATTGGCCGCATCGAATACCTCCGCTGGATCGATCATCTTATCCACTCCTTACCCAACCCATTCTATCAGAATGCCTGGGCATAATCCAGCAGGTGTTGCAGAGCCGGCGTTGTTGCGCAGAACGGGCGGCAAAGACCGGCATGGACGCGTCAAGCATTCGTCGGCAGGCCGCGTCTTCCGCCGGATGGGGATTCCTTCAGGCAGACTGGGTTTCTGTTTGCCCAAGGACGTCGACAGCGACGTCGATGAATTCGATGGCTTTCTGAATCATGAGTTTTTTGTGGATATCGTCCAGGTCGTCACGGTCCCTGACAAGGGCGAGAATCCCGCCAATCGTCTCCAGGAGATCTGAAAAGTATGCGGATGATACAAACATGGTGTTCCCTCCTCAATCGTTATTTTATACGAGATGCACATGTGCTTGCTCATATGTGTCAACAGCCAGATCGATGAATTCGATAGCCTTTTGTTCAAGCAGTATCTTCTTATCATCGGCTAAAAAGTCATCCTCCTTCAGGAGCTTGAGTATCCCGCAGATGATCTCTAAGAGTTCTGAAAAGTATGCAATCGATACGTACATGGTGTTCTCCTCCTCATTCTTTAGTCATGTTTTCGTCGTAATCAGCTTCTAAAATGATGATAAAGGATGAAGCGGCTGGAATGTCAACCATGTTTATAGCAAAAATAATAAATATTATCATTATGAAGACGTAAAGCAAAAAGCGATAAAAAAACCAGCCACAGCATAGGGTTGCCGTGACTGGCGTGCATGGCGAATGGCGCCTCAGGGAGGAAAGATGAGAGAAAAAGGAAATAAAGGGAAAACATGCAAGGCCATCATGTGGTGAAATGGCGCTTATCCTTCGAGTTGCTCCAGACTTTGTTCAAAAACATACCTAGGAGGTGTAAAGGAAGATGCCGCATATAATAGTGAAGGATACCAATATATGGTACGAAGCGTATGGAAATGGACCAACGCTCCTCTACCTTCAATCTGCGTGGTCCGGTAGAAATCCTGGAGCATACTATGTTGCCGGAAGGTTGTCCAAAAATTATCGTGTCATACTATGGGATAGTCCTAATGCCGGACAGCTATCTGACAGTGTAATAACAGATACAAAGAGCGAGTATCATCTGTGTTGCGACTATATAGACGGTTTATGCGAACAATTAAACGAAACAAGCATTCACATCGCTGGATGTTCAGGCGGCGGAGAACTCGCATTGTTATTCGCTCATCTATACCCCGAGCGGGTGAAAAGCGTTTCGATGTACAGGCCAACGGACACAAGCAGCGAGGCTGAGCGGGCCATCGTGCAAGCCCGGTACAGTGCAGTTGCTGATATCGCAAGGAATGGGACGATGCAGGATGTAATGCATTACTCTGAGAAACCTCCCGAATCAAGGTGGAAAGGCGCGTCAAGATGGATTTATGAAATAACAAGAAAGCCTACCGAGAAAGAGAAATTCTTGTTATTGGATGCAAGCCAATTCGCCTCCATACTGCAGAAATGGGGTGATTGGATGCTCCAAAAAGGATTTTATCGAGCAAATCTTGGGGATGCTGACTTAAATTCTATGCAAGTACCAGTCTTAGTTGTAGCAGCAGCAGATCCCTTTCATCCGGAAGAACTGGCGATTGAACTAAGTGAAAAACTATGCGTGTCGAAATACATCGCTTCGCCATTTTTTAGACCGGAGCAGGAAATGTATGGCGCCCCCGGCGAAGAACACAGCTTTGGAGGGTTTCCAGATTTCATAAATCATCTTGAACAATTCTTGGAAACAGTATAACTCGGAGTCACCATCAAGAAAAAAGCCGACCGGCTCTTTCGTTCCGTTCGGCTTTCCGTTTGTGATATAACAGAATGTGCACAAGCGCAGAATGTGCTCCGGCTGCCCGGCTAGGTCAGATCAATTTCTTCCCCGGCTGCAACAATAAGCCTGTTCGGGCCGGTGAAGGCTTCGGCACGGGCTTGATTGAATAATTCGCCGGGAACCAGATGAATGGGGATGTTGTGCTTGGCGCCGATGATCTCCGCGCATTCGGCGGCTTCGTCCAGGTCCATATTGTATTGCCCGTCGCAGGGGAGCAGGGCATAGTCAATGGCTTTTGCTGCGAAAGAGGCCATTTCCTCTGTCTTGGATGTGTCTCCAGAGGCATAGACCTTTATGCCGTCTAGCGTGATGATGTAGCCGACACACACCGCCGGGTCATGGTTTTTATTTGCTGCTGTTACGGCTTGGATGAGAATGCCGTCAATGTCAAATTGATTGTGCTTCCCGCCCTCGAGGGCGTCGGCTTCCGTGATGACCTTGCAGCCTTCCTTCTGGGTCACCAGGTTCACTTGATTGTGGTCTCCGTGCTGATGGGTGACCAGGATGATGTCCGCCGATAGGTCGTAGCCGTCTCCTGCATAAGGGTCAACGTAGATCACTGTGCCATTACTTGCGGTGAGGCGGTAGCTGCCATGCCCCTGATAGTAGAGTTTTGCTGTCATAGTACTGTCCTCCTTCTCTTGCGGGGTCGAATGCTTCGTTGTATCCGTAGTTGCAGGCGCGTTCGTTTCTGCAGGTTCCGTTGCGCTAGTATCTGTCAGGGCGGTCCCGCCGATCCCTTCCGGCGGATCAGGAGTGTTTGACGCAGCCGGTTCAGGGAGGCTCGATGCAGTAGGTTCAGGGAGACTCGAAGACGCCGGCGACGTCCCTGCGGATCCAGACGCAACAGCTTGTGCATCAGCCG
>Ga0082212_10002380_pt1 | contig 27454 bp, 25 predicted proteins | sample TergutNt197P3_FD_71548 | JGI IMG/M metagenome (GOLD analysis project Ga0082212, IMG submission 71548) | Neocapritermes taracua P3 segment gut microbial communities from Petit-Saut dam, French Guiana - Nt197 P3 | ecosystem: Host-associated > Arthropoda: Insects > Digestive system > Gut ...
CCGACGGTGGTGGTAAAACGAATACCGGTTTGGAAATACTCAAGGCCGGATGTGTCAGGAAACTCAAATAAAAAACTGGCAGCATTCTGAGAGTACATATCCTGTATGTCTGAGATATATAAGGGATAATTTTGTCCAGCCTGATTAAGTATCTCTTTTCCGGCAAGTTTCGCCATGGTTGAAAATTGTGCAGGCGCCCAGCGGTCTGTCCGGGCAAAACGGTGGCCGGCAAAATTGGGGATAAAAACCGCTTCGAGTTTTGAAAAATCGCCGGTGTTCCATGTAACATGAACCAGAGGACGGGCGATTTTTATCGCCTGCAGATCGTCCATCTTCCGGAGGTCCGTATAATCAAGGGGGTTAATTACATCCAGCGGACCCAGGCTGTCCGCCTTGCCCCATGTGAGTTTCCGGTAACCGCCTTCAATGTTAACAGGGCCGAAAAAAACCCGCAGATAAGCCTCGTTAAGGATGAGGGGGGTATAAACAGAGTCTCCGGGATCACGGTTAATAAGGTCTTTAACACTTGAGGCGGAAAGGTTAAGCCCGAAAAAAGCATCCGCATTCGCCCCGGAAGCGCTGAAATTAAGCACTCCCGAAACTACATCTCCCAGTGACGTTTTTTTTATTTTTTCCGGTGAAGAAAAATCGTGCACGTATCCGGAAAGCGACGCGGCAATTTCACCGCCGATTTTTACCGAAACCGGCAGACCCGAAGCGGTTTCCCCGGCATCATCGTCAAAACCGAAACCGAAATCCTGCGCATGAATGTCTATTGATAACGCTATGTAAAAGAAAAAAAACAGAATATTTCTGAAAAGTCTCATCGTGGTCGGCCGGTTTCAAGGAACGCGGTGGTAAAAACAGATTCGGGAACATTCTTATCGTATTCTACTCTTTCCGAGTATATCGTGGTGGAAGTTTCCGCAGCATGCGTTGTCATTTTTGTTTCCATTACGGTAAGCCGTCCCTGCACTTCTTTTATGTCAGACATTTCCGCGGTTTTTACCAGGTTGCTTCTTTTGTCGTACAGCTCTATCTTCACCGTGATAAAAGTATCCTTGGCGATCCACAGGATCATTTTTGAATACTGGTAAGAACTGTCCTTGGGTACGGACTGAATCACATAACAGGCGCTGCCATCCAAATTCTCTTCGCGGAGCAGGGTGTGGTTATCAAGGTCGGCGTTACGGCTTGTCGATGAAATATCGTCGTATGAAAAATCCGTTCCCACAAAACTGCCGGATCCTTCAGATGCGGCTATCCGCCGTACCTTGCCAAGGCCGGGAAGAAATATCCATTTATCGTCCGCACTGCCGGGGTTTTCCATGGTGAGAAACCGGGTTCCCGCCACACTCGCCGGCTGCTGGAATACAATCACGTTGCGGCTTCCCTTTGGGCCGTCTTTTGAATACTGATCGATGAGCCGCTCGGTAGTGGAGCCGTTTTTTGCCTTGATTACCATTCGGGAACGGGTGGAAGTTGTGTCGGCTTTTATCCTGTCCCGCGATTCCCTGACAATGGATAGTGCATCCGCCGGCCGCGAAGCGTTCTGCGCGTAAAGGGCTGATACCGCACCTGCCAGCAGGGTAAAAAGAATTATTTTTTTCATATAGCCTCCTTATTCAGATAATTTTTCGGATTCTTTGAAATCCTCAAAGGTGTACCGGTTACGGCCGTTTTTTTTGGATTTGTACAAGGCCGCATCGGCACATCTGGTATAATCGCTTCCGTTTTGCGAATACTTGACAACACCGGTTGTTACCCCTATGGAAACGGTAACAACATCCGCCACTTCGCTTGTTTCATGGGGAATACCGCATTCATATACTTTTCTCAGTAATTTTTCCGCTATATAGCGTGCCCCGCTTTCATCGGCATTCGGCAAAACAATGACAAATTCTTCCCCGCCGTACCTTGCGGCAAAATCATCTTCCCTTACTATGCATTGAGAGAGAACATTCGCCACCTCTCTAAGGCACATATCACCCATGTCATGACCGTAAGTGTCATTGTAGTTTTTAAAAAAATCTATATCTATCATCAACAGGCTTAGTTTGCCTTCTGTACGGGAAAGAGATTTAATTATCTTTTTCAGATTTCCGTCTATAAACCGTCTGTTGTAAATACCGGTAAGCTGATCAATGATTGTCATATTGAGGAATTCTCCCAAGGTTCCGATTTCGTCTTTATGGGGAGCGTTATTTTGCAGATTTAAATCCCAATCGGAAGAAATTTGACTTATTCTTCTTGTAATACGGTTAAGCGGTTCCAGCATTATTGCGACAAAAATATTCAAAATCGCAAAGACGGAAAAAACAACCACCATCATCGCGCTAAAAAGAACTGTCATACCGGTTTCCAGAGAGTCAATGACAGTGAATCGATGAATTGCGACCATATACCAGTTCAATGCAGGAATTGTACCGAATGCAGTTATTCCTTTAAAATCCTTGGAATCAAAATATTTAATTTCATCGGGTCTTAGATATTTTATTTCACTAAAAATCTCCTCACCTGTTAGACCAAGTTCCTCATCTATCTTTGCCTTGTTTGCGACAAGATCGGTATTCTTCGCTCCGGTTATTTCTCCGGCAACGTTAAAGAAATACAACTCCGCGTTTCCTGTATAATTCCGGTATACGGCGTTGATAAAATCCGACAGATTTGTACTGGTTCCCAACATGCCGAGAGGTTTCCGGTTTGAGTTAAATACCGGCACGTTAATCCACAGGTTGGTTATATGAAGATTCGGATTGAAGTTAATATTGAAATTGTATTTTTCCGTATCATACAGAGTCATATTGTACCAGTAATGTTCGGGGTCATCAGGATCAACCGTATAAGTATAAGCACCGTCCATATAAAACTTTTTATCCGTATCGTTTACCCAAAAAATAGAATTAGACGCAAATGCCCGGCGATACCCGTCAAATTCATCAAGAATCATCTGTTCCAGCTCAACGTCGCTTTGATTAAGGAAATACCGCAGTATTAACGGAGAGGCGGCCATTTTGAGCGCAATAGCGATTTCACTGTTTACAGACGCCTCCAGTTTAAACCGCTCAAGTTCCAAAGCCTGCACCAATTCCCGATCTTTTTTATCATGCATGGAACGCCTCATCAAAATTAAAAAAGCCCCGCTCCCGAGAATAAAAATAAGCAGAAACAAAACAGAAGAGAAAATAATAAATTTACGCTGCATGGAAATTTGACGCTTCCGGGTAACAGGCATCGAAAACAGGCTGTGATATGCCATTTCCACCTCCCTTGATGTTACATAAAAATTACCGCATTTACGGACTTTTGAACAGATCCCTGTCACGGGCAACAAATTTAGGTTTGAAAACGGCAAGCAGGGCCGGCAGTACGGTCAGGCTGACAAGGGCGCTGGAGAACATGGTAATGGCTATAAGCAGCCCCAAATCGGCAAGCATGATGAAACGGGAAAAAAGCAGTACCGCAAAGCCGACCCCCACCGACACGGCGTTAATGATTATCGCCTTGCCGGAACTGTTAAAAGTACGCCACAGGAAATTACCCGTGCCGTTTGACGCCCTGTATTCCCGCTTGTAAGCCTCCAGACAGTGAATAGTATAATCGATTCCCACACCAACGGAAATGCCGGCAACCATTGAAGTGCCCAGATTAAGCTTAATTCCGGTAAACCCCATAATGGCAAAGTTTATCAGTATCGAAAGTGACAGGGGTGCGATACCGATACAGCCCGCAACAAATGATTTATTTGAAACGGCGATAATAATAAAAACACAAATCAGGGAAAAGAGCATTGAAACCAATTGTGATTGCATCACAAGCCTGTTAAGCGATCTTTCAACCATGGTTGAACCTCCCAATGTCACTGTAACATCATCAAAGGGAAAATTGGCGGCAATGTATTTTTCAATCTCACGAAAGACCGTCCCGCTGTCGTTCATTCCCAGCGTACGCATCTGAATCGTTGATTTGATTGCCGTCGGTTCAAGGGGATCATTTGCGTAGTCTTCAATACTGCCCGACAGAAGAACCAGATAGTTTGATATAAGCATCCCGAGTTCGCCGGAGTTTTTCTTGCCATAGCGTTCCGGATCAGCAGGTATTTCATAATAGGAAGCACCCTCATAATTTATCTGCCGCTTGAGTTCCCAAATTAAATCGTTGGCGTTCATGTTTCGGGAAAAACTTCCAGCCCGGTCAAACAGGGAAAGCATTTCTTCCTGTGTGTAGGTCTTTTCACGGGAGGGATCGGGTATCGGGGATTGGAGACCGGGAAGAGCGGCTTGCTCCGTATTGTCTAAACCGCCAAAACCAAAGCCGAAATCATCTGAATCATCAAAGCCAAACCCAAGATCCTCTGCATACGCGAACTCAAGGTTCGGTGAACTAAAGTTCGACGCGCCTCTGTGTGAAGAATTTCCGTAAAAATCTACAGGAGAGAGTCCTTCAGGGCTTTCATCGGCGTTGAATACCTGGTTGATCCGTTTAACGAGATCGGTAAAACCCATAACTTTGCCTGTTTCGGGAACTTTCCGCTGTAAATACCCCGAAAGCCCGTCCATGGCCGTGAGGGTGTCCGGCCGCAGGATTTTTTCATAGCTGTCCGCCTCCACCACGACACTGATAATTTTGGAACCGCCGAACTGCCGCCGTATAAAACCGTCAGATTTGTAAATATCTGTATCGTCCCTGAAGTATTCCACCATTACGTTGTCAATGATCAGTTTTGAAAGTCCGTACAGCGAAACAACACCGACCAAAACGGTAATAAAACATATTGTTTTTTTGTGACGGGCAATGTTTTCCAGACTGTCGGCAAGCGCGGTACCTTTGTTTCCGTTTTCACCGGAGGCACCGGATTTTACCCGCCTAAAAGGACGCGGTCCCCTGATGATCAGCAGTGAGGGAATAAGGGCTACTGCAACGATAAAAGCTGCCGCCACACCGAAACTTGCAAAATAGCCGAACTCCCTGCACGGTGCGACTGATGTAAAACAAAAAGAAGAGAAGCCGACAAAGGTTGTCAGCGCGGCAAGAAACACCGGTTTACAGATCTTCATCATAACGGAGAGAACCAATTCGCTGTGTTCATCTCGGCTCATAAATGAGCCGTTGGTCATTGTCACCGGACCGCAGCCTGCGGACGCATTGCGTCCGATGCCTGCCTTGTAGTCAGCCAAATAATGAGTGACAATGTGAATACCATAGGCACTGCCCACCGCCGTCAGAATAACCGGCAGTACCGTGGATATAACCGAAAGTTTTATCCCGAAAACCGGCATGGCCCCCACCGACCAAATAGTAGCTATAACCACCGTCAGCAAGGGCAGTACCACCGGGGTAACCCCCCTGAGTGAGAAAAACAACACCGCCAGCACCAACAGAACGACCATCGGAACAAGCAGTTTAAGATCGGCGTTCATTGTTTCGTTGATGGTGGCAACGATTATCGGCATTCCGGTTACATAAACCGTCGCACTATCGGCAAATGTTTCGCGGGCAATATCCCTTATCCGGATAAATTGTTCCGTTTCTTCTTTTGTTGTAGATTCATCAGCTTTGATCGTCAGGGGAATCAGTATCTGTGTTGCGGTAAAATCATCAGAAAAAAGCGCCCTGTCGTACATTTCCCAGGATAAAAGGCGGCGTTTCAGTTCGGCGATTTCTTCCGGCGTTCCGGAAAAATCATCGCTCACGAGTTTTTCCACCACAATGGCGTCACCTTCGGATGTAATGTAATCGGCGTTTATCAGTGACGTAGTTTCTTTGACAATGGGTATTTCCTCAACCGTCTGAATGTAATCCCGAATGAGATTCAGAAAACCGCTGTCAAAAATCGTGCCGTACTGCCGCTCCAGCCCGATCAGGATGAAGAACGAGCTACCGAAAGTATCATCAATCCAGCGGGATGTCTCAAGGGCAGGATCATTCGTCGGCACGAAACGAAGATTGTTGTTCTCCAGTTCGGCGCGGGGGAGTTGGAAGGCGAAAAGAACGGTAATAAGAGTAATTATGACAACTATAAGCCAGGGGTATTTGTACAATTTACGCATTTTGTTCTTCCAACAGGAGCATACCACATTGTCGGATAATGACTCTACTCCCTATTGTACAGCAAAAGCGGCACGAAAATTCCCTTCAATAGCATTTTCCAATTCTTCAATACCGGATATTTCCGTTCCGGCCTCGGTACGCAAGGCCGCCGCCGTTTCAACGATGGTTTTCAAATCGTCATAACGGGAATATTCTCTGCCCCGGGGAGGCTGAAAGGGAGCGTCAGTTTCGGCAAGCAAACGGCGGGCGGGAAAAACGGCGCAACAACGCATAGCCTCACGGTGGTTTAGCATAAGGGCTGCGCCGAATGAAAAAAAAGCGTTTACACCCCGTTTGAGCAGAGCTTCTCCTTCCCCCGCCGTGCCGGGCCATGAATGAAAGACCACCGCCCTGCATTTTTTTAAACCCGTCGTGAAAGTGAAAATTTTGTGCATCGCCCTGCGCACGTGAAGCACTACCGGCAGATCGTAACGTAAAGCGACATCGAGATGAACGGAAAAAAGTTCATCCTGAATTTTTTCCGTTTCCCTGAATGCGGCATTGTACAGGTCAAAACCGGTTTCACCTACCGCCGCAATCCGCCCCGAAGACGCCAGATTTTCCAAAATCGCCAATTGCCCGTTCATTGACCATTTTTCCGCAGCCGGTAATTGCGGATGAACGGCAAAACAGGGAAACATCGGAGCGGCGGCGTTTTCTTTCGCCTGCATTGCAAGTTTTTCGCAGTATTCAAATTCGGTTAAAGTTGTGGCGCTTGAGGCGCACATCACTCCCAGTTGCCGGCGCTCGTCCTCGGCCTGCGGATACCGGTCTGCAAGGTTGAACGGATGACAGTGGGCATCTGTTAGCATTTGTCATGGCCGCCTGACGGTTACAAGGTTTACCCTTCCGGCGCCAAGACCCCAGCGGTCGTTAACGTATACCGAAAAGGATTCCGCTTCACGGGTAAAGGCCGTTATCAGAGAAGGCCATGTACCGGAAGCCTGATCCTTTTCGGGGAGATGCGCCATTCTCCAGGGACTTTCCTCAATGCGGGAAGGCAGATACTCACCGAAGTACCAGGGTGCCTGTGAAACAGACTGTTGCAGTATATGGGCCATAAACTCATTTATTAAAAGGTATTCGTCGGAAATGTCGTAACGCTGGTATTCGAAAAACGAACGGATAAAACGTTTCGCCTCCGCCGGAAACCGCTGCCAGCGTTGCCTGCTAAAGGCGCGAAATTCTTCGTCAATAAAGAACAGGCCGTGAAAGCCTTCGTGGGCGATAAAGCGGTACCGGAGGTTGTTATCCGATTCGCGCGAAATTGAAATGATACCCCCCTCCCCTTCACGTAACGTGCCGCCGGATTCCCGGATAATGCCCGCCTCCAGAAGAATGTTCTCAAGTTCGCGTTCTTCGGCAAGCAGGGGAAAATTTATTTCACGGGCGGCTTGGAAAAAACGGGCCAGATCCACGGCGCGGTAATCGTGGGCGTTCCAGCCGTGCAGATCGGCAATTTCGCTGTCCGGGGCAAGCCTTCCGCGAAAGCCGGCCTTTTCAACAAAGAACGCAAGCCGCTTGAGCATCCGATCCTGTACCGCGTAATCGGCAAAGTCGAAGATCAAAAGTGAGGGAAAACGATCCCAGCGGAAAACTTCGTAACGGCCATTCCGCCACCGTTCCCGGGGCCAGGCAAGAATCTGGCCGGGATCCGCAGGGAAAGGTTTGGGAAACGGAAGCGGTTTCGCATAACTTATGCGGAAAGAAACAGTGCGATCGCCGGAAAAAACAAAACGTTCAACATTAGGCGTAACTGTGCCCACCGGGATAACGAGTCTTTCAAGGCGGGGTGAAGCCTCAAAACGCAGGTTCCCCGTTTCAAAGACCGCCTCCTTCCCCGGCGGAAGATCCGCAGTAAAAACAGCCATGAACCCTTCCGGAACGCCGAATTCCCCCGGTATATCGATTATCCATGCGGTACCGTCCGGCTTTCCGGAAACAAACGGACTGGCATACAGACGATCGCCCGCCGCGTTCCGCCGGTGATAATAGCCGTACCATCGTTCCTTATATTCAACAGAATGTATCCGCAAAGCCGGGGCATTGTTCTTTGAAGTTTTTTCGGCACCGCCGGAATCGTCCTTTTGTACGGTAATACCAAACTGCCCGGGGAAAGGATTGGCCGCCGGAACGGCATAATTAATGATAGTCCCGCCGGCGGGGGGAAGGGGTAAAACCCAGGAATTCCCCCCGAATTCCAGAACAACCTTTCCCGGATTAGAGGCACCGGCCTCCGGAGGAGTAACAAACGAATAGGACAATTCAAACGACATCGGCCTTGCCGCCGGCAAGTCCGCCGGCGCAGCCTCCGAAGGGGTATCGGAGAAGCCGTACTCAAGCGTGCGCTGCTGTGAAAAATCGAGAATACCTTCTGCGGCTTCGCGGTTTAAACCGAAAAGATCCTGATCCATCCCGTGAACGGGGAACAAAACGGGCAGGGGCTTTTCCCCGCATGAAACAAACACCGGGGAGCAAAGAATCACCGCCAGCAGCACAACGGCGCCGTTTTTTTTTGATTTATTTCCGTGCCGCATATTACAGTGCGACAACGCCCCTGGCTATCAGTTTGGCCAGATTGTACCTTCTCTCCATGGGAACCTCGGCCCCGTCATCCAGAAAATTTTCCAGTTGCGCGTTAAACGATTCGGGCAGTACCGGCAGCTCCAGCACCTGTTTGTAATACACCCGGTGCGAAGGTTCAAAGCGGCGGTTGATACAGAAAAGGACAAGACAGGCCGTCTTGATAAAACCTGCCGAGGCCAAAAGATAGTGAAACCTGTCGCCCTGAAAAAACGCCGCCCCCAGATCGGAAAGGAAATGTTCCATTTTTGACTGTACCGCCCCCCTCATTTCAATCCAAAAAGAATCCCCGATATTACCCAGGCGTTTACGGATATCGTTAATCCAATTACTGCGTGAAAAAATAATTTCCCCGTTTGCCAGCCGGTAAAAACCGTATGTACCGGAATCTTTGATCAGCCAGAGATTGTCCATTTTTGTATCGGCGATTGAAACCGTCTCCTCCACTTTTCCGGTGGGTTTGTACTCCAGCCGTACCGGAATATCCCCGATGAGGAACCTGTCTTTGGCGTTCAAACCGGAAGTTTCAAAGGCAACCACATCATCACCGTAAACGGCGCGCCTTTGATCCGTATCGGGAATGGAGGCGGAAATAAAGACATCGAGGATCAACGCAAAGTACGGGTCAAGAATATCCTGCATGGCCGCTTCGTTGACGGTGACGCACTCCACACCGGGCCATTGTGAAAGTATGCCGGCAAACCGATCCGCCAGCAGTTTTGTTTTGTATTTCATTATCCCCCCTATATTGTATACTAACAGGGGAATACGATTTTGAAAACCAGTAAAAAACACCTATTACAAAAGCCCCCCGCCCTACGGATGCTGGCCCTTGTCCCCCACCGCGACTCCCGTCTGCCGTTACGGGCGTGGAGTTCCTCGTTGTTTGAATCGGGCCTGCCGGGTGCGTGGTCTTTTCCCTGGGTTTCACCGCTTGCCTTACTGAACCGCCCCCTCTCAAGTGAGGAACTGAAAAACCTTGCCCGAGCCCTGAGGGAACACGTTAACCTCTGCGGCGGAAAATTTATTGCGGGCACGCCTACCGCAACCACACTTCCGTTATTAACAAACGGCGGCAGCCATGAAACACATATTTTCGGACCGGTATTACAAGCTGAACTTCCCGGTAATTTTTTTGATAAAATCAGCGAAGCGATTATTTCACGGCTTTCACCGCTTGTTCTTGGCTCGGCTATTTTGTCTAATCCCTCACACGGATCATCACTCTCCGTGCCTCTGTGCCTTTGTGAGAAAAAAATTCAGATTAAGTCTTTGCCGGAAATTTCCTTCCGTGCCGCCGCCTTGGCCAATATGAGTTTTCGGCCTCTTCTATTAAACGGCGAATGGGACGGCGTTTCGTCAGAATGGAAAATCGGAAAATTGCACTGGCTGCCGAAGAGTTAGGCGAATTAGCCCTCGTTATACCAGACAGACAACTACATCGCCATGCGCACCGATCAATTCAAGCCGCACCGGATCTACCATTAAATCCATATCCTCAAGAGGAATTACCCCCAAAAGAACCTCTTCCAGGCCGGCTAAAACCACCGCCCGTTGGGTTGTTGAACGATTCTTCCAATGGATCTCGACAGGCTCGGTTATTTCACACACTTTCCTGGTTTTGTCCGCCAGTGTTACGTAACGTTCTTCCATGATTCCAAGACCGAGTTCCCGTTGAATGGCTTCATTGATAATCAATGTTCCCGTCCCGGTATCAACCATGGCCTGCACCGCCGTTTGACGGATCTCCGAATCGTTGATAATCCCGCTCCGTGCATCAATTACATCTTTTGTGTTCTTGATTATTATGTCGGTATAAACGTGACCCATAAAACTTCTCCTAAAAAGACATTATAGCACACAGGTGCTATAGTATATATGGTGGAAAAGTGTGATTTGCTTTATTGATTCCCTTGTTTTTTATCGCAGATTTAAACAGATATTCGCTGATGTATTGGTTAGCCTTTTCTAATATTTTCTCACAAAGGCACAGAGAACTCAGAGACCACAGAGGAAGATCGGAATTTCTTAACTTTGTGACCTCTGTGCCTCAGTGCCCTCAGTGAGAAATATTCCCGTTAAAGCTGCTTATTATTATCCGGCCCCGGTGTCTGCACGAACACTTCTTTTACCGTAACAATTACCGCACCCTTCGTTTTCAATTTCATTGCAGCAGCTATTGAATCCCCTTCTTTGATTAACGCCGCATCGGTGGAATATACCGCCGTACCTTTGACCTGAAAACTCTGAAAAGTCTTGTCACTAAACGCGAGAACGGCGACATTGGGGTTCTTCGAAATGTTTTCCTTGTTTTTCTTCATAAAAACATCCCAAAGGACGAGGTTGCCGTCGGCATCGATCTTCTTTAAACCAATCGTCGTAACGTTCGGCTTGTCACCGCAAGTGGCCAGAATCCAGGCACCAGCTTCTTTAAAGAATGCGGTTACATCACTGTTCATTTTACCCATAGTGTTCCTCCTGTGTTTATCACGCTTTCTATTGGCAGCTTTACCTTCATTTTGCTACCTGCTAAAATGGTAACACAACAAAAAAAGTTGTCAAGAACGCAGTATTTTGTGAGCAGGTAAGAAAAAATTGAGCATAAAAAACCAAAAAAGCGGGATTCTTTGTGAAGCCGGCTGCCCGTGCACGGACGATTGCCCTTTAAACAAGGCCATGAGCCTGATAGGAGGCAAATGGAAAATAACGATATTATGCGCATTGCATACCAGTGGTGCGACACGCTATAACACACTTAAGCGAAAAATAAAAGGAATTTCAAACACCATGCTTGCAAAATCTTTGCAGGAACTGGAAGAATCCGGCCTTGTACAAAGAATCCAATATGAGGAGATGCCCTTACGGGTGGAGTATTCAACCACATCCAAATGTACAAACTTGATGCCGATATTACAGCAATTGGCGCAGTGGGGAATGGAACTAACCCCATGACAATTTGGTTTGCCACAGGTAATGTCCATAAAAAAAACGAACTTTCCGCCATACTCGCCGGGGCGAATGTTTTGAGCGACGGACGTGAGTTTCTTATTCCCGCCGACGCGGGGTTGGACTTTGATCCCGAAGAAACGGAAACAACCTTCAACGGAAACGCCCTGCTTAAAGCACGGGAACTGTACTCCCTGCTGAACAGAAACGGTGCCTGGCACCGGGGGGATGCGGTTATTGCCGACGATTCCGGCCTGTGCGTGGACGGACTTGACGGCAGGCCGGGGATCTTATCGGCACGGTACGCCGGGCCTGAAGGTACAGCAGGAAACGGTAAAAAACTTGAATCCGGTGAACGTAATGTGCTTCTTCTCGGCGAATTGGGTGACAACCCCTGCAGATCGGCCCGTTTTGTATGTTCAATGGTGCTGTTTTACAGCCCGGACCGGTTTTTTCTGGCGCAGGAAACCTTTGAAGGCGAAATTGTTAAAGGGCCGGATTTTGCCGCCGGGACGGGGGGCTTCGGTTACGATCCTATCCTTTTTATTCATGAACGGGGCTGCACGGTTGCGCAACTTTCAGAAAAGGAAAAAAACAACATAAGCCACCGGGGAAAAGCCGGAAAAGTTATCGCATCATTATTGGAAAAAACTTGTCAAAATTAAAAATTAAAACCGAACTTAACGGGCCTCAGATAAAGGCCGTTACAACAATCGAAGGGCCGGTGCTGATTATCGCCGGGGCCGGGTCCGGTAAAACCAGGGTCATAACCTACCGCATCGCCTATATGCTGGAAAAGGGAATTCCGCAGAACGCAATACTGGCCCTTACCTTTACCAACAAGGCGGCGAAGGAAATGGAAACAAGGGTAAAGGAGCTGACGGGAAGGAAAATGCAGAACCTTACGGTCAGTACTTTTCACGCATTCGGCCTTTCTATCATCAGGGATGAGGCGGAGCTTTTGGAGTACCGCAAAAATTTTTCCGTTTACGACGAAACCGATCGCATAACCTTGATAAAGGAAAGCCTGAAGGAGTGCCGTCTCGGATCAAAAAAGATCGATCTGCGGGCTTTGGGCGAGTTGTTCTCCCGAATTAAAACCGGCCTTGCCGATTGGGATAATGCCGGTGTTACCGGCTTAAATTTTGAGGCAACAGCGATGCGGCCGGTATATGAAGAATATCAGCACGGCCTTAAAGTGTACAACGCCGTCGATTTTGACGATCTTTTAACCCTGCCTCTTGAGCTTTTTGAGGGGCATCCCGGGATTTTGGCAAAATACCGGAAACGCTACCGTTACATCATGGTTGACGAATTTCAGGACACGAGTCTTATCCAGTACAGGCTGATGCGGATTTTGGCGGCGGGTGGAACAGAACAGGCCGGAAAAAAAAACCCGCCGAATGTTTGCGTTGTAGGCGATGACGATCAGTCGATCTATTCATGGCGGGGGGCGAATTACCGGAACCTCCTCTTGTTTGAAAAAGATTTTCCGGGAACAACCGAGATTAAACTGGAGCAGAACTACCGTTCCACAACCACCATTCTGGAAGCGGCAAACGGTGTTATTTCACATAACACGAACCGGAAGGGAAAAAAACTCTGGTCGGGAAATGACGGGGGCAAGCCCGTAGAATTATGTTTCCCGGAAAACGAAAGCGCCGAAGCGGAATTTATCGCAACACAGATAAAAACCCTTTCGCTTACCGAACAGCGGAGGTACCACGATTTCGGCGTTCTTACCAGAACAAACTCCCTTGCCGGAAATATTGAAGAGGCGTTTCTTGCGGAAAATATCCCCTATAAAGTTTCCGGCGGTACAAGTTTTTTCCAGCGCAAAGAAATTAAAGACATTATTTCTTACTTAAAGATAATTGCGAATCCCTTTGACGATGTAAGCCTCCTGCGGATAATCAACACCCCGACACGGGGCATAGGAAAATCCACCGTTGCCGCACTGGGCAGCATAGCCCGAAAAAACAACTGCTGCTTAATGGACGCCGTTTCAATTTTGATCCGGGCGCGTGACGGAGGTCAGCAGAATCTTTTTAACGATAAAAAAGCCCTTACCGAGCTGGAAGAATTTTTACAGTTAATCGAAAACCAGCGTGTCGAAATGCTTGAGCGGAAAAGTTCTCCGGGTCAACCCTGGGCCCTTTCCCACAAAACAAAAAATCTCGTTGACACAATCGAGTACTGGAGTTATCTGATCGTCGAACACAACAAAGAAGAAAAAAAGGCCCGCTGGAAATTCAACAATATCCAGCGTTTTATTTCGATGATGGAAAACTGGGAACGCGACCCGGACACTTTGGACAACGGCCTGTACCCTTGGCTAAACCGCATCAGCCTGATAACAAAAGACGACGGCGAAACGGACACCCTTGGGAAGGTCAGCCTTATGACCATACATTCCGCCAAGGGCCTTGAGTTTCCGGTTGTTTTTATCGCCGGGGCCGAAAAGGGGCTTATCCCCCACGAAAAAAGCATTGCGGAAGTGGAAAACCCGGAAGGAGAGGCGGCCGGAAGCGTTGAAGAAGAAAGGCGGCTGTTTTATGTCGCCATCACCCGGGCGAGGGAAAAACTCTACATTTCTTCCTGTAAAAAACGCAGGCGTTTGCAAAGTGAAGATGAGTGCGAGCCGTCACCGTTCCTGGATGAAATTCCCCAACACCTGGTGCAGCACAGCGTGCCGCTTTCCGCAGCCGAAGGTGAAGAGCTGTCAGAGCGGCTTATTGAAAAGATAAGGGCGCAGCTTCAGACTAAAACATAAAACCCAGTAAGAAAAATAAATTTATTTTAATTTGACATATATATTTTCAGGCATTAAAATATTGACATGGATAAAACGCAGGGCGGCTATATCGAAGGTGTAGTATCAGTAATTTTAAATTTTGCACTTTTTGTAATAAAAATGTGGGCAGGCATAGTAACCGGTTCCATCGCCCTGGCCGCAGATGCCTGGCATACCCTCTCCGACTCCGTAAGTTCTGTTGTTGTTGTTATTGCCGCAAAACTGGCGTCAAAAAAAGCCGATAAGGAACACCCGTTCGGGCACGGACGCTATGAACAAATAGCCTCTATTTTCATTGCCGTTATTCTGGGAATTATCGCCTACAATTTTGTTAAAGACTCTGTTATTCAATTCAAAAGTAAAGAAAAAGTTGAATTTGGAATGCTGGCAATTATTGTTACCGTTATTTCAATAATTACAAAAGAAGCACTGGCGCAATACGCTTTTTACATAGCCCGAAAAACAGGCAATACCACCGTAAAAGCCGATGGATGGCACCACAGGTCCGATGCATTGTCATCGGTGGTTGTATTGATCGGCATTTTATTCGCAAAGCAATTCTGGTGGATTGACAGCGTATTGGGGATGATCATCGCTCTAATGTTGTTTTACGCGACTCTGATGATAATAAAAGAGGCAATTTCAAAATTATTGGGGGAAGAACCAGGCAAGGAATTAATCGCAAAAATTACAGATGAAATAATAAATTTATACGGTAATGATCTAAAAGTACATCATTTCCATATGCACAATTATATTGTTCATAAAGAACTGACATTTCACATAAGACTTGAAAAAAATTTAACTATAGAACACGGGCACAATATAGCGACTGTTATTGAGAAAATGGTTCAGGAAAAATTCGATATAGAGGCAACAATACATGTTGAACCTTTAAAATAAGTTAATTTGAAAACTTCAGAGTAAATTCAACTTCCCACGATTCTCCGGGGTTAAGCGACACGGGGAAAAAAGGCATAACACAGATCGCCTGGTAAAGCCGCACCCCTGTTGCATCATCGGAAACATGAACAGGGGCAAGCCGGCCGTCAAAAGATTTACTCGCCGTCAACATGATTTGAACTTCGTTTCTCAGGTCCTGAATTTTCAGGCCGTCGGCATTTTGAAGCAACGGTTCCGTAATCTGCGTATCGGACGTCCCTGTTTTACAGGCAAAAAAGCGGGAAAAGGCTTCTCCTTCACACGGAAGCGCAAAATCCATCCTCGTGGTAAACCGAAAAGATTCCGGCTGTTCTCCCCTGTTGACCAGTGAATAGCCCACGGAAACTGTTTCATTTTTTATAATGAACATTTTTTCGATTTCGACATATCCGAAGGGAAGCGAAGGAGATCGGTGCAGTACAAGGTGCAGCTTTCGGTGGACTTTATCCAATTCGTAAAGTTCATAGCATTCACGGCTGCACAGACGCGCCTCCCCGGAAGGGTCCTCCCCTTCTCCGTTGGCGCCTGCGGGCAGGAGGCAATCTGCAAAGGCAAACCTGCCGCCACTCGTACCAAGGTAGTTCCACGTTTTGGGCAGGTAATCAAGCTCAAAAATACCGCCACCCGGTGATTGCACATAACAGTTAATTTTCACATCCTGAAAAAGCCATTCGGCCTCACCGTCCATGTTGATGTCATAGGGAACAAGAGACGGTATGAATTTGCCGTTCTCCCTGGTTATTTTTTCCGCCCCCAAGAGGGAACTGTAAGCCGCATTTCTAAGGGTGTGGTTATGAAGCCCCCTTTCCCCGCTCATACCAAACAGGGAAATGCCCTGGGCTTTCCAGGACTCCTCCCGTGCGGAAAGTTTACGGGATTTGTCACCCCGTAGCTGATTTATCAGCAAATTGGTAAAAATCATTTTTGAATAAATTTCGTTTGCTTCGGGATGCTCTGTTATAAAACGGCGGGGTGAGACTTCGGTCCCGGCCGAATCGGGGAAAACCAATTTTTTTAATCCTTTAAGGTTTTTGAACGTCCTGCCCGGGCCGACTGTTTCGACAAAATCATCGCACAGTGACAGCTCTTCAAAAAAACGGCCCCATGTAAATTCGGGGGATTCTGACGGATCGGCAAAGAGTTTTTCGGGAAAAACAGAGATTAATACCTCTTCGTTTTCGGGACGGCGATTGTAAAAATCTTCCAGAACAGCGGAAATATTTTTTTCCGCCAGGGACGCTTCCAGAGATTTCAAGACGGGAAATACCGTAATGAGCTTTCCCTGATCTTCACAAATACAGGGATAGAGGGGCGGATCCCCCGCTCCCGCCAGTACAAATTGCCGTTCGCTTAGAAAAGTAAAGCCCATACCGCAGGCGGCAAGAGGGCTGACCATGTTTTGCTCCCAGGCAAACGCGGGAATCCAGCAGCCTAAAGGTCTTTTGCCAAACTGTTTACGAAGATAAGTGGTCTGCAATTCTATCTGACCGATTTTGTCCTGCAAAGGGATAACGGGCAGTGCCGGTTCATAAAAACCGCCGCCCAGGATTTCAACCTGTTTGCGTGCCACCATATCCTCAATCAGCATAAACAGCTCCGGATGGGAACGCTCAACCCAATGCAGTAACACCCCCGAATAATGAAGTGCCGACTGAATTCGGGGATATTTATACAGATTGGAAACAAAAGGCTTTAAAAGACAGGTGTAAACTTTTTCGAATTCACATGATCCCGAGCCGTACGGCACATCGGCATGGGAACCCAGTACCAAACCTATCTTCGCACCGGCCTTCATTGGCCCTCCAGTACCTTGTACAGCATTATTGCCGCCGATGAAAAAAACAGGGATAAGAGGCCCATGGCTATCAGGGCAAGAGGGCCGTCCCTAAAAAGACGGGGAACGGTTTCCATTACGGAACGGCGGCGGATTTCACCGATTATTAAAAAAACAACCGCAATTCCCAAGACAAATCCCAATGCGGTAACTGTGACTTCAATCAGATTACCCGCAACATTCAGCGATACAAACAACGCCGCAGATGTCAATCCTCCGAGGAAAAGAATATGTTCTTTTTCGATAGTCGTATTACGCGCAACATAACGGTTAATAAAATATTTGAAGCAGGAGAATACCAGTAAGCTTGCGGGAAAAATAAGCATGTATTCAAAAAAACCCAGCGGCAAAATCGACCGTGTAAAAGAGAAAAATAACCAAAGCAAAATAACAGTAACAAAAATTATTCCCAATCCGGAAAACAGTTCTTTTTTTTCGTATTCTTCGGCAAGCGCAACATTCCTCAGGCAAAGCCCGCACTGCAGGATTAAATTTACAGAAAGGCCGGAAAAAACAGCCAGAGCCGTCAATAGGGAATAACTTGCCGCCATTATCTGCTTTTCTCCGGTGAATAAATATTTTTTAAGTGCCGGTACAAACCGATTAAATAACCCAGCAGCAACAAAGCCCCGGATGAACTTGCTATAAGACGAAAAGGCAGAAACAACTGCCCGTTGGAAGAAAATATCATGATGATTCCCTGCGCGCCCCCGGGCAGGGAAAGAGACGAAAACCCGATAGGTTCGCGAATAAGGGAAAAAATAACAACTAACGCACCGTGAACCAGAGCCTGTGAAACGGAATCACGAAGGGTATCTTTTATATTGTGTTTTTGAAAATGTCTGAAAATTTCCGATGAAATACAAAGCATGGAAATAAACGGGAAAACAAAAAAAGTTTGTAACGCGCAGAAAGGAGATATAATCCAAAGCAGCAGAAAATAAATTCCGGAAATAAAAGAAGTGAGGAAGGCAAGCAGGGCGAAACGGCCTTTACGGGGAAAAAATTTTACCCCGGCGAATACGGCTAACGACGACAAACAGAACACCCACGCCAACGCTCCTGTAACAACCAACGCATGGGCAAGCCTGTCAGAAGCCATTATTAAAATAGCGGCACCGGAAAGACTGATCAACGGGAAATTTTTCCCAAGGATCAAATGTCTGTATGAAAAACCGTTCATCCTTTACCCCTGCCTGCCAATACATGCTCTATGCGGTGTGTATACACTTCTATCACCCCCCAGGGAATATTCTCCATGACCTGCCGCGCATGACTGCCCAAGGGAACAATATTCATCACTTTTCCCTCACCGGATATCTCGGCTCCGCATGGTACAAGTATCCCGTCCCGCATAACAGCAAAAACAAAAAAAAGAGATTCGGATCCTTCAAGGGTATACCAGCAGCCGAGGGGAAATTGCCCTTTAACAGGGCGGGATAACGGGGCCGAAAGCCGCCTTTCGTCTCCCGCTTCGATTAATGACCTATTGGTCGAACGCATTAAACAAACAGCCCGGAAGGGAAAGCTTAAAGACCAGAGCAGTGCAGCGGCAAGTACCAAACCGGCAATCCAGCCAAGTAAAACGGCGCGATCCTTCAATGAGGAGATTAATACCGTCATACCTCCCCCTCCTTGCGGAAGAGGGTACTTGCAGTAACGCTCCGGGGATAGAGCAGGAAACATTCCGCCTTGCATAAAAGCGGCGTAAAGGCGTTAACCAGAGCCGCCGCATAAAAACCGCCGTACAATTCTTTTCCGAAATACCTGAAGATAAAAGTCAGGAGAGCCGCAACAGCCGCAATTACGATTCCGCCCGCCTCGGATTTTGCCCCACCGGACGGTTCGACTATAAGAAAAAAAGCCGTAAGCAGTGTACCGCCGGAAAAAAGGGCCAGAATTACATCTCCGTTCCACCATTCGCCTTCGGCGAACAGATCACCGAAAATCCGAACCAGCAGGCAAAAAACAACGAGATACACGGCAGAAAGCCGTACCCGGCTAATCATAAACGCCGTAATTGCGACAGTACCCAAAACCAGGGCAAGCACGGCCCTATCGGCGACAATGCCCGGCGACTGCCGCCATAAAAGATCCAGGTAACCGGAAGGCAGTTCCGCCGAAAAAAACGAGAAAATATACTTGTTGAAGAATCCGCCCGCAAGCTGATCGGCCGCACTTCCCGCCTGAGACAAATAACCAAGCGGCTGTAACGCCGAAGAAGCCGTTCCTTCAAGAGCCTTCGCATAAGAATCGGGCCAGGAAAACCGGATAAAGAGCCAACCTGCAAGGGCGGGATTAAACCGGTTTGCCCCTAAACCGCCAAAACTGTGTTTTACTACCACCATCGTAAACACGGCCCCCAGAGCAGCGTATACCGGGTTTATTTGGTTTGGAAGCATGAGGGCGAGAATCAATCCAGATGCTGCCGCACTTCCGTCTTTGATTTTCAGAAGGCCGTATCGTTTGCGGGTCATCAGCAGTTCCGTCAGGACGGCTGATACGGAAGCGAGAAAAGCTATGGCAAACGAAACCCCCGAATCGCTGAAAGAAGATTGTAAAACAACCAATAAGGCGCAGATTATCAGCAGCTGCATACGGACGGCTGTTGAACGGGACAGGTTCACCTGGGGCTTACGGGCAAATCGCAATTGATGATCAGGCACCCTGCACCTCCGCAGGAACCGCAACCTCCGCCCGATTCCCCGTTATCACGTCTGACAGCGGCAGGCGAGACGGGCAGACCACCTCGCAGCAACCGCAGCCGTGACATTCCCCCGTATTGGAAAATACTGCGGATATGTTTAACATTTTCCGTTTATATAATTCTTCCGGATCCAGTCCGACGGGGCACACGCTCCTGCATTCACCGCAGGAAATGCAGTCCCTTTCCGGATAATCCCCGGTTTGAGCCTTTAGCATTGCGAAAACGGCATAACTGGTTTTTGTTACCGGTTCGTCGAGATCAACAACTCTGTTACCGGAAACGGGGGATCCCGTCGCCACCCGACAGGGAGTATCCACCAAACCGCCGCATTCTTCGAAAAGATCCCTGATCCGTGTGCCGATACGGACACGCATAACCCGGGGTCTGCGAACCGCCGAACCGCCTACAGCAACATACCGTTCAAGAACGGGACGGCGGTAAAACACCGCATCATATACGGCGGCCAGTGTTGCAGGACCAAATACCAAAAGCGCACCCAGATTAATTCCTTCTTTTTTTTCGTAATTACGCAATACAAGTTCAAGTTCCCGGCCGTTTCGCTGCGGATACCGTGAACCTGTCAAAACCATCGATGACGGAATATGGTACCGGGACGCTTCGGCCAAAATAGCCTGCCCTAATTTCTTTTCACTCCGGGAAACGGCAAAAAGGATCCGCTTTATCCTTTCATCGGATTTGGCAATTACAAAACTCCCCTCCAAAACCGCACGGAGCCTGTCTTTCAACAGCACGTAATCAGCCGCCAGCCAGGGATCGTCAAACACGCAGCGGACCACCAGGGTTTGAGTGCCGCTTATCCCGTGAAATCCCGAAAGGATATCGGCCACAGGTCTGCCCGTTCCTTCCATTTCGACAATCCCGTACTCGCTGAGGATTCTGACTAACTCATGCTGTTTAATATCACCGTAATCCGAACGTATCTCTTCTTTACCCAACAGGTCAAAGGATCCGTCCATGCGAATCACCAGCGCTTCATTAACCCGGCCTTCGCTTTCTTCCCACCTTACAAGACGGATCACTTTTCCCGGAACTGTGGCATGGATATTTGCGGATCCCGGATCTATCCCCCTGCCGACGAGCATACCTTCGCGGACCGTATCTCCGACAGAAACAACAGGAAGGGCCTTTCCTCCGGTATGCTGAACCAGCGGTATCACGGAAATCGCAGGAAGAAACGCTACCACGCCGTAATTTGCGGGAGGGGCGGTTGGATCCTCGTATGAAAGCCCCCCTCGGGGAAATGAATACGTTTTCATTAAATTCGTTTTAAAAAGTACCGGAATACGGGCAAAAAATCAACAGGGCAAAAAACAAAATTAGGAGTTGGGAACCTCGTTCCTCATTAGCCACTTCCTGGCCCCCTTTTTTCCGATGTCTCTGCGGCGAACCAGGGCAGGGATAACAAAGAGCATCGGTACAAGGACGCACAGAATTTCATATGAAGCAAAATTATTCTGACCTGTTTTTGAACGAAGGTTCACCGCCTGATAAGTCGATAAAAAGTCATCAAGGGGAAACGGATGAAAGGCGTTTCCTGATAACACTTCCGCTTCGACCGGAACAGGGGCAAGAAGACCGTCCTGTGAAAATATATATTCGGACATATAAATTTCAGACTCCGCCTCGTTTAGGGTTCTTTTCGAAAAATTTGACTGATAATAAAAATGGTTCTGCCAATCAGCTTCACAAACCGAATCCGGGGGCGGGAACGGAAAGTCCGATGAAATTGAGGATGTCTCAAAACCGGTAAGCGCCAGGATAAACGCCGGAACGATAAAAGGCAGCATAACCCATGCAAAGGAAAAGCTATATTCATTGCGGCTTATTATTTGCACCGGGGAAAAACGCCTGTGTCCTTCCTGTCGGTTTACCGGACGGTTCGCAAACACGCTATCAAAAACAGTATCGGAGACAAGCCGTATTGAACAAAATAAAACACCACAGAACAGAAAAAGAACCAACAGCGGTAAAAAAAACGGAAGGCCGGAAAAAAAAGCGAGTACCGCGTAACAAACCAAAAACAAGGACAGCAAAAGTATGCGAATTAAGGAAGGCGGAATATTTACCGTTTCCCGGTTACGGCGAAACAGGATCCTCTTTTCCCGGTGAAACTCCGCAAAAAAGACAGCTAAACCCGCCAGCAAAGCGGCCATGGCAAATCCCGCGGCGCCGCCCGGTGCAAGCGGGGCAAGTGTCAACATACAGGGAATCAAAAAAGCGGCGCCTGGTAACAGTACCGATCGCAGCGGCCGGATCACAAAAAAGGCACAGATCGCAATGCCGAACAACACAAGCGAAAGAACTGTCGTTTTTTTTGATTTAATGACTTCAAGGGAGTAGGAATCATTATTAAATTCGGAAGCAAGTACCCTGTTTAACCGGGAAAGAGAAGGTTTCCCGGGGAAAAGATTTCCAAGAGAAAAATAAATATAACGTTTTTCATCCCTGACAAACAGGGAACGGAGTTTTTGCGCATAGCCGTCATTTCTCGGATCAAAGGGCAGAACACGGTTCTCGTACTCATCCAGCGGAATATACTCCAGACCGTCAAAAACATTTAGAAGAACGTATTGCCCGGATTCGGAAAAAAGACCCGTAATACCGGCGTTTTCCAAACGCTCCCTTATCTCCCTGTCAGAAACACCCTCGTCAAAAACAAGCACGGCGTGGTTCCCGCCTATTCTTTCGGGCATACGTGAAATTCCCAGCCACAGGAGTCCCGAAGAGAGAATTACGGAAATAACAACGACAAGCAGCCGTGAACGGGTAAGAAGCATTGGGCATCGAGCTAAAGCAGGAAAAAACCCGCGCTGATAAATACCCCCAGAAAACTGCCGACAATCACTTCCAGAGGGGTATGCCCCTGTATCTCTTTAACCGGATTAAAATCTATCCCCGTTTTTTCGGAGGTCTGTTTCCCCAGACTGTTCAACGCCTTGGCAACAAGGCCGGCCGACCTCCTGACCCCCATTGCGTCACGAATTACGACCATGACAAACCAAAACGAAAAAATAAACAAATTGGAAGAAACACCTTCTTGAAAAGCGATGGATGTACATAGAGAACAAACAACAGCCGCATGGCTGGAAGGCATCCCCCCTGTCCTCCATGTTATTATCTCCAACAGTTCTTTTGTTTTTCTGCGCCGTCTGTTTAAAATATAAATAATGCCCTTTAATATCTGGGAAACAAAAAGACTGGAAACTGTTGATAAAAAAACTCTGTTTTCAAAAAGAGCCGTAAGTGAAGGCGGAATAGCCGAAGTGTTTGCAAGCATTATTTAACGATGCAATTAGCTTACGGTTTTTGTCAAGTAGCATTTCCAACAGCCGAACCGCAGGCTGTGCCTTCGGCAGGATAAAATATATTAATTGCGATTCATACCCTTGAGAGAAAGAAAATCGACAGCGAAAAAGAAAATAAGTACTGCCACGGCAAAAAATAATGCTAAAATTTTTATTCTTACATCGGGAACAAAATCGGGATCCGCAACCTGAAGTATTTGGCCGGGGAACATTTCGGGATTTACGGTGTTTTCCAATCCAATAATGCGGATAAATTTCTCGCCCTGCCGGCCGTAACCAAGCTGCCTCGCATAAACGGAAAGCGTCTCCCTGTCCGATTCCAGGCCGGCGGCGGTATTGAGTAATTTCCTGTTGGTAACTTCCAATGAATTCAGATTCTGTGACAGCCTTTCAATTTCAGTCTCAAGGTGTTTTTGCACTTGTACGCTGCCCGGTCCGTATGCGAAAGAAAAAAGCGAGTAAACCGTAAATGCCGTCCAGAATGCGAATAAATATCGTAAAAAACCCATCGGTTAATTATCGGATCAATTCCCCATTCTTTGAAGCGTTTCTTCGGCAATTTCGTCTTGCATCAGGGCGCGGAAAATACCGGCGGCCCGGGTGTAAGCGGCCCGGGCGGCTTCGGAATTCCCCGCTTTTTTCTCAATATCACCGAAAGCCCGCCAGTCGTTTGCCAGACCCCAGGAATTTTCCATGCGGCGGTCCAGGGTAAGCGCCGATTCAAGGGCCTGCCTCGCCCCGCCGGAATTTCCGGAAAGGGAACGAAAAGACGCTATCAGGAACCAGTCGTAAGCGGCCAGTTCAAAAAAACGGTCTTTCTCATGAATATCCAGACTGCGCCGGAGCGCCGCCTCCGCAGCGGCATAACGGCCCAGTTCCTTTTCCGCAAGACCGATTACCGTCCAGGCAAAGGCTGTATAATGCCGGCTTGATTTTATTTGGGAAAGGTTCCGGTTTGTTTCGTCCCGGACGGATTGGGCGGAAGCCTTGCCGCCGGGGGAGAGCAGTTTTCCCCTTGCGATGTGGATTCGGCTCACCGCCGTAAGTTCACTGTTTCCCGCCCGTTCCGCTTCGGCAAGGGCTTCGTTCCATTCAACTTCCGCTTCGTCAACGCGGCCCAACGAAAAAAGCACATTCCCCCGCGACAGGCCGGTTCGTACACGAAGAGCGGGATCGTCCGCCGAGACCGCAAGCCTCTTCGCCTCGTTTGCAAAGGTAAGGGCGTTTTCAAGCTCGCCCCGATCCGCCTGTTTGTTGGCAAGTTCAAGCTGGGACTCCGCCCTCCTCCGCAGATCGGTTATCTCGTTGAGAGGCTTGGGCCTGGATGAACACGAGAAAATGAACAGTAAAAAAAACAATACAAAGATATTGACAACTATTATTTTGATTTTCATGTGCTATATCCCATCGGCATTAACTTTAAAACTCCACATCTCTCGGGCGGGTACCGCCGGCCGGGGTTTCCTTGCGTTCCGGTATCCCTTTCCTCAGCAGGGGGTTGTTGGTCAGAGAGATAAGCACATCTTCCACGGTTTGAAGAACACCCTGCACCTCGACAATAACGGCACCGATCTGGGGCATTTGAGGCGGAATAAATTCAACGGTTTTATCCAGACTCTTCAGTATGCCGGAAACAGATTCCAGCGATGAAACCAGCCCCGCGTACACTTCACCGTCGGCATCAAGGATTGCCATCACTGTCCCGTCCGGGGCGGCAAGTTGATCCGAAACTTCCTTGACATTTTTGAGTATAGGCTCGAGCTGCGCCATCAGCCTGCTTACGGTACCGTCAATCGTATGCGGAAGTCCCTCTGTAATCGTCTCCACATTGCCCAGTGTCCGCCCCAGGGTGGTTTTATCCGTACCTGCAAGCGCTTCCTGAATATCGGAAAGGAGGATGTTCACGGTGGCGATAATATTTCCTATACTGTCTCCGCTTTCGGGAAGCTGGGCAAGCCCCACCGCTATAAAATGCCTTCCGTCATCAGAGTTCACCGTGGGAATGATCCCGCCCTCGGCTATCAGCTCCTTCCCCAATCCGGGATAAAACAAAAACTGATTCCCCATACCGATGGGGCTGACCGAGACATCCACTAAAGAACCTTCCCTGACCCTGTCAATATATGTGTCAAAAATGGTAAAATGCACCTCAACCCGGTCGTCATCGGCCAATTTAACCGACTTTATATGACCGATGGTGAACCCTTTAAATTGAACATTCATATTTTGGCTGATACCGGCCGCCGAATGAAAATACGCTTTAAAATTGTAATCGCGGGAAAACCAGCGCTGGCTGGATCCCAGCATAAAAATAACAAAAATAAGGATCCCAATGGCCAGAATGATAAATAAACCCACTATTTTATCGGCGAACCGAATACCTAGTTTCATTCTTCCATGTCTCCCTCAAGATAGCGGCTTATATCTTCATCACGGGTAATCTGCTCCCGGGTAAGCCATAAAAGCACCTGCCCCTTGTTTATTATAACCACAATGTCGGCCAGATCGCGGATTATCCTGATATCATGACTGACCAGTATAATAGAAGCACCCTGTTTTCGCATATTTTTAACAATGTTGATAAGCCGCCGGGAGGCGTTATCATCCAGCGATTCGGTCCATTCGTCAAGGTACAGAAGATTCGGGCTGCAGACCATCGCCCTGGCAAACGCTATCATCTTCTGTTCCCCCATGGAAAGCTGGGCGGGACGAATCCCCAGATCTTTTCTGTATCCGGCTTCGTACGCCACCTCTCTCACCCTCCGTTCCCTTTCGGCGGGTGTCATACGCGGAAAATGCAACCGCAGGGGAAGTTCCAAAATTTGAAAAAGACTCTGATTCGCCCACAGGGCCGAATCTTGAAAAACCACCGCCCCTTCCTGCCTGAAAACGAGGTTTTCCGCCCTGTTCATACGGGCGATGTCTTTGTCATGATAAAACACCTGCCCTTCGCTGGGGAGTATTAGCCCGGCGGCAAGTTTAAGCACCGTGCTTTTCCCGCACCCGGAGGGGCCGACCAGGGCGGTTGTCCTCCCTTCATCAAACTGGTATGAAATACCGTTAACAAGCGATCTGTTTTGTGCGTCAAAGCTGACTTTTTTCATTTCAATAACACACGACACGACCCGCCCCCCGGAACCAAGGTTTCCTACACCAGTGCAACATAAAACATAATTATAAGGATAACATCCACAACAATACAGCCTGCAAAAGCCCTGCTAACCGCCCGCAGCCCCGCAACGGGAACTTCCGTACTGGCCCTCTCCACGCTGAGACCTTCCGTTATGGCAACAATGGAAATAATCATCCCGAAAGTAATACTTTTTACAACCGAAATAAACAAATCATGGATAGTTAAATTCTGCAGGAGATTGCTAAAATAATAATCTGCGGGAATCGTATAAAACACCTGGGCTACGGCAAAGGAACCAGCCAGGCCGAATACGGAAAAGTAGATGTTTAAAAGGAAGAGTGATATTGTAACGCCCAGAAAACGGGGAACCGCCAGGTGCTCGACAGGATCAACCCCCACAGAGATATATGCCTCAACTTCGTGGTTGATTACCATGCCGGCAATTTCGGTGGCAATGGCGGTGGCCGAACGGGCGATGATGATAAACGCCGTCAACAGCGGCCCCAGCTCCCTGGTTATTATGATGATCAAAAGCGAATACACTAGCTGCTGCTGTGAAATTTGGGCCAGCACGGGGTAGCCGATGGCGTTAACCGCCGCCCCTATTCCCAGGGCAAGCAGGGTGGATATCCCCATAGCCTGCACAAAAGTAAAGTATATCTGCATGACAAGAACACGTGACGAAACATTCCAGCGTTTGATAAAGAAACTTATACCGCGTACAGTCCGGGCCAAAAATCCCAGATTGTAGAAGAGTCTTAGGACTCCTTCGGATAAATTCTCCATGTATTCATTATACTATTTTTGCGATCCCTTGTCCTTGCTTAAAATTACATTTCTAAAACAGATAAGGTAGTCCGCAAAGGAAAAATATGACAGGGCCAGACAGACGATAAAAAGAGCCAAACAGATCATTTTGCCGGTTTTCATCATGAAATCTTCCGCATTAAGCAGCCCCAGGCGCAAGGCGCTTTCAAGAACAAGGGCACAAAAACATGAAATAATGTACAATACGGTTTTTGTCTTCCCCCCCTTGCGCGCCGCAATGGCAACACCCTCCTGGATGGCCACCAGCCGTATAAAAGTCATGCTTATTTCA
>Ga0082212_10002381_pt1 | contig 27445 bp, 25 predicted proteins | sample TergutNt197P3_FD_71548 | JGI IMG/M metagenome (GOLD analysis project Ga0082212, IMG submission 71548) | Neocapritermes taracua P3 segment gut microbial communities from Petit-Saut dam, French Guiana - Nt197 P3 | ecosystem: Host-associated > Arthropoda: Insects > Digestive system > Gut ...
CCAATATAATCCCTGCCAGAATTTCACCTATGACGGTTGGTTGCCGAATCAGCCGGAATATCCCGCTAAAAATACGACAGAAAAGAAGAATTACTATTATTTGCAGCAGAAGAATACCGAAAGGAGATTGTATATGTTCTACGAAGAGATTGGTAAAAATATTAAATCCATCCAAAAGATTTTCGGGCGCATCAGTCGTGGTTATAACTGCATCGACATTTTGATGCCTTTCACCTCCTTTGTCGATTAAGTACATCAATGCGCCGAAGAATACAATCATAACAATGTAGAAGACGATATTCTTCGTTCCTTTGCTCATCTGTTACCTTTCCCCCGACCCCTCTAACTCCCCCAGAGGGGGAGAATTGCTCCCCCTTCAGGGGGCTGGGGGGTTATAGTTTCCTTGCTCCGTTTTTAATTACAACATCATACACTTTCGGCTTGATTCCAAACTCTTTTTCGTATGCTTCGGTTGCATTTTTTACGAAATAGTCCAATTTTTCTGCTTTCACTAAATTGATTGTGCAACCTCCGAAACCGCCGCCCATTACGCGCGATCCGGTTACGCCCCATTTCTTGGCCTGGTCGTTCAGGAAATCCAGTTCGGTACAACTTACTTCGTATTTTTTACTCAAACCTTCGTGCGTTTCATACATTTTCTTACCAACAGTTTCGTAGTCATCTTTTTCCATAGCCGCACAAGCGTCTAACAGGCGTTGTACTTCTCCGACTACAAATTCGGCTCGCATATAATCTACCGGATCCACTTTGTCTTGAACGGCTTTAAGCATATCCATATCGGCATCGCGCAGCAGTTTCACTTCAGGATGCGTTTTGGCAATTTCGGCTACCACCCTTTCGCATGAAGCGCGACGTTTGTTGTATTCGCCGCCGGCTGCCAAATTGTGTTCTACACAGGTGTTAATAAGTACAAGTTCATATCCTTTCGGATTGAACGGAACATATTCGAACTCCAGCGAACGGCAGTCTAAACGCATCAAATAGCCTTCTTTACCGTGGCAAGACGCAAACTGATCCATGATGCCACATTTGATACCTACATAATTATGTTCGGTTGCCTGTCCCATCAGCGCTATCTCCATCAGGGTAAATCCCAAATTGAACTGATCGTTGAGCGCAAAACCGAAGCAACTTTCCAATGCCGCCGACGACGACATCCCCGCGCCAAGAGGAACATCACCGGCAAAAACAGTATCGAATCCCTGTACAGGTTTACCTTTTTTCGCCATTTCGCGGCACACGCCGAAAATGTAGCAAGCCCATTGTTGAGCAGGTTTGTCGGCTTCTTCAAGACCAAACTCGCACGATTCGTTCAAGTCGAGGGCAAATGCTTTCACTTTTCCGCTTCCGTTGGGTTGAATCATGCAATACATGGCTTTATCGATGGCGCCCGGAAGGACAAAACCGCCATTATAATCGGTATGTTCGCCGATTAAATTGATACGACCGGGAGAGGTGTAAAGCGTTCCGCCTGCTCCAAATAACTCACTGAATTTTGATTTAATTTTTGTTGTATCCATAGTAATTTGTTGTAATAATTAAAATTTGACTTCAAAATTAATCAAAAATATGAATCTTCACAATAAAATACATTATTTTTGCATTTTTAAATTGTTGGTTTTGTATTAAAATATGTAAATGAGTTCCAAGTCATTGAATATTTACTAGATTTTCCATCAAGAGATTTAATTAAATTGTTTAATAGATTTTCTTCATTATATTCTGAAGAGATATGGATTATGATATTTTTTTCATTTTCTTGAATAGACAGTATTGAATAATTATTTAAACTAATTTTTACATCATCTAATGTAGCTGATGGATTCATTACAACAACTTCATAGTATTCTGGATTTGATCCAAGAAATGCAGTTGATAATCTAAGAATTATTATTAATATTAAAAATAAATGAGGGATGAATTGTTTAAATATTTTATATGAAATTAATTTATCTTTCTTTATAATAGTCGCATTTCCTATAATTTTGTTTATGATTTCTTTGTTTCTAATTAACTTGGCTACGTAATAATCAAAGCCAGTTTCATCAAAGTAAACTAACAACATTCCATATATTCCACCAATACAGGGAACACTAAAAAATCCCCCATCAAATAGTCCAATTAGTCCACATGTAGAGGTAAATGTTAAAAATAGTCTGCTTGGACCAAAACGATTTTTTAATGAAGATAGTTGTGTTAAAAACAAAATAGGTAAAATTACTATTATTATATTAGCTATATTGGGAACATATTGTGATAATGTATCTCCAGTATTTATTCCTGTAGGAACTCCAATTGAGATATTTGAAAGAGTAAAACTTATTATATTACCAATAACTGATTTATAAACATGGGAATGTAATATGCTTGTAGTTGTTATATCAGTACTACTCATAGCAACAAAAGTGGTAAATGGTGAAATTCCTAGTTGATATCTGAATATTAATTCTAAAATTAAGCCTAAAATAGCTGTGGTAACAAAAATAAGTAGTGAAATCTTGATATAGGTATTTTTATCTAATTTAAATATGGATAAAATTTTAAAAGATTTTATCTTTTTCACAGTTTTATTATCTTTAAAACTTGTGTTATATTCAAATAATTGACTTAATATTAAAAAAAGCCCAAATATGGTGAAAAATAGGATGTCTTTTCCTTTCGAAGTCCCCATTAAAAATAAATGTGTAAATGGTATTATAAAAGGGTTTAAAACATCAGTAAAAAAGATTATTACTCCTACCATTATGAATAAAATTCCGATTCCAGTATATTTGTCTATTTTCATATTAATCTATTTAGATGATTTTATTATTTTATAAATATTATATACTATTTTAATTTTTGTAATTGGATTATTATATATTTTTTTATAATTTTTTAGAAGTTAAATATTATTTATTCTCAATTATTTTTAATATTTTATAAATTATTTTTTTTATTTTTAATTATTATTTTATTTATTATTTTAGCTATAATTTTAGATATTATTTTAATTATTTTGAGTTATTTTTTTATTTTAGCTATAATTTTAGATATTATTTTAATTATTTTGAGTTATTTAGTTATTTTAGCTATAATTTTTATTATTATTTTTTATTTAATTAATTTTATAACTTATTTAGTTATTTTAGCTATAATTTTTATTTATTTAGTTATAATTTTAATTATTTTTTACTATTTTTTTTATGAGTTATATTAATATAGTTGTTAATATAAGAAGTATATAATAAAATTAGTAATAGTGGAATTGAAATTTTAATGAGGTGTTTTAATCTTTTCTATAGAATATATTATATTTTTAATATTAATTGGAGTAATAGTGGGGATTGCATCTGGTTTATTAGGAGTTGGTGGAGGATTTTTAATGGTTCCTTTACAATACTTCCTATTAAGTTCTGTTGGTGTTAATCCTGATTTAGCTTTAAGAATATCCTTTGGAACAAGTTTAGCTATTATCATCCCAACAGCTATATCTGGAGCTTACATTCACCATAAAAAGTTAAATAATATTATTAAACCAGGAATTCTTTTAGGGATTTTTGGAATGTTTGGTGGGGTGTTAGGTGGTATTATCTCTTCATATATTCCTGGAGATATTTTAACTACAATTTTTGGAATTTTTATTATTTTTGCAGCTGTTTTCATCCTTTTTGCCAATGATTATTCTCAAAAATTTAAAAAAATAAAAATTTCTAATAAAGTTGGAGCTATCTTTGGGCTTTTCATTGGTTTTTTATCAGGACTACTAGGTATTGGGGGTGGAATATTTGTAATCCCACTTCTTGTTGTTTTATTAAATTATTCTATGAGGGAAGCTATTGGAATATCAACAATAGTTATAAGTTTAACTGCTATTGGTGGAATGTTATCTTATGTGCTAACTGGTTGGGGTGTAAGCACAATTCCATTTTCTTTTGGTTATATTAACTTAGTAAATTTATGTGTTATAGCTATTTTTTCTATATTATTTGCTAATATAGGTGCTAAGTTAGTTTATAAAATTCCAGAACATCGATTAAAGCAATTTTTTGCTTTAGTAATGGTGTACATTGGAATTAAGATTTTAGGATTAGATTTAATTTCATTTATATTAGGATGGTTTAATATTTGATGAAATTACTACGTAACTAATGGTTTTCTTATATTTGAATTTTTCATTATATTAATTCATTTAGCTGTTAGATAATTTAACACCCGTTCCACGAACTACAATATGTATATTATCTTCGGTTAAACCACCTAATGTATCAAATTCAATGGTTAAATCTAAGATTGCATCACAATTTTCTTTTTTTGCTTGATTAGCTAAATTTATCAAAGCTTGTTGTCTAGCTTTTCTAAGGTTTTTAATTAAAGTGTCTGCTTTTAATTTATCTTCTATGTTTAATAAAGATTTTTGATTTTTAATCAGTATTTTTCCTTCATAAATTCCTTTAAATTCTTTTATTTCTTTACCTGGAATAGATGTTGTACTTAAAAATAAAACTCCTAAATCATTTATATTAACTCTATCCATATCTTTATCATAATCCATTTTTCCAGTTTCATCTATGTATTCTTTATTTAAAATTTTATAGTATAATTCTCTTAGATAGAAATGTATATATTTTAGAATGTTTTTAAAGAATCCAAAAATATAAGAAATTATTCCAAGAATAACAACAATTAAAAAATAGTTTACAAGTATGGGAAATGCAGCTTGCAAGATAACTGCACTAGCTCCAAAAGTAATTAAATTTAATCCCAATTCTGTGTTTTTATATATAAATCCATAAAGAACTGTCACAGCAAATAATATAAATGCACTAACTGCACCAGTGGTTTTTCCATGAATTAACTTTGCAAGTTTTGTTTCTGTGTAACCTGCAATAATTGGAGAAAGTATAAGGCCAATGTTAAATCCGAAGATAGCTATTTCATATTTATAAAATAAAAATAGTGAAATTAAACCTATTAAAGAACCTATAGCTATACTGAAAGTAGCTACCAAATATTCTTTAATCTTTTTCTTTTCTAGTCTTTTAAAAGCCATTTTTTCACTAGGAACTTAGTAAAAAAGTAATTATTCAGTAAATAAAATTGTTCAATATATAAAATTTATTCAGTATATGAAATAGCTGTTCCATATGCAGTTACAAGTATAGTATTTCCCATAGTTCCACCAAGGTTGTTATATGAGATTTTGATACCTATTATTCCATTTGCATTAAGGTCTCTTGCTTTCTCTTCCATACTTTCTAGAGTTATTTCTCTAGCCTTTGCTAATTCTTTCTCATATGCTGAAGTTCGCCCACCTACAACATCTCGAACTCCTGAAAATAAATCTTTGTATACATTAGAACCAATCAAAGATTCTCCTGTAATTAAACCATGGTATTTAACAATAGTTTTGTTTTCTAATGTATTTGTTGAAGATAATAACATTTTTATGTCCTAGTAAATTATTTATTAAGGATATTAATAAAAATTATTTATTAAAAACAAACATATATGCAAATATTGCTATAAATGCAATCATTACAATATATAATATAATTCTACTTCTTCTTACTTTTGCTTGATTTTTTTCTAAAACAGTTTGACATTTTACAGAGCAAGTAGTTTCATCTAATGGTATTGGAGTATTACAAACTGGGCAATGTTTATGGATATCTGTCATATAATCACCTATTATTTTTTAAGTTATTTTTATTAAATTTATTTAGTTATTTTCATTTAATTTATTTAGTTATTTTTATTAAATTTATTTAGTTATTTTCATTTAAGTTATTTAGTTATTTTTATTAAATTTATTTAGTTATTTTCATTTAAGTTATTTAGTTATTTTTATTTAATTTATTTAGTTATTTTCATTTAATTATCTTTTTTATTTTAATTATTTTTATATTATTTTAAATAATTTTTTATAATTTACATTTTTGTAAATTAGTTTTATATAATATACAAGTATAGCTAAGTTTTAAGTTTTTTATATTTATTTTTATATAATATATACAAGTATAGCTAAGTTTTAAGTTTTTTATATTTATTTTTATATAATATATACAAGTATAGCTAAGTTTTAAGATTTAGCATTGGATTATTATTATTATTATTATTATTCGGAAATGATTTTAGTTCCTATTTTTTCTCCATTAACTGCTTTAACTAAATTTTGAGGAGTGTTACCATTAGCTATCACAGTTTCAAGTGAAGAACGTTTAATCATTTGAATAGCAGTCATATCAAAAAATTCATATGTTCCAGCTTTTGTATCTTTCCCACTAACGAGTTCTAACATTTTACTAGCTGTAATTTCTTTAATTAACTCGGCATCAGAGTATTTATTTGGATCTTTGGTATACATTCCATCAACAGAAGTTAAATTTATTAACAAATCTGCTTTAACATATTCAGCTAAAATAGCACTTACAGCATCAGTACTGTGAGCAGGTTCAGTTCCACCCATAACAATGATTTTTCCACTAGCTGAATATTCAAGAGCTTCTTGGAAATTATGTGGAACTTTTTGATATGCATTATTTTCTAAAGCTAAAAGCAATAACTTAGCATTTATTCTAGTTATTTCAATACCTATATCATCACACTTAGCTTCACCACAATCAAGGTCTCTGACTATTTTAATATATTCTCTTGCAGGTTTTCCACCACCAACAACTACAAATATTTCGTGTTCTTCATTTAAATTTTCTAAAATTTCAGCATATTCCTGAAATTTTTTATAATCATATTCTTTTAATAAAATTGACCCACCAATAGCTGCTACTATTCGCATATCCTCACCTGATTTTTTAATTACGTAAATTAAATTGAATAAATATCAAATAAACTAATAAGTATTGTTTATATATCAAGTATTATATTTTTTATATTTAAATTCTTAATAAAAAAGTATATTCTTTTTTTATTATTTATTTTTAATATAATATTTAAATTTATTTTTATTTTAATAAAATATTTTTTATATATAATTTAATTTGAATAAAAAAATAGATTTTTAATATTTTTTATTTTATAATTTGAATAAATTAATTTGAATAAGAAAAATAGAATTAAAAATAGTAATATTAAAAATTAAGTATTAAAAATAAAATTAAATTAATTTATTAAAGATAAAAAATCGTATATTATTTTAGAACCAGTTACTGCAGTTGAATTTCCTAGTCTGTTTGTAGCTACCTCTACAAGGTCAAATCCAACAATGTTCTTTTCAGCTAAAAGGTCTAATATTTTTTCTATTATATTAGGTGAAATTCCATTTGGTATTGGATTTCCAACATCCGGAACATATAATGGATCTAGAACATCAATATCAATACTTAAATAAATAGGATTTTCATTATCAATCTGAGTTATTTTATCTTGAATAGATTTTAATCTTTCTTTTGTATCTTTTGCTGTAAAAATTGAGATATTATCTTGTTTTTCTACAAATTCTTTTTCTTCTCGACTTGCAGATCTAACACCTATTTCAATTATTTCTTTTGGATTTAAATCATGAACTCTTCTCATTACTGTAGCATGAGAACATTTTTCACCTTGATATTCATCAATTATATCCATGTGTGCATCAAGACTTATGATAACCATGTCTTCAATACTGTAATTATTAAGATTGTTTTTAGCTAATGCTTTTATTGGAGATAGGCTTATACTATGTTCTCCACCAATAACTATTGGTTTAATATTTTTAGCTACTAACTCAGATATTGTCTCTTCAAGAATATCTAGAGTTTTTACACAATTTCCATAAACAACATTTATATTTCCAAAATCATAAAAAATAGTATCTATATCTGTATTAAATGAAATATTATATTTTTCAAAACTATAGGATGCTTCTCTAACTGTTGTTGGGCCATATCTTGAACCTGGCCCATATGAACTAGTGCTATCAAAGGGAACTCCAATTATTCCCCAACTATATTCTTTAACATCTTTTAAATTATCTAAATCTTGTGAAAAAGCAAATTTCCATGGTTGATAAGTATTAAAAAGCATATTGTACCTTTTCAATTTTTAAAATATATTGTACTTTTTTTAATTTTTAAGTATGTTGTATTTTTTCAATTTTTAAAATATATTGTACTTTTTTTAATTTTTAAGTATGTTGTATTTTTTCAATTTTTAAAATATATTGTACTTTTTTTAATTTTTAAGTATTTGTATTTTTTATATATCTAAAATAAAAAGATATTGAATAATAAAATTAGTAAAAATAATTAGTAAAAATAATATATGAAAATAATAAATAAAAAGAATTAATATAGATAAAGTAAAATTTATCTATAATTTATTTCTATTATCTATTTAACTCTCATTATTTTCATGTTTCCAAGAGCAGTTATGTAATCTACTTCTACACCTTCAACAATTTTTTCTTTAAGTTCATCAGGTATAGGAAGTTCAAGAGTCTCGTAATTTTCCATATCCATTAATTGTACATCTTTTCCCATGAGAGCTAATACTTGTCCAACTCTTTTATCAATCATTGGAATGTCAATTTTGGTATCTACTGGTTTAACAATACTTCTTTTTTGATTATCAAATATTCCTACAGCTTCAAGTCTTGCTTTAGCTGCCCCATGCTTTCCAGGAGATGAGGTTGATAAACTGGTTATTTTAGAAGCTTCTCCATCTAATATTACATATTTTCCTACTTTTAAAGTTTTTACTTCAACAACTTTCTTTGACATTTTTTTCCTCCACATATATACTAATAATCTAGATTAAATTATTGTTTAATATTTTATTATTTATTTAGTTTAAGTATTTTATTATATATTTGCTTAAAAAGTTTATTATATTTTATAGTTAGAAAAAGTTTGTTTTTCTTTTATTTTAAAATAATCACTTGATAAAAATCTATATTATTTTATTTATAATAATTTTTATATTATATATTTTTATATTTTATTTAATAATTATAAATATTTAATTATTTTTATATAATTTTTTTTATACTATTTATTGTAATTATTTTTTACTATTATTTTATTAATTTAAATTTTATAATATCTATGAATAATTAACTTAAATTAATTACATATTGAATAGTATATAAATTATTCAATTAATACCACAAAATATTAATATTATTGTTCTATTATATTAATTTAATTCATTTGATTTACTAATTCCATTTTCTATTCAATAATGTTTAATAATATGTTTTGATTTTTAAAGTTTAATACTTTTATACAAATTAGATTTACACATTTACAAAAGTCAATTAGTAGTAACATTTATATATGATGGATATCATAATATTAGTATTATATATTAATTTTATTTAAAAAAAATTTATTATTTTAGATATATAAAAATATAGAATTAATGAAATTATTTTTATATTAACAAATAAGTTATCAATAAATAATAAGAAAGATATTATGACAATATTACCAATAAACAAATTAAAAAATTATTTTAAAATAGATATAAAAATAGAGGGGGTATTTTTATGAAAAAAATCTTATTTTTAATTACAATTTTATTTTTATTAGCATTGTCTTCTGTAAACTTTGTTTCTGCTGCAGGAAACACTTCTAATGATAATTATCAAATTGACGTTACTCATGATGAAATTAAACGTGATACGAATACTACTTTTAATATTACTGTGAAAAATAAGGATAGTAGTGTAGCTTCAGGTGCCAATATCACGGTTTTTATTACACATATAAATTCTGCTGATTTTAGTCTTTCAAGAGCAAGTCTGACAGATTCCAAAGGAAAATATTCTTTTCAATGGGAAACGGGCAATGTTGAGGATTTAGGGCTTTATGAATTAAAAATTACAGTCCACAATCAATCAGATGTTTCTTATCGTACTGTTTATACAGAATATATGAATCTAACTATAACTCATACATTAGATGTTCAAGGTCCTAAAAGCCTTTATAAAGGAGAATTTGCAGAAATTAAAGTGTATTCATGGGTTGATGGTAAAAAAAATAGTTTGGGATATATTCAATGGACTATTGATGGTAAAAATTACTTAACAAACTTTAATAATGGGGTTTCAGTTCTTAATTATAATAGCTATAATGCTGGAGTTAATCAGATATATATAAAGTATATTCCTATGGATTTTCCAGGATTTGAAGACATTCCAGTTGTTACTAAGACATTCACTGTAAATATTAAAAATGCTTATGCTCCAGGAAGTACTCTTAACCCTGGACCTGATCTTGTAATAGCTAAGGTGCTACGATCTGGTAACAACTATAAGGTTACAGTTAAAAATATCGGCACTGTTAAATCTACTAAGACAAAGCTTAAAATGTGGTATTCGTCTAAGAAATATAAAATTATTAATGTAGCTGCTTTAGGTGCAGGTCAATCAAAAACATACATTATCAAGTTCTTTAAATATAATACTCATAAAAAATATAAAAAGTATGTACATATTAATTACAATAAGGCTAGTTATGAAAGCAATCATACTAATAATAAATTAGGTTTTAAGTCAAATGTTGCATATGGTTTAGCTGCAGACCTTAAGGTTACTAAAGTTGTTAGGAAGGGTAATGATTATGCTATAACTATTAAAAATCAAGGTAATTTGGCTGCTTCTCCTTTTATGATTAAATTTTGGTTTGGTTCTAAAACTAAAGGTAAAGGTATTGTATCTGACACTATAAAGAAGTTTGGACAATTTGGTAATAAGTTACCTCCAGGAGTTTCTGTTACTTTAAATATTCCATATTATCCATATAAAACACATTCTAAGTATTATAAATTTATTCAGGTAAATTCCAATAAGAAACTTCCAGAATTAAATTACAATAATAATATTAAAAAGTTTAAAATTTAATTTTTTATTTCTTTTTTTTATTTCTTTTTTTTATTTTCTTTTTTTCTATAATACCTATTTTAGTCCATGAATTTTTAATTTAATTTTTATATAAATTTTATTATTAAATAGGGGTTTTAATTATTTATTTAAAGTTTTTAATAAAATGATTATAAATTATTAATAAAAATATAAATATATTTTATAATATTTATAAAAAATTATTATAAATTATTAAAATAAATTTAATATTTAAAAATAGATTTGTAAGACATGCCAAGAATGTTTTAATCACATTTTATCCAATGGATAGCTATGATCATAATCAGTACCATAAGGGCATGCATGAGCTACAACTAACTGAATAATAGTAATTTTATCTGTTAAATTATTTTGAACTTGATGTGCTATTTTATGAGATTCTTTTAGTGATATGTCAGAGTCAACATCAACATGAAGAGATAATGTTGCATATGATCCAAAATAATTTACCCTGATATTATGAACTCCATAAACTCCATCAACAGACTTAGATATATCTTTTATTTCATCAATAAGTTTTTCTGAAGGTAATTTTCCCATTATATTGTTTATATTGTCTTTTCCAACATTATATGCTGCTTTTAATATAAATAATCCTATAATAAAGCCAACTAATGGGTCTAAAAATACATATCCAAATTGTGAAAGAATTACGCTAATCAATATTGCTGCACATGAAAATATATCCATTTGCTGGTGCTTTCCGTCAGCTATTATAGCTGGACTATTAATTCTACCTCCAAGATTAATGATATATCTGCTCATTATTATATTAATTATTATGCCAAATAATGCCATTATGCCTGCTAAATAACTAGGGGCTGTAATTATTTCTTCAAAAAACAGTTTTCCAATAGCTGAAGTTAATATTTCATAAGCTATAATTACTAAAAATGCAACTATAATAAGTCCAGCTATAGCTTCGGCTCTTCCATGACCTAATGGATGTTCATTATCTGGTGGTTTTTGACCTATTTTAAATCCAATATAAGCTATAATGGAAGTAGCTATGTCTGATAATGTATGAGCGCCTTCAGCTACAAGAGCAAAACTTCCAGAAATTATTCCAACAATAATATTGAAAGAAGTTAAGAAGATATTTCCAACTATTCCTATTATAGCTGCTTTTTTTCCTTCTTTTTCTCTTTTAATATAATCTATAAAAATTCCTCCATTTGAAGATTTTTGTTATATTTTGATTAATTAATACCTAAAATAGTTATTTAAATTGTTTATTTAATTTATTTATTATTAGATATTTTTTTTAATTGTTTATTTAATTTATTTATTATTAGATATTTTTTTTAATTGTTTATTTAATTTATTTATTATTAGATATTTTTTTTAATTGTTTATTTAATTTATTTATTATTAGATATTTTTTTAATTGTTTATTTAAATTAATTTGTATTGATTTTTTCTAATCGATTCATAGCTTCTTCAATATTCTCATATGAATTAGCATAAGACATTCTTACATTGTTATTGCAAGTTTGACCAAACCCACTTCCTGGGACAGTAATAACCCCTACATCAACAGCTTTTTGAACGTATTCTGAAGCGTTTTCTACCTGTGGAAATGCATAAAATGCTCCATCTAGCTCGCTACATTTTAATCCGAGTTCATCTAATCGTTTTGTTATTAAATCTCTTCTTCTTTTAAATTCTTTAACCATACTGTTAACATATCCTTGAGGGCCTTTAAGTGCTTCGTGTCCTGCAACTTGTGAGATTGAGCTTGCACATGCTGTATTATACTGATGTATTTTAAGTAATTCGTCTATAATTTCATTTTCACCAGCTAAATAAGCTATCCTAAGACCAGTCATAGCATAAGTTTTTGAAAAACCATTGATAACAATTGCATTGTCTGTAAACTCATATGGGGAGTAATGTTTTTTGTTGTATATTATTTTTTCATATATTTCATCACTAATTATCATAAAATCATGGTCAGTAGCTAAATCTGCTATAGCTTTTATGTCACGTTTTTCCATAACAGCTCCTGTTGGATTAGATGGTGAATTCATAATAAATGCTTTTGTTTTTGATGTGATTTTTTCTTCTACATCTTCAAATCTTATTTTATAACCATCATTAATTTTTGCTTCAACTGGAACTGATTTTGCTCCAGCTAAATCGACGCAGGCTTTATATGATAAAAATCCTGGATCTGGAATTAAAACTTCATCATCTGATTCAAATAACCCTTGTGCACAAATATACAATGCTTCACTTGCTCCAACTGTAACCATTATTGATTCAGGGTCTATAGTTAGATTATTGTCATTTTTTAGCTTTTTAGATATTTCTTCTCTTAGTTCTAAAAATCCTTTGTTATGTGTATAATGTGTAAAACCTTCATCAAGAGCCTCATTAATAGCTATTTTCACATTTTCAGGAATGTTAAAGTCAGGTTCACCTATTCCAAGGTTAATTGCATTTTCATCACAAACTTCAAACATCTTTCTAATTTGGGAAAGTTCGATTGATTTTAGTCTTTCTGCTAGTTTAACCATATTTTCATCCTGTTTTTATAAATCATTTTATTTTTTTTATTTTTATTATAATATATTTTGTTTATTTTTTTATAATATTATTTATTTTGTTTATTTTTTTATATAGGTATTTATTTTGTTTATTTTTTTATATAGGTATTTATTTTTTTTATTTTTATTATAAATTAATATTTATATAGATTATATCTATATTTAATTGCAAGAACCACAATTATAACAAGGTTCTTCTTCACACCATGGAGTTAACTCTTTATTAAACATTTTTTTTCTTTCTTTTTTTAGAAAATTTTGTTTTAATCCAATATCAATATTTTCCCAAGGTAATTTATCATTTAAATTGTATCCATTACTATATTCTTTCCATTCTTTCATTGGAACTTTATTTTCAAGAGATTTTTCAAGCAATGTTCCTATTTCTTTTCCTTTACATGTAAGAACATATTGTATTAATCCCATCTTAGCACTATCAAACTTAATATTTATTCCTTTTAGCTGAGTTTTTAAATATTTTATCTTTGATTTTATGTCTTTTAGATTATATCCCTCCCATTGCATAGGAGTGTGTGGTTTAGGAATCATTGGATTTATACTGAATTTAATTGAATTATTTGCTTTTAGGGAATCTATTTTTTTAATGTAAACCGCTAATTCATCTACATCCTCTTTTGTTTCATTTGGTAAACCTATTAAAAAATACATTTTAGCATTTAAGCCAAAATTAGCTATACTTTTAACAACTTCAAATATCTTCTCATCAGATATATCTTTATTAATCGATTTTCTAAGAGAATAAATTGATTCAGGAGCTATTGTAATAGTTTTTGCCCCACTTTCTTTTAAAGATTTTAAAGTTTCTTTTGTTATTGATTCAACTCTTAGCGAAGGTGTTGAAATTTGAAAACCTCTATTTAAAAGTCCTATAGTAAGTTCATCTATTTTTGAATAATCAGAAACAGCTGCACCAATTAATGAAACTTTATTTAAAGTGGTATTTTTCCTAGATTCTTCTGCAATAGCAAAAAGTTTTTTAAGAGGTGTTTCTCTAACAGGACGGTATAAATATCCTGACATACAAAATCTACATCCACGTGTACATCCTCTTGAAACATTTAAAAGAATTGAATTTCCAAATACTGGTAAAAATTCTTCATCTTCTTTTTTTTCAGTTTTAACTACTATTGGTTTTGTGATATGATATGCATTATCCATGTCTTTTACAATAGCTTTTTCTACTTTGTTGTTAACAGCTGGAATGTATATTCCTTTAATAGAAGAAAAGGAATCTATTTCGTCATGAGGATTTTTTAAAGTTTTGTATTTGTCTAAAAAATCATTTAAAACAGCTTCAGCTTCTCCAATAACAAAAATATCAATAAAATCAGATATAGGTATTGGATTTGCTGTAGCACATGGGCCTCCAGCTATTATTAATGGAATATTAGCATTGCCTTCATCACCATTATTATTCCTTTTTTTAGATTCTTCCAATCTTTCTTCTCTTTTAATAGGAATATCTGCTTTTTTAAGAATTTTAACCATATTAAAGTAATCTTGTTCATACTGAAGTGAAAAACTAATGATATCAAAGTCTTTAACTGGGCTGTTAGATTCAATACTTCTGATATTTGGATAAACTATTCTTTCACACCAGCTGTCATGTCTTTCATTTATTAATCCATAAATTATTTGATAACCTAAAGAAGACATGGCAGTCTTATATACATTAGGATAAACTGATGCAACTCTAAGGTCTACCTTCATTGGCTTTTTTATAATAATGTTTTCTTCATAAATCATGATATTAATCAATTTTTAAGTAATACTTTATTTTTTTAGTATTTTTCTATTTATAACTTGTATTTCCATTATTTTTTAATAAATTTTTGGATAATCTTTATTATTTTTGCCTATTTTTTTATAATATATCCATAAATAATTTATAAAAATTTTTCAAAAAAATTATTTTATTATAATAAAAATTATTAATATACAAAATTTACTTATTATATATAAAAATAATTTTTTAATTAGTAATTATCCTATATAAAAATATATCAAAATTTATTTACTATTATAAAAATAGTTTATAAGTAATTTTATATAACTATATATACAAAATTTACTTATTAATAATTAAATCTAAATTATATAGAATATTATTATTTAGAATATATTATTCAAATTATTAAAATATTATTATTCAAATTATTTAGAATATATTATTCAAATTATTAAAATATTATTATTCAAATTATTTAGAATATATTATTCAAATTATTAGAATAATCGTTTCATGAAAGATATTCACTTAAAGGATAAAATGTCTGAAAAAAAACACTATAAAAAAATAGCTGTTGGAGGAACATTTGATAGGTTCCATAATGGTCATAAGAAGTTACTTGAAGAAGCTTTCAACAATGGGGAAATGATAGTAATTGGAGTGACTTCTAATGTGTTTGGTGGTAAAAAAGGGAACATTGACTCTTGTAATAAGAGGATAGGTTATTTGAATAGTTTTTTAGCCACAAAACATAATAATTTTCATATTGCTAGACTTGATGATGCTCATGGCTCTACAATTCATGAAGAAGATTTTGATGCTATTGTAGTTAGTGAAGAAACTGAACCCACAGCTATTGAAATAAATGAAATACGTAAAAATAAAGGAATGAATCCTTTAGATATAATTGTGATTAGCTTTGTATATGCAGATGATGGAGTTCCAATTTCTTCTACAAGAATCAGAAAAGGGGAAATAGATACAAAAGGTAAGTTATTAAAGTGAAATTTTTGCATATAATTTCTATAACTTATTTATTTACAATCTATAAAGAACACTATTTTTTCCTTTTTCTATTAGTGTTTTTAAGCTATCATTTATAGTTTCAGAGATATTAAATATATAATTTCCCACGACTATAACGATAACTAATATTGCACCTATTAAAAGTATCATTTCTGCACTTGACTGTCCTTCTTCTTCTTTTAATAGATTTATATTTTTTATTTTCATTTTGATAAAATATTTTTTATTTATTTTTATAAAATATTTTTTATTTTCATTTTGATAAAATATTTTTTATTTATTTTTATTTTATATTTTATTATTTATGTATAATTCATAGCTTTTCTAACTTCGTTAACATCTTCACTTGCATTTAAATTTGTTTGACCATTAGCAAAATAGCTATTGTATATTAATAAAGCAGCTATAGCTATCACAATCACTCCTCCAAATAATAATATGTATTCTGCAGCACCTTGACCCGCATTATCTTCTTTAATTTCGTTTATTTCTATTTTTACTTTTTTTAGTCCGTTATTTATATTTTCTTTTATATTCATATTACAAACTCTCCAAATTGTATTATCATTATATTTTATTAATTTACTAGTATTTAATATTATCTATTTTTTAAAAAGTAATATTTATTATTCCTTTTTTTATTTTTTTTATTACAATTATTAGAGTAAAATTATTATAAAAACATCATATTTATAAAGAAGATTAGATATAAATAGAATATTATAAGTTATATTAAAAGCCAATAATTATATTATTATTAAAATATAATTAATGGAATCGGATTATATTTCAAAATTATTATTAAAATATAATTAATGGAATCGGATTATATTTCAAAATTATTATAAAATATTATTATAATGAAATATTTAGAATCTATAATTATAAACGATAATTACGATAAACTTATTTATTGATAATCAGAAATAAATAATTATAAAATCATTAATAAAATGTATTGAAATTAATTAAATGTTTTTCTTATTGGGTGATTTAGTGGCAAGTTTAGCTAAAATGTTTGGGGGAATATTATTAATAGCAGCAGGGATAGCTATTATATATGAAAGTAGTATTCTTCATCTTATAGAATTTTTCACGATTATAGGGGTTATATCAATTATTATAGGTGCTTTTTTACTCCTTTTATTAATTTTTGAAAGAAATGCTTCTTCTAAGCCTAAAAATCCTAAATTGATTCCTAAGGGGAATTCTAATGCAAAAAGAAAAAATGTTGGCCTTGAAAGTAGAAAAAATAAACCTAACAAAGGAAATATTGCTAATTTAACCAATTCGATAGATACAAAAAAATTTGCAGATAAAGTTAGGGACATTTCAAAAAATAACGACCCCCGAGATATATTTCAACCAAATATATCTGCAGCTAATGAAAACACTAAAAAGTATAATTTTACTCCTAATTACGAAAAACCTGTGAAAGTCACTAGAAGACCTAAAAAAAGAAATCAATCTAATTTGAATAATATCAATATCAGTAGTACTGGCGGAAATAATGAAATTAGTGAGTTGAACAATCTAAATAATCCTCCAGAAGCAAAATCTGAAAAAATTACTAGGGCTTTATCTTCAGATGATTTCATTGAACCAATTCATAATGGGTCAAAAAGCAATCCTACTCCTAATAATAAAGATGGTCAAGATACTCCTAATAATATTTCAGAAAAAGGTTTTAATACGAATACTAATGATAATGTAGAAGAAAAAAATTTAAATAATAATATAAATGATTCTTTAAATAATAATAAATCCTCAAAATTTTTAAGTAGCTTTGTTGTTTGTTCAAAGGGAACTATGACTTCTAAAGAGGCATTTGATGAATTATCTAAATCTGCAAAATCTAAAATATCTTTAGAAATGGCTTCTATTAAAGATATGGCTGAAGATTTCTTGTCGAAAATTTCTCATCTTGATACAAGAATGATTATTCAAGAGTTTGATATTAAAGATAAAGAATACATTCTTTTAATCACGTCTCTTATAGAACAAGGAGTTGAAATAAGAACTTTGCCAATAATCAATACTATTAATCTAATATCTGATGATTCTCACGCTTTAATCATCTCTGAAAATGATTCCCCAGACAATCTAGATATTGGTGCAGTTTACAATGATTCAAAATCTATTTCAAATGTCAAGTCAATGTTTGAAATGTCATGGGGTATAGCTAATGACTTAGATATTGATAATATTGGTAAAGGATTTGAATAATGGGTATATTAAGTTATTAATTGCTTATTATATAACTAATTATTTATTATTGTTTTATTGTATTTATAGTAGGGACTGTCAAAAACTTGAGGGTTGAGAGATTTTTAATATAAAATTAAAGATTCATGAAAATACTAAAAGCATTTATTTAGTCTTTATTCATGGTTTAAAGCGTTTAAATTCACATTTCAATAACTCATATCTTTTGAAAAATTTCACAATTTTCAAAAACCCCCAAGTTTTTGACAGTCTCTTATAGTATATATTTAGAGAGGTAAAATATAATTTATCTTATATTAGATTATTAAAAAATAGTTATGTGTATTTTTGTGTATTAAATATAATTTATCTTATATTAGATTATTAAAAAATAGTTATGTGTATTTTTGTGTATTAAATATAATTTATCTTGTATTAGATTATTAAAAAATAGTTATGTGTATTTTTGTGTATTAAATATAATTTATCTTGTATTAGATTATTAAAAAATAATTATGTGTGTTTTTTGTGTATTAAATATAATTTATCTATAGCTATATTTATTATTGTCTATTTAAAAAATTTATATGGTGTTAAAATGGAAATAACACGGTTAGGACATTCTGCATTTGAAATAATTTCAGATAAAGGGCTTAAAATATTAATAGATCCTTTTATAAGTAACAACCCTAGTTCTACTATTCCTGTTGAAGGGATAGAAGCAGATATGATACTAATAACTCATGGACATGTGGATCATTTTGGAGATTCTATGGAAATAGCCAATAGAACTGGTGCAAAACTTGTTGCTAATCATGAAATTTCTTTATTTTTATCAAAACAAGGATTTGAATCTGTTGGTATGAACATAGGTGGATCCATTCAAATCCAAGGGATAAAAATTACTATGTTAGAGGCAAGACATTCCTCAGATATTGACTTTTTAGATGAAGTTATTCCTGGAGGAACTGCTTCAAGCTTTCTTATAACTTTAGAAGAAGGAACTAAAATCTTCCATGCTGGAGATACTGGTCTTTTTGGAGATATGGAGCGAGTTATTGGAGAGATATATAAGCCAGATATAGCTATGATACCAATTGGAAGTAAATTCACAATGGGTCCATTTGAAGCAGCTATAGCTGCAAAATGGATTTCTCCCAAAATAGTTATTCCAATGCATTATAATACTTTCCCAGTTATTGAGCAAGACCCAACTATTTTTGCTAATTTTGTGATGCAAATGAATCCTAAAATACAAACTCTTGTTTTAAATCCTGGGGAAAGTTTTAATCCAAAAAAAATAAAAATAGAATAGGTTAATAAATCATTAACCTAAAATTTTTTAAATATTTTATATTTATATTAAACTTTTTTTTATATTTTTTAATTAACCTAAAATCTTTTTAATATCTTCTTCAGGTTCTCCTAATGGAGTTAAACTGTAATTTTCTACTAAAAACTTAACTATTGTATCATCAGCCCATGCAGGTAAGACTGGACCAATTAACATATCTTTTTTATTTAAGAATAGTAAACTCCATAGAATAGATGCTGCTTTTTGTTCCATCCAACTTAAGACAATTGTAAGTGGAAGATCATTTAATTCAACACCAAATAGATCACAAAGTGCAATAGCTAAATCAATAGCTACAATTGAATCATTACATTGGCCGATATCAATAAGTCTTGGAATTCCTTCAATATCCCCAAGGTCTAAATCATTAAACCTGTATTTTCCACAAGCTAATGTAAGAACAATAGTGTCTTTTGGTAATTTTTCAACAAATTCTCTGTAATAGCTTGTTTTTGGAAGTGGGCTGTCACATCCTCCAACTAAGAAGAATCTTTTTATTTTTCCTTCTTCAACTAATGCTTTGATTTTACCAGCTAGTGAAAGTATGGTTGAAAGACCAAAACCTGTTGTTAAAGTTGTTGTTTCTTCTTCTTCTAAATTTCCAAGTTCAAGAGCTTTATTTATAAGTGGTGTAAAATTATAGTCTTCTATTTGCATTACACCAGGAATCTTAGCTACTCCACTTGTGAAAATTCTATCGCTATATTCATCTTTTGGTAGAAGTACACAGTTTGAAGTAGCTAAAATACCTACATTGTACTTTGAAAATATTTTCTTTTGATCAAACCAAGGTCCACCAAGTTGACCAACTAAATGTTTATATTTTTTAAGTCCGTTGTATCCATGTGCAGGTAGCATTTCACTATGTGTGTAAATATTTATTCCTTTCCCTTCAGTTTGTTTTAAAAGTTCTTCGAGTGCTTTTAAATCATGTCCTGTAACAATTATTCCTGGACCCTCTTTTGCTCCAACTTCAACAGTAGCTGGTTCTGGCTCTCCATAATGTTCAATATGTGCATCTTTTAGCATTTTCATAACTTTAATATTTACTTCTCCAGCTTCAAGACCAAGGTTTATTAAGTCACTAATATCAAAGTTTACATTTGTAAGAGTAGTATACATTCCTTTAGTTAAAAATTCATCAACTTCAGGATCTTTAGCACCTAGTTTATTTGCTTGATAGTTATATGCACTTATGCCTTTTATTGCATATATTAAATTATCTTGCAATCTAGCTACAGTAGGTTCTTTTCCACAAACTCCTTTAACAGTACAACCAGTTCCCCCTGCAGTTTGGGAGCACTGATAACAAAACATATCTAATTTTTCTTTTGCCATACTTTTTACCTCAATTTATAGATTTTTTTTAAAAATTTTACTAGAGTTTTAATTAATTTCAATTAATTCAATGAAAAATATTTATTTCAATATAATAGTAGATGTAAATTCTATATAATATTTTTGTCACTTGTTATGGGTAAAAAGTAACATTTATAAATAATAAAATTATAATTATATATAAATTTATCAGATAATTATATAAGATTAGATTTGATTAGATTCTATAATTGAGTGTAATCTATTATAATTAGATAAAATTAATAAAATTAAATATTAAATAAAATAATTAGATATATATTAATTTAATTAGTTATAAATTAATAAAATTTTATATATATTGTTATTATTGGATATTATATGATTTAATTGGATATATATTAATTTAATTAGTTATAAATTAATAAAATTTTATATATATTGTTATTATTGGATATTATATGATTTAATTGGATATATATTAATTTAATTAGCTATAAATTAATAAATTTAGATGTATATTATTATAATTATATATTCATATTAAATATTTATTAAAATATTAATTATAATTTAATAAATAACAAGAACTTGGGATTTCATGCAAAATAAAACAATTGATTCATTAAAAAAACTAGGCCTTAGTACCTATCAGGCATTAGTTTATATTTCATTAACTTATATGATTTCAGGCACAGCTACTGAAATCAGTGTAAATTCAAATGTTCCAAGATCAAAAATTTATGATGTTTTGAAAATTTTAGGTGAAAAAGGATTTCTTGAAATTGAAAGGGGAAGGCCTCTCAAATATCATGTTGTTCAACCAAAAGAAGTATTTAGGCGCCAAAAAGATAAACTATTAGAAGAGTTAGAAATAGCTGAAATGGAACTTAATCATGCATATGAAAACCAATTGTCAAAGATTCCTGCCCCAATTTGGTTAATTCATGGAACTAATAGAATTATTAAAAAAGAACTTGAAATTATCTCAAGAGCTAAAAAAACAGTTAACATTAGAATGGGATTTCTTTTTAAAAATGAAATTTATCAATTAAGTCAAAAATTTGAAAAATTAATTAATCGAGGAGTTGAAGTCAATATACTAGCTTCTCCTTATTCTTATGTAGATAATAAAAAAATAGATATTATTAGAGAATTTAGGGGGTCTAAAGTTAATATCATGAGAGCAAATCTTCCATATGTAAAAATGATTGTAAGAGACGGCAAAGAGATGATACATATATTTACTAAGTTTAAGGGAGAAAAACGAAGTGTTATTTCTAATACAGCTATTGGAGTATGGAATCAATATGAAGACATAGCTAAAAACTATGATGATAGATTTTTCAATGTATGGAATAAGAAACTAAAAAATAAATAATAAAATTTTGCTTTGATTAATTAAAAATTAATTCTAGACTAATTAAAAAATTTTAGAATAATTCAAGATTATATTCAAAAATTTGAGAACAATTTAATAGTGTATTTAAAAATTTTAGAATAATATAATTATGTTTAATTCACAATCATAATTTATTTAATTTTGTTTAATTTAATTAGTTCATAGCCGTTAGATTTAAATACTACTTTAATAAAATTTATATTATAATAAATAAGTTTATTATTAAAATTAATAGTAAAATATTATTATAGTTTATAAATTATTATTAATTTATAATTATTAATTTAATTCATCATTTATTCTGAGTGATAAAATGGGTTTTTTTGATTTTATAAGAAAATTTTTTAAAAGAAATAAAAAAGTGAGTATTGGGCTTTATGGCCATCCAAACTCTGGCAAAACCACTTTAGCTAATCAAATAGCTAAAGATTGGATGGGAGAAGAGATAGGTTCAACTTCTAATGTTCCTCATGAGACTAGAACTGTTTTAAAACAGGAAAAAGTTGTTATTAAAGATGGGGATAATGAATTAGACTTAGATATTATCGATACACCAGGAATAGCTACTAAAATTGATTATCAAAACTTTTTAGAGTTTGGTTTAGAAGAAGATGAAGCTAAAGATAGGGCTAAAGAAGCAACCAAAGGCATTATTGAAGCAATTAAATGGTTAGATGATGTTACTGGTGTTCTTCTCGTTGTAGATGCTACAACTGATCCTTTAACTCAAACAAATATTACTATTATTGGTAATCTTGAAGCAAGAAAGATTCCGTTTATTGTAGTAGCTAATAAGATTGATATGGAAGATGCTAATCCAGATAAGATAGTTTCAGTTTTCCCACAACATACTGTTGTTCCTATTTCTGCTTTAAATGGGGAAAAGACAGATGAACTTTATAAAGCAATGTTTAAGAAATTTAATTAAGGAGGGTTAAAAATGGAAGGACTTAAAATGGATTTTATATCCTCTGAAGCACTTGAAAATGCTACAAGTTTTGAAAAAATTTCAATGATTATTAATAAAGTTAAAGACGGGTCTGTTGTAGTTATGGAAGGAGGACTTACTCCAGGAGAGCGAACAGAACTAATTGAAACAACAATGAGGGAAATTGATATTGAAAATTTTGTAGGAATTGATGTTCATACATTAGAAAGGGATTCATCTTCTTTCTTTGGACTTTCAAAGAAAAAAACTGTTGTTATTACTATTATTGGTCCAGCTAATGTCATGAAAACTGTTAAAAAACAATCTAATTTCTTATCAATGATTGCTGATTTAAGTAATAGCTAGCTGTATTATGGTTGATATTTAATAGCTAGCTGTATTATGGTTGATATTTAATAGCTAGCTGTATTATGGTTGATATTTAATAGCTAGCTGTATTATGGTTGATATTTAATAGCTGAACTTATATTTATTGGGTTTATATTTTCAAGTTTTATATTTTAATGATTGATTTTCTTTAATGGTGATTTAGTTGAATGTTTGTGGTAAATGTGGAACGAAACTACATGGTGATGATTTATTAGAAGGTTGTCCTAAATGTGGAAGTAAACTTTTTAAATTTGTAAATACTAAAGCTATTGAAGAGAAAAAACGTAGAGAAAAAGAAAAAGAAGAAAACCCTAACATTGAAGAAGAACTTACTATAGATGAAAACTCTGTTGAAAGTATTAAGGTAGAAGACAAAGGAGTTTATGAAGTTAATCTCTCTCAAATATTAGAAGGAGGTAGTGAAGTTTTTTCAGACAAAGAAGGTAATTATGCTATTGATATCAATGCTCTTCTAAAAAAAGGAAGAAAAGATGATGAAGAAGAGAAGTAGTTAGTTATTTTTTCATTTTAAATGTATTTTTTATTTTTTTATAATTGTTTTTTTATTTATGTGTCTTTTTATTTTTTTTATAATTGTTTTTTTATTTATGTGGTCTTTTTATTTTTTTTATAATTGTTTTTTTTATTTATGTGGTGTTTTTTATAAGTGTTTTTTTTATATTATTTTTATTATTATTTTTCATTTAAAATTGATTTTTTCATATAAATCGATTATTTAGAATTATTTTTCTTAAATAAGCTGTTCCCATTTGAATCCATAGCTACAATCAAAGGTCCAAAGTTTTCAACTTCTAATTCCCATATTGCTTCTGGAATTCCTAAATCAAGCCAGTGAACGTCGGTTATTTCCCTTACTGAATCAACATATAAAGCAGCACACCCACCAACAGCTACAAGGTAAACAGCTCCTTCGTTTTTTAATGCATTAGCTATATTTTCATCCATTCCACCTTTTCCAACTATGATTTTAGTTCCCATTTCAATAATATCTTTTTCATAAGGGTTCATTCTCATACTTGTTGTTGGGCCAATAGCTATCATTTTATATCCAGAATCTTCATTTCCACTAATGATAGGTCCTGCATGGAATATTGCTGCTCTTTGGAGATCACATGGAATTTTTTCTTTTCCTTGTTCAATTATTCTTTTATGGGCTTGGTCTCTAGCTGTTAAAATCTTTCCACTAATATTAACAACATCTCCAACTTTTAAATCTTTTATATCTTCTAATTTTACTGGAGTATTTAATTTTTCCATATAATCACCTGATATTATATTCATATATATTTACTTGTTTGTTATTATTTTAATGGATTCTTTTTAGTTTATTAAACATTATTATAATATATTATCTTAAGATATATTTATAAATTATTTTTATTAGAAATAATAATTTTTCAAAAAAAAGATTTTTTTAATTTATTAAAAAGTATTTTATATATTAAATATCAATATTATTATAGTATGAATAATTGAAAGGGTAAGTTATAATAGATAATAGTATATATTTCAATTAGTATAATGGTAGTGAATTTAGAGGTTTCATCAAATGTCGAGTATGAGTAATGTAGCAGGATTGTCTAAATACATTCGAACATTTCCAAGTACATCAATATCAATTTGTTCAATTATATTTGTTAGTTTCATAGCTGGGATGTTGTTATTTTTAATAGATCCTATTAAACAATTGACTATTATAGAAAAAATAATTTATGGTGGTGCTTTTGGTTTTGGAGCTTTTGGTATTAGCTCAATAGTAGGTGGAGCTGTTAGTCAATTTTTTATTTCTTCAATGAAAGGAATAAACCTCAGAACAAAACATTCCATGCTTTTGGCATTTATGTCCATGGTTTTAGTAGTTGTAATAGCTATTATAGCTGCTATAATTTCTGCATTATTTCATCTAGATTTATTAATTAATTCTGTAGTTTTTGCTTGTGTTTTAACATTTGCTTTTTTGATATTTGTTTTCTGGAGTACTTCATCTATAGGTCTTTTTAAGTCTACTTTTGTAGCATCTTTGCAACCATTGCTGATTTTAGCTATGCTCATTGTAGTATTTTTCATTGAAAATGCAGGTCAAGTCTTTGAATTTGGGGTATTATCTTTATTTGTAAAGGTCATTGTAGCTAACATTATCTTTTTGCTGGCTATATATTCATTTGTTTCTGTAATTGAATCCCCACTTAGAAAAAATTTAGGTATTGGTCTTTTAGATTTAGTTAGTTTATTTATTTCCCATGTTTCAGAAGGTAGTGGGTCTCTTGAGAGAGTATTTGAAGATATTGGAGAACCTATTGATACTTTAGTTGGAGTAGTTAGTTTTAAAAAAAAGGGCAGTGATGAATTAAAATCTTTATTTATCAGTCCATGTGTTCACCCAGGACCAATTGGAAGTATTGGGGGAGCTAACATGCCTACAATTCTTGGAAATAAATTTGATAATTTCACAATGGTAGCTCATGGGCCTTCAACTCATGACTTTAACCCAGTTTCTGTAAAAGAAATTGATAAAGTAGAAAATAGTGTTTTAAATGCTTTAAATAATATGGAGTATCAAGATAAAGCTAGTAAATTTATAAGGTATTCTGAAGGTAATGCTAAAGTAGGTGTTCAGTTTTTCAATGATAATATTCTTATGCTTAGTACTTTTGCACCATATGGTAGTGATGATATTGAATTTAGTGTAGGATTATCAATGATGAGCCAAAGTCAAAAACAATGTAATGTTAAAAATAGTATTGTTGTTGATTGTCATAATTCATTTAATGAAGAAAAAGGAAGGGTACTTCCTGGAAATCCTGAAGTTTTCCAACTTTTAGATACAATTGATAAGATAGATTGTGTTTCTCAAGATAGTGGAATAAAAGTTGGTTGTAGTGAGAATTTAATGGAAGGCCTTGATAAAAACAATGGTATTGGTGAAAGTGGCCTTAAAGTAATGGTAATAGAAGTTCAAAATCAAAGAACTGCTTTAGTTCTTTTCGATTCTAATAATATGGAAATAGGTTTCAGAGAAGAGATTATTGAAGAGGTAAAAAATAATAAAGAAATAGCTATCGATGAGGTCGAAGTAATGACTACTGATACTCATTTTGTTAATGCATTGTCTAATGGATATAATCCTGTTGGGGTTAGTGAAAGAGAAAAAATAATTGATTATATAAAATCAACTATTAGATTAGCTATTCAAGATTTAGACCCCGTTGAAGTTGGAGCTTCTGTTGAACGAATAAAAGGGCTAAATACTTTTGGACCAAATAATTCAATAGAATTAGTTTCAACAATAAGCTCTATTGTAGCTGTTAGTAAGATAATGGCTCCAATTATATTTATTTTAGCTATTTTCTTTGTATTTATCTGGATATTTTATTTACCATGAATATAAGATATTTTATGTATTTACTAGTTTGTTTTAAAAATTTAGCTATATATAATTCTTTTTAAAAATTAAATTTATTATTTTTTTTTTAAAATAGCTATATTTTTTTTAAATAATAATATATTTTTATAATTTATAATAAAAAATATAATTTTTTATAAGTTTTTATTGAAAATATATTTTTTTTTATTGATTTTATAATAAAAAATATAATTTTTTATAAGTTTTTATTGAAAATATATTTTTTTTTATTTATTTTA
>Ga0082212_10002382_pt1 | contig 27429 bp, 20 predicted proteins | sample TergutNt197P3_FD_71548 | JGI IMG/M metagenome (GOLD analysis project Ga0082212, IMG submission 71548) | Neocapritermes taracua P3 segment gut microbial communities from Petit-Saut dam, French Guiana - Nt197 P3 | ecosystem: Host-associated > Arthropoda: Insects > Digestive system > Gut ...
ATTATTAATGAGAAAAAAAGTTTTTTTATTTTTTTTATGAATTTCATTGAATAATAAATAAACATTATTGTATCTTTACGGCAAAAATAATCACATTTATACGTATACAAATGAAAACCTTGAAGTTTATTATCGTTACGACATTGGCTTTTACAGGTCTTGTCAGTTGCAAAACGACAGGCATGAAAGCGCTAAAGCAGGGCAATTACTATGCGGCATGCATACAGGCGATCGACAAACTGCGTTCGTCGCCTGACAACACGAAAGCAAAAGATGCCCTGTCGCAAGCATATTCGCTGGCGGTGAACTACACAGAAAGCGAAGCTGAACGCTTGCGCGTCGCCCGCTCGGACAACAGCCGTTATCAGAAAATGTTTGATTTATACGCTTCCATGAACGATATTGCCGTGCAGATATCGCGCAGTCCGTCGGCTTTACGCGTCGTTCCCAACGCCAATTATTACAATCAGGAACTCGAATCGGCGCGCAACCGTGCTGCCGAAGAGAGTTACCTGCTTGCTGAAAGCCACTTTCGCGCCGGTGGTCGCGCAGCTGCCCGACAGGCGCATCAGCAATATGTGCGAACCCATTCGATCATGCCCGGATATAAGGATGTGCAAAATAAGATGGAAGAAGCCAAATGGATGGCCACCGTAAAAGTGGTGCTCGAACAGGCGCCGATAGAGGGCAGTTACAAGTTGAGCGCAGACTTCTTCCAGCAAAAGGTTTTTGAATATTTTTCAAACAACATACGCAATGAGTATATCGCTGTATTTTCGCCGGAAGAAGTCAGAACCATGCGAATAACCCCCGACCAGAAAATACGCTTACGGTTTTTGGATTTTGTGGTGGGGCAGACACGCGAAAAAACCAACACGTATGAAGTTAAGAAAGACAGCGTGAAAACCGGCACATATAAAGACAATAGAGGCGTAACACATGACGTCTACGGCACGGTAAAAGCCAAGATTACGGAACGCAGGGCCGAGATTTCGTCAAGCGGCGTGCTGGAGGCTTTTATCATTGACTATAACACCAACACCACGCTTTCACAACAGCGTTTTCCCGGTACCTATGTTTGGTCGGATTCGTATGCCACTTTTAACGGCGACGAAAAGGCGCTTAGCAAAAAAGAGCTGGATATGTGTAAGCGGACGAAATTCGTCCCGCCTCCGCCACCTCAGGACTTGTTCGTGCTGTTTACCAATCCTATATATAACAACCTGACACGGTTTATTCAAAATTATTATAAAAATTATTAGACAGTATAATGAAACATTCTTTTACTTTTCCGGCAACAGCGATCATGGCGATAACCTGTTGTTTTTTCAATGCCTGCGATCTGAAGAAAGAATCGCTCGACCCCTCCGATTTTGCACCCTATATTGCGGCCTATACAGGAGGCATGATTAGCAAAGGATCGCCTGTTGTGGTCGAGTTCATGGAGGAACTGCCGGAAAATGTGCGTGCAAAAGCGCTCGGAGAAAAACTTTTTTCGTTTTCGCCATCCCTGAAGGGAACAGCCGAATGGATTAACGATTACACAATCGCCTTTGTACCCGAAAGCGAAACAATGAAGTCGGGCGTTTCCTATCAGGCGACTTTCGCATTAGGTAAGGTGATGAAGTTGGACAGGAAATTCTCGAAGTTTGAATTTTCGTTCAGCGTGGAAGAACAGTCGTTTAGAATATTAGCAAGTCCGATCGAAGTTCAAACGGATAATACAGTGAATGTCAGCGGTCAGTTTATATTCAGCGAGACGACAAAACCCGATGTCGTAAAAAAAATGATGGAGGCAGCGCTGGATGGTAAAAAAACATCCTTAATGCTTGAAGAACAGAACCCTTCGCCGAACTTTCCGTTTTCAATTAAAGGTATTGCGCGAAAAGAAACAGACCAGCAACTGCTTATTACCCTAAACGGCGCTCCGGCAGGTGTTGACCGCAAAGAAACGGCAATCGTCGTCATACCCGCAAAAGACAGGTTCCGCCTGATTGACTATGAGGTGACAAGCGCTCCGGAATACAGCTTGCAACTGATATTTTCAGACTTGGTGTCGGAATCGCAGAACCTGAAAAGCATGATTACGCTGAAAAATGTGGCAAGTTATTCTACAAAGGCGAACGGCAATCAGGTGACTGTCTACTTTACACCTCATACGGATATATTAGAACTGACGGCGACTGTCGACAGGAATCTGAAAAATCGTAATGGCGATACGCTGGAAGGGCCGGAGGAAATCAGCTTCACGCTGGAACGGCCAAAACCACGTGTTGAGTTGCTTTCGAACGGTACTATCATGCCCAATGCGGAAAATGTTCTTCTTCCTTTTCGTGCAGTAGGACTTCATGCTATCGATGTGAAGATCATCCGCATTTATGAAAACAACCTGCTTATGTTTCTTCAGAATAATACACTGGCGCAAAATCAGACGTATCAGTTGCGCCGTGCGGGACGTCTCGTTTACAAACGGACCATTCGATTAGATACCGACCCGACGCGGGATATTGCGGTTTGGGAAAACTATACGCTGAACCTGAGCGGATTAGTCAAACAGGAACCGGGCGCCATGTACCGTATCGAACTATCATTCAGGCAGGCGTATGCTTCTTACGGATGCGAAGACGAGGATGAAACGGCAAGCGCGCTACTGAACGCCGTTGACCTGACAGGGGCGCTTTCACAGGAAAATACTTTTGCTGATGAAGACGGATACTGGGATTCGACGGAAACCTATTTTTACGATGGTTATGATATGAATATTGACTGGGAAAATTATGAATGGTCGGAACTCGACAATCCCTGCCATCCGACTTATTATATGCAGTCCGACAGGAAAGCCGTCACGAATGTGCTTGTTTCCAATCTGGGTATCATTGCCAAAAGCAATGCGAACCATACAGTCTGGGTGGCCGTATCCAGTCTTTTAGACGCCAAGGCAGTTCAGGGCGCCAAGGTGACCGCCTATAACTTTCAGTTACAGCCGATTGGAAGCGGCGCTACCGACGATAACGGGTTTACGGCGCTGTCGCTGAAAAACAAACCATTCGTACTGGTTGCGGAAGCCGGCGAACAAAAGGCCTATCTGCGCATGGGAGACGGCGATGAGAACATGTTGAGCCGTTTTGACGTCGGCGGCGTTGAATTGAAAAAAGGGCTGAAAGGATATATCTACGGCGAAAGGGGCGTATGGCGTCCGGGCGATACGCTGCATGTGTCGTTTATGCTTGAAGACCGCGAAAGGCAGATCCCGCCCAACCACCCGGTATCGTTCGAAGTATATAACCCGCAGGGACAGTTCTATAAAAAAATAATATCCAACAGCGGCCTGAATGGTTTATATTCATTTAAGCTGCCTACCCTGGCAGACGATCCGACAGGGTTGTGGAACGCATACATCAAGGTGGGAGGCGCCACTTTCCACAAAAGTTTGCGAATCGAAACCGTAAAACCCAACCGGTTGAAAATAAACCTCGACCTGCCGGCAGTCATCGAAGCGTCAAGGGGTACAGCCCAGGTCGGTATCCATGCGCAGTGGCTGACCGGCGCTGTCGCGCGAAATCCGGAGGCAAAGATGGAGCTTGTATTACGCAAAACATCCGTTCCGTTTAAAGGTTATGAGAAATTTCAGTTTAACAGTCCCATATCGAGGTTTTCATCCGATGCCACAGAAGTTTTCGACGGAAAACTGAATGAGAATGGCGATATCACCTTCAACATGCAGATTCCGTCAGCCGAAAATGCACCCGGGATGTTGAACGCCAATGTCACCTGCCGCGTGTTTGAACCGGGCGGCGATGCGAGTATCTTCTCGCAGTCGGTTCCGTTTTCACCGTATCCTGCGTATGTCGGAATCAATTTTAACCTGCCGCCCGACCGGTATTACCTGAATGTTGATGAAGATTGCCTGTTTGACGTCGTCACACTCAGTTCCGAAGGCAAGCCGGTTAGCCGTAACAATCTGGAATACAAGATTTACCGTATTGGATGGAGTTGGTGGTGGGAACAGTCAAATGCAGTAAACGAATCATATACCTTCGAATCATACGTCAACAATTCGAGTTACACCCCTGTGTTTTCAGGTAAAATCAGTACGGTCAACGGAAAGGGACAGATCAAATTCAGGCTGGATTATCCCGACTGGGGACGCTTTCTGGTATATGTTAAAGATGAATCGGGCGGCCATGCGACCGGCGGAACAATCCTCGTAGACTGGCCATCGTGGCGCGGCCGTTCAAACCGGAACGACCCAGGCGGCGTAAAAATGCTTACGTTTTCGCTTGATAAAAACGAATATGAAGTAGGCGACGAGGCGCTTGTGACGATTCCTGCCGTCGCTTCCGAAGGACGTGCGCTCATCGCTTATGAAAATGGATCGGAAGTGCTTCACCGGGAATGGGTAAACCTGAATAAAGGCAGCGAGACAAAATACAGGATGAAGATAACGGATAAAATGGCGCCCAACATTTACCTTCATATCTCACTGCTTCAACCGCACGCTGCTACCGCCGACCTGCCGATACGTATGTATGGCGTCATGCCGGTTTTTGTCACCAATAAGACATCCGTCCTTACGCCTGTCATAACTGTTCAGGATGTATTAAGACCCGAAACCGAATTTGAAGTAAAGGTAAAAGAACAAAACGGCAAACCGATGACGTATACGCTGGCCATTGTGGACGACGGACTGCTCGACCTCACCAATTTCAAAACGCCGGATCCGTGGAATGAGTTTTATGCGCGCGAAGCGCTGGGTATCAGGACGTATGATATGTTCGATTATGTGATGGGCGCTTATGCCGGAAAGTTAGGCGCCTTGCTTGGTATAGGCGGCGATGGCGAGTTGAATAATTCGGCCAACAAGGCTAACCGTTTCAAACCGGTTGTCATACACATCGGCCCGTTCACGCTGAACGCACGCGCAGAGCAGAAACACACGCTGCAACTGCCTCCCTATGTCGGATCGGTTCGCGTCATGGTAGTGGCCGGACAGAACGGCGCTTACGGAAATGCAGACAAGACGGTGAGCGTGCGCGCGCCGCTGATGCTGCTCTCATCGCTGCCACGCGTCTTGAGCTCAGGCGAAAAGATCGCTTTACCGGTGAATGTTTTTGCGATGGAAGACAATGTAAGAAATGTGACGGTCAAAGTGGAAACAACCGGCAAATTGAAAGCAATCAATGGCAACAGTAAGTCCGTCACTTTCTCCAAGCCGGGCGACGAAACAGTCTATTTCGACATGCAGACCGGCGCCGAGACGGGCGTAGAAACCGTTACCGTCACGGCTACCGGAGGCGGACATACATCAAGTGAGACCATCGAAATAGACGTCCGCAACCCGAACCCGCCGGTGATACAATACGAAAACAGGTTGCTTGAAAAGGGACAGTCAGCAGAGTTTGCCTATGCTCTCGACGAGGTTTATGAAGGCAACTGGGTGAAAGTAGAGATGTCGCGTATCCCGTCGGTCGACCTGAGCCGACGCTACGACTACCTGTACGATTACCGGCATTACTGTACCGAACAGCTGACTTCGCGCGCATTGCCGCTGCTGTTCCTGCAGGAATTGAAGGACCTGGATACCAAAGAAACCGAACTGGTTAAAAAGAACGTTACCGAAGCCATCAACAGCCTGTACAGAAGGCAGTTGTCTAACGGCGGATTCTGTTACTGGGAAGGTCAGAGTTATATCTACGAATGGGTTACTTCGTATGCCGGCAGTTTCCTTGCAATGGCCAAAGAACGCGGTTATCAGGTAAATACCGACGTCTTAAATAAATGGATTTCATTCCAACGCGGCATTGCCCAGAACTGGCGGACGAATGATAAGGCAAATAACAGATATTCCTATCAACAGTCCGACTTCATGCAGGCCTACTGCCTGTATTCACTTGCACTGGCAGGCGCGCCTGAAATGGCAGCCATGAACAGACTCAAGGAAACCGCGAACCTGTCGTTGCAGGCGCGGTGGCGGTTAGCAGCGGCATACGCAATAAGCGGGAAACAGGATGCCGCCAATGAACTTGTTTTCAATGCATCGAACTTGATTACGCCTTATACGTCGAATAATCCGACGTTTGGCTCGTCCGAACGCGACGAGGCAATGATTCTCGAAACGTTGGCGCTGATGGGTAAAAATGAAGAAGCCTTCAGGCAGGCGCAAAAAGTATCCAAAAACCTGACAGGCGAGCGCTATTTCAATACGCAAAGCACGGCGTATGCGATGGTCGCCATGGGACAGTTCGCAACGAAAGCGTCCGGGAAATTTGATTTCGACTGGTATATTAACGACCGGAAGCAAACCCAGGTAGACGCCAAAAAAGCCGTATTCCAGCAGCAACTGCCTGTCAATCCGTCGTCCGGAAAAGTAAAAGTCGAGAACAAAAGCGACGGCCTGCTTTATTTCAGCCTGGCAACAAAGACACGTCCGATCATCGACCGGCTGCCCGCCGAAGCCGAAGGTCTGAAACTGGATATAACCTATACCGATATGAGCGGCACGCCGATTGATGCTACTAACCTGCAGCAGGGAACAGATTTCTTTGCCGTAGTAAAAATATCGAACATCAGCGGCAGAACCGGTTATACCGATGTGGCGCTGACCCATATTATCCCGTCGGGATGGGAGATTTACAATGAACGCATGGTGGCTGCCAGTACTTCGGAAAGCGATAGCCAGTCGTCAAAAAGGACAGTATTCACTTTCCAGGACATCCGCGACGATTGCGTGCTTACCTATTTCGACTTGCCGGTTAGCAGCTCGAAAGAGATTAAAGTCCGCCTTCAGGCATCGTACAAAGGCGAGTTTGTGCTCCCCGCTATCCTTTGCGAAGCGATGTACGACACTTCGGCGCGGGCGCGCACCACTGCGGGACGGGTGAGTGTGAATTAACCTGTCTGTTTTCGGCTGTTAACCGAAAATAGGCAAATTTATTAAGAAATTACAAATGAAATTCGATTTTACAAAAAATATTCACTATCTTTGTAACGGTTTTGCAACAGGATTAACGGACTTCCACCTGCTGAAAAATCATAGTTCGAATAATTGGAAGCCCGATGAAAGGAGAAATCAGAATGCGTAGATTCAATGTGACAGGGCTTTGCGTACCGTCAGAAGATTACATGGTGGACATTAGCGGCAAGCTAAAAAAAATAATGGAGCTGATCGACAGCCGCTGTTATTTCAACATCAACCGCGCCCGGCAATACGGGAAGACAACCACGCTCCTCATGATACAAAGGACGCTTCCCAAAGAATATATTTGTGCGAGAATCAGTTTCCAGGGTATCGGCGACAAAAGTTTTAAAACACCGGAAGCATTTTGTAAGATGTTTTTAAAACTTGTGCACGATTCGCTTCAATTTGCATTAGTGCAAAGTGAGTATCGAAATAACTGGGCTGATAAAGAGGTGAAAAACTTTCCTGCATTGAGCCGCCACATTACTAAAATGTGCAGTGGCAGGAAGTTCGTGTTGATGATAGACGAAGTAGACAAAACAATTAATAATCAGGTATTTTTGCAATTTCTCGGCATGTTGCGGGAAAAATTTTTGCAGTGCAAAGAGGGCATGGACTACACATTTCACAGCGTGATACTCGCCGGTGTCAATGACATCAAAAACATCAAGCTGAAAATGATTCAGGAAGGCGCCCATACGCCGCTGCCCGAAGAAAACAAGATAATCAACGCGCCGTGGGACATTGCCGTAGATTTCGAAGTGGACATGTCGTTCAATACAGCCGAGATAGCCACCATGCTCGCGCAGTATGAATCCGACCACCATACCGGTATGGACGTCGCATCCATAACCGAAGAAATCCACAACTATACGGACGGCTACCCGTCTCTGGTATCAAAAATCTGCAAACATATAGATGAGAAGCTGGGTAAAGACTGGACGCCGGACGGTGTACGTAATGCGGTGACCATCCTGCATGACGAAAAAAATACGCTTTTTGACGACATTAGCAAGAATATGGAAAGCAACAGCGAACTTTGACTGCTTGCAAATGCAAATTATTCTAATACAATCCCGTAAAGAACCGTATCAATGGCTAATTTTTTGTGTACCCTGAAATAGAATGAATACTCAGGAACAATACGCCGGATGTACGCCGGAATATCTATCAGGTCGCGTTCTTTATGGTAAATACTGATTCCAAGAATGGGTTTGCAGTTGCGAATCGTCTGTTCGGCGCCTTGTAACGCCTGCAATTCGACGCCTTCCACATCCATTTTAATATAGGTAACCGGAGCGCCTGCCGTCATGTGGTCAATGGTATCCACTTCGATCGTTCTATTCGAATTTTCCGTGATCATTGAAAGCATTGTACCATCCTCCTTAAACGGCAGTTTTCCGGCATAATTGTATACGCCTTTTTGCACAGCATCAATATCCTTCAAATTTGCGTTTTCGATATACTGCATCAACGAGGAATAATTTGAGAAGTCAGGTTCAGCTGCCCAGATACGACGGTACGCACCATGCGTCGCTTTCAGAAAGTCCGAGACCGTATCCCCTGTATACGCCCCGCAATCAAAATAGGATTCATCGTCCGACAGCTCAAACATATTTTGGGGAAAATATTGCCGCTTTTCAAATACCGGAGGAAGATATTTCATATCCTGCCGCGTCTTGCCCAGCAAATACGCAACAAACGAATCTTTTGAATGTTGATCTGCCAAACAATTGTAAAAGTCTCGCAAAATTGCCTCATTTTCCAAAATAAAGGAAGGTGTAATAATTTCCATTTCAAATATTTCGGAAAGATAGCCTGCTGAAAGTACATTTCTGAATTTAGCCGCTATTTCAGCCATACGGCTGTATGCTTTTACAAAACCGGGAATGACATGATAAGCCGACAGCATACTGTCAACAGCCCCTACATGCACCGTCGGCAGGTTATTTAGAAGTCGTGTAGCCGTAGTCATAACCGGCGTTTCCTCATCAAAAACAACTAACTGTACGGAAATACCGTTTTCCAACAGTTTCTTCGCGATCTGATCCGCTACATCAACGCTCACACCATACATTACGACCGGAGCGCCAGATTTTTTAATCGTTTCAATGACCCTATCATCATTTGGCTGAACCGCAGGTTTTAATAATTCGTCAAAATCCATCATCTTATTTATTTTATATTTTACCCAAAATCAAAAAATTTGTGCAAATATACGGAATAATTTTCTATTCTCAATTCTTAATTCTCAATTAATATTTATCTTTGCCGCTCTATTAATCATTAATAATTATTAAAATGAAGAAATTATTTGTAACAGTGATGGCATTATGCCCGTTTCTTTACGTCAATGCGGGTGGTTTATTGACGAATACGAATCAAAACGTCGCATTTTTACGCAATATTGCCCGCGACGCTACTATGGAGATCGATGCGGCTTATTCCAATCCTGCCGGTCTGGCGTTTTTAACTCGGAACGGTTTTTATATTTCGCTGAATAATCAGAGTGCGTTTCAGACGCGTACAATCACCGGTGATTTTGCTCCGTTTGCAGGTTTTGGCGGAAACGCCGTAAAAGCCTTTGAAGGCGAAGCCAGGGCGTGGGTGATACCAAATTTACAAGCTGCCTATAAGTTCGGCGATTGGGTTATTTCGGCAAATATCGGCGTTGCAGGTGGCGGAGGAACGCTGGATTTCAGCAAAGGATTGCCTTCTTTTGAATCGACCGTTGCAATTGTTCCGGCTGTTTTGAGTCAATTAAATGCAGCAGTACCAACTTTTGGTTTTGGCAATTATTCTTTAGAAAGCCAACTGAAAGGTTCGTCCATGACAATTGGCGCACAACTTGGGGCAAGTTATGCGATAAATGAATATTTTTCCGTCTATGCAGGAGCCCGTTACAATTATGTAAACAATGGATATGAGGGTTATTTAAGAAATATTAAATTGGGTATGGGTGGTAACTTAGTTTCGCCTTCATCGGTAATTTCGGATCCTACTTTTTCATACGTTGTTTCGAATACGCCTTCCGCAGCAGCCTTGCCTAACTTAATAACTGCATTGACAGGGGAAAAAGATTTGGATTGCCAGCAAACAGGCGCAGGCATCGCCCCGATTATCGGCTGGGATTTCAGATATGAAAAGCTGAATATCGGTGTGAAATATGAATTTAAAACTGCCATAGAGCTGAAAAACAAAACAAAAACCAATACGACGGGAGTGGCCGATTTCGATGACGCCGCAAAAACACCCTATGATCTGCCCGCATTGGTAACCGTTGGGGTACAATATGATATTATCCCACAGGTGACAGTATCCGCCGGATACCATCATTTTTTCGATTCTGACGCCAAAATGGCTAATGACAAGCAAAAACTGATTAATGGCGGTATCAATGAATTTCTGGCAGGTATCGAATATCGCATCAATGATTTATTCTTATTGAGTTGTGGAGCGCAATTAACCCGTTCTGGAGTGACCGATGCTTATCAGGCCGATTTGAGCTACTCATTAAACTCCTATTCGGTGGGCTTCGGAGGAGCGATTGATGTGACGAAAAATATCCGGATCAATCTGGCGTATTTCTTTACCGGTTTCAGCGACTGGACTAAAAAATCCGATGATTACGGAAATATCAACAGGCTATCACAAGGAGGTATTCCTGCCACAGCAGGAACAGATACCTTCGCACGAACCAACAAAGCGTTCGGAATCGGAATGGATTTCAGGTTTTAGATTTATCAAAATAACAATTCCGGCAAGAGAGCACAAAACCTTGCCGGAATTGTTATTTTTAGATAATAATCGCACAAACAAAACATTAATAAGTAATAAAAAATACAAACCATAAAAATCGCCAGCTTTTCTTTTTGGAAAACATTTGTGTTATGATTAAATTTTATTAATCTGATTCTGTGTGTATTAAAAAATATAATTGATTTTTTTTTCAATTTTATCATTTTTATTTTAAAAATAATTTGGTCAAATAAAAAAAACTTCCTAAACTTGCAGTCCCATATTGCGAATTATTAATAAATATCCATATGAGTCAAAAAACATATACTTTCGATGAAGCGTTCAAAGCTTCCCGTAACTATTTTACCAGTGACGAACTGGCTGCCAAGGTCTGGGTGAACAAATATGCACTTAAAGACGGCTTAGGCAATATTTATGAACAAACGCCCGAAGACATGCACCGTCGGCTGGCGCGTGAAATTGCCAGGATTGAAAACAAGTACCCTAACCCGCTTACTGAAGGCGAATTATTTGAATTATTCGACCGGTTCAAATACATCGTACCCCAAGGCAGTCCCATGACAGGAATTGGAAACAACCACCAGATTTCCTCGTTATCGAATTGTTTTGTAATCGGGATTGACGGACATGCCGATTCATATGGGGGGGTCATTCGCATTGACGAAGAGCAGGTACAACTGATGAAACGACGCGGCGGCGTAGGGCACGACCTGACCCATATCCGTCCGAAAGATTCGATCGTCAAAAATTCGGCGCTCACCTCTACCGGACTGGTTCCGTTCATGGAACGCTATTCCAATTCTACCCGCGAAGTGGCGCAGGAGGGAAGACGGGGCGCACTCATGCTGAGCGTATCGATTAAACATCCTGATTCAGAATCTTTTATCGACGCAAAAATGATTGAAGGGAAAGTGACAGGCGCCAATGTGTCTGTCAAAATTGACGACGATTTTATGAAAGCTGCCGTCAACGGTACTTCCTATAAACAACAATATCCGGTAGATTCGCCTAATCCGCTCGTTGAGAAAGAGATCAACGCGAAGCCTCTATGGGAAAAAATCATTCATAACGCATGGAAATCGGCCGAACCAGGTGTGCTGTTCTGGGATACAATCCTTAAAGAGTCGGTTCCGGATTGCTATGCCGACTTTGGATTCAAAACGGTCTCCACAAACCCGTGCGGCGAGATACCGCTTTGCCCATACGACAGTTGCAGGCTACTTGCCATCAACCTCTATTCGTATGTCGTCAATCCATTTACCAAAGACGCATTTTTCGATTTTGCGCTGTTTAAAATACATGTCGCACTTGCGCAACGAATCATGGACGACATCATCGACCTCGAAGCCGAAAAGATCGAAAAGATACTTGAAAAAATAAACTCCGACCCCGAATCCGATGAAATAAAACACACCGAAAAACATCTCTGGGAAAAGATTCAGGAAAAAACGCTTCAGGGAAGACGTACCGGTGTAGGGATAACAGCCGAAGGCGACATGCTGGCCGCGCTTAACCTGTGCTACGGGACCGAAGAGGCCACCGACGTCGCCGAAGAAATTCAAAAAACACTGGCGCTCGCTGCCTACAGTTCATCTGTCAACATGGCAAAAGAACGGGGCGCCTTTGCAATGTATGATGCAAAACGCGAACGGAACAACCCCTTCATCAACCGCCTGAAAGAAGCCGATCCCGAACTATATAATAATATGGTAGAACATGGCCGTCGTAATATCGCTTGCCTGACCATCGCGCCGACCGGTACGACCAGCCTGATGACACAGACAACGTCCGGCATAGAACCGGTCTTTTTGCCGGTATATAAACGCCGTCGCAAAGTGAATCCTAACGACCCCAATGCACGTGTGGATTTTGTGGACGAAACAGGCGATGCTTTTGAAGAATATACCGTTTTTCACCATAAGTTTGTTACATGGATGTTAGCCAATGGCTTCTCTCCGATTAAAAAATATACGGAAGACGAAATAAAGCACATGGTTCAGCAGTCGCCCTACCATAAGGCCGCCTCGAATGATGTAGACTGGATGCAAAAGGTAACCATGCAGGGACGTATGCAGAAATGGGTCGACCATTCTATCAGTGTGACCATCAACTTGCCAAATGATGCAACCGAGGAACTCGTCAATGAGTTGTATATTCAGGCATGGAAAAGCGGATGTAAAGGATGTACCGTTTATCGTGACGGATCGCGCTCAGGAGTGCTTATCTCCATCAATGATAAAAAGAAATCGAAACCAGACGATTGCATGGAACCCCCAATCATCATGGCAACACGTCCGCGCGAGCTGGAAGCTGATGTAGTAAAATTTCAAAATAACAAAGATAAATGGATTGCTTTTGTTGGATTACTCAACGGACGTCCCTACGAGATTTTTACCGGTCTTGCCGACGACGACGACGGGATCATGCTACCGAAAATTGTTACCAAAGGATCTATTATCAAGAGTTATGACGAAACAGGAAGAAAACATTACGACTTCCAGTTCAAAAATAGACGAGGATACAAATTGACGATCGAAGGGCTGGATGGCAAATTTAATCCCGAATTTTGGAATTATGCCAAACTTATATCCGGCGTGCTCCGGTACGGAATGCCTATTGACCAGGTAGTCAAACTTGTACAGGGAATGGAACTGAACGATGAAAGTATCAATACTTGGAAAAACGGCGTTGAACGCGCGCTAAAAAAATACCTCCCCGACGGATCAGAAGCAAAAGGACAAAAATGTCCGAATTGCAATTTTGAATCGTTAGTCTACCAGGAAGGATGTTTGAGCTGCACCAACTGCGGAGCAACCAAATGTAATTAACAGGCTCTCCATGAAAGTCGTTTTTACTGTCTATTATCACACCAACTGGGGTGAAAGGCTCTTTATTGTCGTTTCGTCAAACGACAAAGACGCATCGTCATTGCGAAAAATGAAACATTCCGGTGAAATGCCTGCTCTCGAAATGAATTATCACAATGAGGAAGCATGGCAATTGGAAATGACCTTGCCTGATTCAACCGGGGAAATCTACTATTATTATTTTGTGGAAGATGAAAATGGCGTCCGCAAGCAAGAGGTCGGCGACTTACCCCATCACACTTTATTCGATCAGCATTGTAATGTATACTTCCTGTATGACGATTGGCAGACAAAACTTGTCGACAAAATATTTTACACTTCTGCTTTCACTAAAAACCTTTTTGCCAGACCTGTCTTTGAAAATGGCTTCCATTACAGTAAAAACCTGATTTTCAGGGTATGCATACCCATAACGACGTCCGACCAAACAGTTGTGTTGACCGGCAACCAAGCTTGCCTCGGAAACTGGAATCCATCTCAAGCGCCCCTTTTGTCGGCCGTCAATTTCCCGCATTGGGAAATACGATTGAACGCCAGTGATATACTTTTTCCGCTGGAATATAAATATGTCGTATTAGACAGCTCCACGAATCAAATTTGTTACTGGGAAAAAGGTAAAAACCGTGTCATACACCAACCACCCTGCACAGGCAGCCGGTTACAAGTAACAGGATACAATTTTCAAATGGATAATAACGCCTGTATTACAGTTGATAATTTCCAGTTTCGAACTCCCGTTCTTTCGTGGAAAACCACCGGTACGGTTATACCTGTCTTTTCGCTTCGCTCCGAACAGAGTTTCGGCATTGGCGATATCGGCGACCTTAAAAAATTGATCGACTGGGCGATGATCACCGGTCAGCACGTCATACAGGTTTTACCGATGAACGATACAACCCGGACGCATACCTGGAAAGATTCCTATCCGTACAGCGCAATTTCCATTTACGCACTCCATCCGCTTTATATCAATATCGCCATGATGGGTGAAATCAAAGATAAAAAAAAGGCAGCCTCCTATCGAAAAAATCAAAAGCGCCTGAACAAAAAAGAAACCGTAGACTATCAATCGGCTGAAAAGCACAAAACCGCCTATTACCGCGATTACTTCGAAGAGGAAAAAGATAACATTCTAAAAAATAAGGATTTTCAAGCATTTATTGTCAACAATAAGGAATGGCTGATTCCATACGCCGCATTTTCCTGCCTGCGCGATAAGTACCATACGGCAGATTTCACAAAATGGGAAGATGATTCCCGTTATAACCCTGAAAAATGGCAGCATTACTTTACCTCCTCCCAATTGGAGGAGGCGGAAGAGGCCTCTTTTTTATTTTTCCTCCAGTATACGCTACACAATCAAATGGCTGCGATTTCCTGTTATGCACGGGAGAACCGCGTAATACTCAAAGGCGACCTGCCGATCGGCGTCAATCGCGAGAGCGTGGAAGCATGGACCACACCTGACTGTTTCAACATGCAGACACAGGCTGGCGCTCCTCCGGATTTTTTTTCCGAAAAAGGACAAAACTGGTCATTTCCAACCTACAACTGGGATGCGATGAGCCGGGACGGTTTCGATTGGTGGAAAAAACGGTTTCAAAACCTCCGGCAATACTTCGACAGTTTTCGGATAGACCATATTTTGGGCTTTTTCCGTATCTGGGAAATTCCAATAGATTATACGGAAGGACTTTGCGGATATTTCAATCCGGCGCTTCCCCTGCCTGAAAATGAAATCGAACAGTACGGACTGATTTTCAACGAACAGTGGTTAACACCCTGTATTCATATCAAATACCTGCCGGAACTGTTCGGAGACAACAAAATTCAGGACTTATCACCCTACCTCAACCCGTGCTATACAGACCATTTTGCACTAAATGAAAACTTCGCATCGCAAAGAAAAATTAATCACTTTTTCGATTTGAAAAAAGATAAAAGGTCACAAATAATAAAAAACGGTTTGATGCACATTACCAACGAAGTCCTGTTTATCCGCGACCCTTACCTTCCGGATGGATTTCACCCGCGCATCTCGGCGTCTCAATCGTTTAGATACCGTGAATTACCCATTGAAGACAGGAACGCTTTCGACAAAATTTATCATCATTTCTTTTTTGAACGTCATAACGAATTTTGGAAACAGACCGCAATGAACAGGCTCGAACCGTTATTGAAAAACGTTGAAATGCTCGTTTGCGGTGAAGATTTGGGCATGATCCCTGCAGTGGTACATGAAGTAATGGATGATTTGCAAATATGCTCATTAGAGCTTGAGCGCCTGTCCAAAGATGCTAATTATGAATTTACCGACTTGACAAAACTACCCGCTCTTTCCATCTGCACAACCTCAACTCATGACATGAATCCCATACGGGCATGGTGGTCGGAAGACAGGGAAAAAACACAACATTATTATAACCACGTACTTCGTCGCGAAGGAATAGCGCCGGATACATGCACTGCCGACATCGCGGAACAAATCATTAACAGTCACATAAATGCATCATCCATAATAACAATCATCCCTCTTCAGGACTGGTTTGCCATGTACGACGACTTCCGGCGTCCGGATTGCGGCGCCGAACGTATCAATGATCCTGCAAACCCCAGTCATTACTGGCGTTACCGTATGCACATCACGATTGAAACACTGTTGCAGTCAGCAGGTTTCAATGGGAAAATACAAAAAATCACTTCCTGTTTACGTTCGCAGGGTTAACAGGCGGCAAGGGTTGACCGGGCGTTATTATTTCCTTCCCGGCCATCGTACATGATCCGTTTAATTTTGCACCAGGCTCTATTTCAAGTGTTTGAATAAAAATATCACCCTTTACTTCAGCAGTTGATTTCAAAACCAAACGCTCGCGGGCATGAATCACACCTTCTACAGTTCCTAACACTTCCGCATTCACGGTAATGATATTTCCCTTTACAAATCCTTTCGGGCCAATCACAATCTTCCCTTTACAATTGATTTCGCCTTCGACGCGACCATCCAAACGAAAATCAGATTCCGTTTCTATCTTACCCGTCAGGGCAGTACCGGTAGCTAACACATTATGAGGCCCCCCTCCTCCGACAAATTCTTCATTCATTTTTCCCATGATAAATCTATTAGTTTAGTCGCAAAAGTAAATGAAAAAACAATCAATTCCAAATACCAAACGAAAAAAAGAAAAATTTTTTTCATCACTGTCTTTACAGCAACATGTAATTCTTTAAAAATCAGCAATAATAATCAAATCATACCTTACCTCTACAAGTATTGACCATTAATCATCAACAGTTTCTTCCTCTTCTTCGTCCTCTTCGTCCTCTTCAAAAAGAAATTCCTGAAACTGCGGCCCTGCCTGTCGGTAGTAAAAAGCAAATAATATTCCTGTCAGAAGTCCCGACAAATGACCTTCCCAGGAGGTCGAAGTACCCATGTAAAGGGTGGGGAAGAAAGCCCAGACGAAACTGCCATAGAGGAATGCGACAAGTAAGGCAAATGTGCGCTGACGCCTTTCTTTCTTGATGACGCCACTGACAAAATGAAATGCAGCCAGCGCATACACAAGACCGCTCGCGCCTATATGTGTCGAGCTCCTCCCCATAAACCAGGTAAGGATGCCGCTAATTATATACAGAGACCCTAAAATACGCCATGCTTTCCGTTTATAAAATAAAAATAAACCGCCCAGTAATGCAACCAAGGCCGGTGTATTCGAAATTAAATGCTCCCAATCAGCATGTAGAAACGGCATGGTGAAAATACCAGACAACCCCCTTACTTCCATCGGTTGCAAACCATACTGCTTCAAGTGTAATGAAAACACGAGACTTATGACATGCACCATCCAGGGCAAGGCAGTCAGTAATAGCGAATAAACCGCCACAAGGCGTAATTCTTTTTTTTCGTCAAAAAAATTTTCGTCCATAGCGTACAAAAATACTAAAAAATCTGTACTTTTGCACATTATGACAGTAACAATTACATTAGAAACAATGAAGTTTCATGCCTTCCATGGCATGATGCCCGAAGAACGTACAATAGGCGGAACCTATCTGACAGATATTTCTTATACCGTCGAAACCAACGCACACGAAACCGACCGGATTGAAGATACCATTAATTACGGTGTTCTATTCGAAATAGTTAAAGAAGAGATGAAGCAATCCTCCCAACTGATAGAACATGTAGCGGGTCGCATACTGAAATCCATCAAAGTCCGATTCCCGCAAATCGGGGAACTGGTCGTCAAAGTTGCCAAACTTCACCCGCCTGTCAACGGCGAAATGGCAAGCGCATCGGTGGTAATCAAATCTTAGGAAAGTTGAGAATGAACAGTTTATCAATACAAATTAAAAAAAAATCCTCAAACATATTTCTATTTCAAATAATTCACGTATATTTGCGGGCGAATTTCACCCCATGGGGTATTAGCTCATCTGGCTAGAGCGTTAGACTGGCAGTCTAAAGGTGATCGGTTCGAGTCCGATATACTCCACATTGATAATCATTTTTTCCGTTTTTCACTGCTTTTCATTCGATTGTGATAACGATTGAAAGCGTATTACCCTCGTTATCTACAACTGTGATGCTGTGTTTGCCGCGCGAAGGGCGAAATGTATATTTATGAATATCGCGCGTTGTTCCCAAATAATCGGAATCAATATGCCAGAAAACGGTTGCGCTATTGTTGCTGTGCGCCAGTTCGAATGTAATCTCGCCGTCGCTGCCGTCTAATTGTTTAGGCAAATAGACATAGGCATTGCGCTGCGGATAAATGAAAGCCATCAGCGCGTGCGTATCTTCGCCACAACCTGACATGAAAGGCGGCAAGGTTTTATATTCGGGATGATGTTGCCTGTAATACCACTCCCAGACAGGAGGTAAAACGAAATGGTTTTGCCTGTTTATCTGCTGTCCGGCTTCCAGACAGTCTTCGTAGATGCGAAACCGGCCGTCAGGCGTCAGGTTTACGGGAACGTGATACGGACAGGCCATTGTCTGGAAACCGTTTGGCAAGATCAGCGCTGTATCGGCTTCATCGCAATAACGACCTTTCAGGTGGCCGGATTGGCGGCATATTAACGCTTCAACAAATTCGTTTTCGGGACATGTAAACCATTGCGACGGCGGTAATATATTGAAAATATCAAACATGACGGGACCGGCCGTGCGCGCGCCAACTAATTCGGGTTTGCCTTCGCCGTTGGCATTGCCCGTCCATACGCCAACAACGTACCGACTTGTAACACCAATAGCCCATGCGTCACGAAAACCGTAACTGGTACCCGTCTTCCACGCAATCGTTTGCATCGAAGGTATGATACGCCAGTCTATTTCTTCGGGTCGGTTCACTTCTTTGATCGCATCAAAAACCTGCCAAACACCGCCTTGCGAAAATACACGTGGTAATACTTGCTGATGGCTGTCAACTGAAGCTCCACGTCCGAAAAGACATTCTTTATCTTGCGGAACAACGCTTCCTGAAACACGATCCAAATTTTGAAGCGAGCGCGCCATATCCGAATACATAAACGACACATCCCAAAGCGACGCTTCCGCCCCCCCCAAAATAAGCGACAGTCCGTAATGCGACGGGGTCTTACTTAACGTGGTTATGCCTGCTTTTTTCAGGAAATCGTAAAACTTGGGTACGCTATATTCACGTAAAAGGTAAACCGATGGCACATTCAACGAGCGGGAAATCACTTTTGAAGCAGGTACGGCTCCATCGTATTGCATGTTGAAATTTTGAGGCGAGAAACCATTTATATTCAGCGGAATATCAGGTAAAAGCGTATGGGGTAACAGCTCGCCATCCTGCAACGCAGCATAGTAAAGGAACGGTTTCAGTATACTTCCCGTACTGCGTGGCGCACGGATGATATCCACCTGATTAGACGATTTATTGCTGTCGAACTGTACATTCCCGCAATAAGCCAGTACTTCATTTGTCTGAACATCAATTACAATCGCCGCCATATTACGAATATCGCTCCTGACAAATGACGTATGCCATCGTTCCAGAATCGTTTCTACCTGAATCTGAAGATTTCTGTCGATGGACGAAACAGTGTAACGCCCTCCTTTTTGCCTATAAAACAGGGAAACCAAATGAGGCGCCGTCTGCGGTAATGCCAGGGGTTCTGAAGGGATGTCCTCGCTTATCGCCAGATCATAACCAATGGCATCGATCATACCTTTTTCATGAAGTAATTTGAGTAGTCTGTCCCGTTTTTTTTTAAGCGCCGGGCGATTTTTGACCATATGTATCATTGACGGCGCGTTAGGGAGTACAGCCAGTAATGCGGCTTCCGCCCAGGACAGTTCGCTTGAGGCATGTCCGAAATAGCGCCATGCAGCCGCATCAATCCCAACCACATTTCCGCCAAAAGGAGCATGCGAAGCATAAAACGCTAATATTTCAGCTTTTGTATAATGACATTCGATGCGCGTAGCAAGAATCACTTCAATTAACTTTTCGCCTACCGTACGCTTCCCGCTACGTGAAAGACGCACTAACTGCATGGTAAGCGTACTTCCACCGCTTACAATACGCCGCGCCCTGATGTTCTGAAGAAAAGCGCGTGTAATAGACAAGGGGTTGACGCCGAAATGATAATCAAAATACCTGTCTTCAAAAGTAATGATACATTGACGGAATTTTTCAGGAACCGTATCAATCGGTGGGAAACGCCATTGCCCGTCGACGGCAATACGCGCTCCAAGCAACTCACCATGACGGTCGGTAACAACGGTCGAATAGGTGACTTCAAAAAGGTTTCGGGGCAGGCAAAACAAGTAAACGACAAGCAACAACGCGATAATTCGGCGGATTAGTCTTCCGCGCCGCTGATTGTATCTAAAAAAAAATTCCGCCATTCAGCGATTTTTTTACGCTAAGGATTTTGCGACCGCTCAACCAGATTGGCGATGATCCCACCAAACTCTGCATGATAATGTGCTTTATCCTTATGCCCCTCCAACTGATGGGTCATGCGGCCAAGGTTCATAAGCGCCACCGGTATCCACTGATAGGGTATACCAATAAGCAAGGTATCGGATGGGTACAGTTGCCTGCCGTGCAATCCGTGGACTAAGGCAGGTACAATAAAGTTGACTTTGCCGGTCATGTAGGGCTGTAAAAGCAACCATGCACACCCCATCACAGGCGTACAGCAAGACTGGTACATTTCGCCTGTCGAAAATGTTATCGACCGCATGACGATTTCGGCCTGATCCGGCTTAGCGGCAACTACGAGTACATCAGGCTCAAACGAAAGTTTTTCGAGCGCGGAAAAAAGCACGTAGTTCGTTGTGCCTTTCGCAAGTTTAGGCACGAACTGGTAGAAATGCTGATTGCATCGCGGTTCTTCAAACATACCAAGCCGTTCCCCGATTTCTCCTGCTTCCGCAAAAGGCGCCATATCTTCCATACCCAACAGTATTTTCCCGACACATGTTTCCGTATGCGCTTTTGAAAAGTAAAAACTGCGGTTTTCGGCTTGTGCCATTCTGAGCATCTCGCACCACGACAAGTGCACATCGCTTTCAAGCGGGTCGATATCTTCCGGTTTGAAATAACTAAATTTCACACCAACCGGCGGCAATTCCAGCCCAAGCCGCATGAATGGCGAATAATCGTTTCTCATCTTATTCATTTTTTATTCGAAATTTAAAAAGTTCGTCGCAAATTTACAATTTTTTTTTCAAACCGCAAAATATGAATCATGTCAGATGGGGCGTTGTGTAAAATTTCCTTATTTATTATGATTCTTTGGAATATTTTATATACCTTTGTCGCTTTAGTTTGAAAAAATTTTAAAGCAATATGAAAATGAAAAAAATGATTTTATTTTGTGTTTGTTGCATTTTCGCATCGGTAATAGCTACTGCTCAGGAGCAGGAAAACTGGACGCGGTTTCGCGGCCCGAATGGTCAGGGGATTTCTAAAGCGATCGATCTACCGATTCATTGGAGCGCAGAAGATAATATTGCGTGGAAAACCGAAATACCGGGCGAAAGTTGGTCGTCGCCAATTGTTTGGAACGACCGCATTTTTTTAACAACAGCAACGGAAGACGGTAAAAATTGCCATGTTATCGCTGTGGATCGCCATACAGGCAATATCCTTTGGAATAAAATCGTATTCACACAGGATGCAGAACAACACCGGCATCCGTTGAACTCATATGCCACACCAACGCCTGTTACCGACGGTAAAGCCGTTTATGCCGTATTCAGCGGCGGCAATTTTGTAGCATTGGATTTTGATGGCAATATCCGCTGGATCAATAACGATTTGAAATATTACTCACATCATGGTTTGGGCGTCTCCCCTATCCTCTACAACGATCTTGTACTATTTGCCGTCAACCCGAGTAGCAGGGAAGATCAAATGTTAGGATGGCAAACGCCATGGGATAAATCGTACTTACTTGCTCTCGACAAAAACACCGGTAAAGAACGCTGGCGGGGAAAAAGAGGTTTGTCAATTATCGCCCATGCTACGCCTATTGTGATGCAGGTAAACGGTAAGGATCAGATAATCAGCCCGGCAGGCAATGTGATACAAGGTTTCGATCCGGCTGACGGCAAGTTGATCTGGACGATTGAACGAAAAGGAGAACCGTGTGTTCCGTCGCCCGTTATTGGAGATGGAATAGTGTACTCCGTTTCGTCTGAGAGCGCTCCCATTCTGGCAGTCCGTCCGGATGGTCAGGGCGACTGCACAGCGACCCATATCGCCTGGCAGGAAAATGGTTATTCCCCGATGATGTCTTCCTTTTTGTATGTGAAACCCTGTTTGTATACCTGCACCAATCGCAATTTTAACTGTCTGGATGCAAATACGGGCGAGTTTCTCTGGCGTCTGCAGTTGAGAACCGGTGATTTGAAACCGTCGCCTGTCTATGCCGACGGTAAAATATACCTCCTGTCTGAACAGGGAACAACAACTGTATTGAAGCCGTCCGATGATCCGAAAATACCGGCGGAAATCATTGCGACCAACGAACTGAAAGAACAATGTCGCACATCGATAGCCATTGCAGGCAAACAATTGATTATTCGTACGGATAACCGGCTCTGGTGTATCGGAAAATAAAAATTGATTTTTATAAATAATGAATATATGACTGAAATTAAATGTATTGGAGTATTAACGTCAGGAGGAGATGCTCCGGGAATGAACGCTGCTATTCGTGCGGTTACGCGTGCAGCAATTGCAAATGGGATGCGCGTTAATGGGATTTTCAGGGGATATAAAGGACTGATTTTAGATGAGATAGAAAATTTTGAGGCTCAGCATGTCAGTAATATCATTCAACGAGGAGGTACTATCTTAAAAACAGCCCGTAGCGAACAGTTCAAAACGCCCGATGGAATGCGGCAGGCATATGATAACTTGATGAAACACAGCATCGATGCATTGGTTGTCATTGGCGGGGATGGTACATTGACAGGCGCACGCAGTTTCGCGCAGATGTTTAATTTCCCGATAGTTGGACTTCCTGGTACTATTGACAACGATTTATACGGAACCGATACGACCATCGGTTATGACACTGCATTGAATACGATTCTGGAGTGCGTCGACAAAATCCGCGATACAGCCTCCTCGCACGATCGTCTGTTCTTCATTGAGGTTATGGGACGCGATGCGGGATTCCTTGCATTGAACGGCGCCATTGCTTCCGGCGCGGAAGCGGCAATCATCCCGGAGATTTCGTTGAAGAAAGATCAGTTGACTGAAATGATTAAAGCCGGATTCAGGAACTCGAAAAACAGCAGTATCGTGCTTGTTGCCGAAAGTGAAGTGACCGGCGGTGCGATGGGTGTTGCCGATCGCGTCAAGAAACAATACCCGAAATTTGATGTTCGCGTCTCTATATTAGGACATTTACAGCGCGGAGGAAGCCCGACGGCGCAAGACCGCATACTCGCTACACGCATGGGTGTCGCAGCTATCGAAGCGTTACTTGAAGACCAGCGAAATGTGATGACCGGTATTCAAAACGACAAAATCGTTTTCGTTCCGTTTGCACAAGCCATAAAAAAGAGCAAACCACTTGATCCGAATCTGTTTCAAATAATGGAAATCGTATCCAGATAAAACATGTCGTATGGTAGGTAGTGACGTAAGACTTGCGCCCTGTTAAGTATTGAAATTAATATGAATTATCGGCAAATCATGTATAGACCTTTTTTATCAAAAATAAAAGTTTTTTTCACCGCTATCGTACTGTTCATTTTTTTTGCAAATGCACATTCGCAGCAGGTATTGATTCATTCCCATAATGATTATCATCAGGCTGTTCCCTTTTACAGGGCTTTTGTTAGCGGCGTTTATTCCATTGAGGCTGACATTTATTGTACAGATAATGAAAATGAATTGCTTGTAGCACACGACAGGATAGAACTCCCAACGGCGCCAACCCTCGACGATCTATACCTGAACCCTATTATCGGACTGTATAGACGAAATCAGGGCAAGGCATGGAAAAATTCCGACGATTACTTTCAATTGCTCGTCGATTTAAAAACGCCGACAACGCCGACATTGGACATCCTTGTTTCAAAATTGAAAACCTATCCCGAAGTTTTCGATCCGGCAGTCAACCGTCATGCCGTTCGCGTCGTTATCACAGGTAACATGCCCGCGCCTGCGGATTTTCACAAATATCCTGCCTTTATTTATTTCGACGGACGTCTCAACCTGACCTATACACAGGAAGAACTGAAACGGGTACCCCTGTTCAGCGAACCATTCGGTTCCTATTCAAAATGGAAGGGTCAAGGAGAGATGATTGAGGATGAGAAAAAAGTAGTGGAATCGCTTATTCAAAAAGCCCATTCCATGGGGAAACCCATCCGGTTTTGGGGTACGCCCGACAACAGTAAGGCATGGACAGTCTTACACGCTATGGGCGTCGATTTTGTCAATACAGACAAGCCGGAAGAATGTGCAAATTATTTCTCCACTGCCCGATAAACTTTCGATAGATCGGCAACAAGGTCTGCTATTCGTTTTGCATCCCTACCGGTATCATTCAGGGTCTCCGTTTCATAGAGCAATTGCTTCAATTGAAACACAATTTCCCTGTCATCAGCCTGCCGGTAGCGGTTGATGATGTTTTTTGAGTTATTATTGAAAAAAGTTATCAACATGCGACCCCAAAATAGTATATAAATCATCCCTTGATCACTGCCAGCGGACTCAGTTCCACTTTTATCTTCACGAGGTCGTGCTGGAACGCCATCACCTGCGAGATGTCCTTGTAGGCCGACGAGGCTTCTTCGAGGTCGGATTTTCCGCGTATGGAATGAATGATGCCGAGTTCGTCGAGCTTGCGCTTTTCCTCTTCGAGGTCGAGGTTGCGGATGGCGGCGGAGCGGCTCATAACACGTCCCGCTCCGTGCGAACAGCTCATAAAACTTTCGGGATTGCCAAGACCTTCCACAATATACGATTTAGTACCCTGCGAGCCGGGAATAATGCCTGTCTCGCCGACTTTCGCCGATGTGGCGCCCTTGCGGTGGACGATGACTTTCGTGTCGAAATGCTTTTCCCATGCGGCATAGTTGTGTGCGATGTTGATGATCGGTTCGTAGTCAACCACGCCAAGCGTTGTCGTGACGACCTGCTGAATACGTTCCATCATCAGTTTGCGGTTGGCCAGCGCAAACTCGGTGCAGTACCGCATTTCTTTGTAATAGGCAAGCGCCTCGTCGGTCCCGAACGGCAGAAAAGCCAAATCCGCTTTGGGGTTCACCGACGAGTAATACATTTCGTTGATTTTCTTCGCCTTCTTATTGTAGTACTCCGCCACCTGCAGTCCGAAATTGCGACTGCCCGAATGTACCATCATCCAAAGGTAGCTGTCGCCGTCGCGTTGCAATTCAATGAAATGATTGCCGCCGCCGAGCGTTCCGAGCTGTTTCAAAGCCGCGAGATACTGGCGTTTCACCACGACTAATTCGTCAAGCGCGTATCCCTGCGGCATTAGCGATTCGTCCTGCCGTTCCCTGTGATGGTCGAATCCGAGCGGAACAAGTTCCCTGATACCTGCCATGATCTGCGTCAGTTGCCTGCGCTCCAGACTGTCGGCATGGATGTTCGTTTTCACGGCGCACATGCCGCAACCGATGTCCACCCCCACCGCATTGGGGACAATCACATTGTCTGTAGCCATCACACCGCCAATCGGCATTCCATATCCCTGATGCGTGTCGGGCATCAGGCAGATATGCCTGAACACAAACGGCAGATTGGCAAGGTTGAACGCCTGTTTCAGGGCGCCCTCCTCCGGATCGTCAAGCCACATTTTGATTGGAATCCTTTCGGATGAAATTACTTTTTGCATAGTTCAAAAAACAATTTAAATGGATTAATAGTTTTGCAAATGTAAGATATTGATATGAATGATTAAAAATTTTAGCAAAGCATAAAAAAATTCATTACGTTACGCCTCATAAAATCATCATTGCAATTACCGCACAAGCCTCGGCGTCTGCCAGTGCGTGATGGTGATTTGTTAATTCAAACCCGCAGTGTGCGGCAACAGTATGCAATTGGTGGTCGGGCAGCATTTTCCCGAATGTTTTGCGCGATGCGCTGCATGTACAGTGAAACTCAAAATCGGGATAATCCATCTGATACACGCGGAATACCGCCCGCAAACACCCTTTGTCGAACGTGGCGTTATGTGCCACCAAAGGCAAACCGGATATTTTCGGTTCGATTTCCGCCCACACATGCGGGAAAACTTTTGCATTCTCAGTATCGGCGGCAGTCAGACCGTGGATTTTCGTATTCCAGTACGAATACCATTCCGGTTCGGGACGGATGAGGCTGTAAATTCTGTCAACGACTTGACCGTTACGTACAATCGCCACACCTACGCTGCAAACGCTCGACGGATGCTGATTGGCGGTTTCAAAATCAATAGCTGCAAAATCTAACATCGTTCTTTTTATTAAAATTTTCTGCAAATATCGCAATATGATATGTAAAATCACTGCACAACCGCAAACTTTTTTAATAAGGAAATAATTTTTTATTTCAAAAAAAAGCGCTACTTTTGTTCGCTAATCATAACGGAATTAATTATGCGTAAATTTAATATAACAGGAATATGCGTGCCGGATATGCACTACATGGTAGATATTGGCGGGAAGATCGAGAAGATTTTTACGATGGTGGAACAAAAGGAATACTTCACCATCAATCGCGGACGGCAGTTTGGCAAGACGACAACGATTGGGATGCTGGAAAAACGGTTGGTTGGTGAGCCTTGTCGAACCATGGTTGGTGAGCCTTGTCGAACCATGTCGGACGATTATATCTGTGCAAGTATCAGTTTTCAATATTCCGACGACAGGATGTTTGCCGACGAGGAAGGATTCAGTCAGGGGTTGTTGAGCAGCATTCATCGCGCCTTATCAATCGTAAACAGGGATGAAGCAAAGCTTTGGCTTGATGATAACGTAACAAGCCTAAAAAAACTGGATTTTTTCATTACTGAAAGGTGTACAGACAAAAAGATAGTCCTCATCATCGACGAAGCCGACGAAGCCTCGAATAACAATCTCTTTGTGAGATTTCTGAAGATGCTGCGCGACAAATATCTCTTTCGGAACGCAGGGAAAGATTACACGTTCCATAGCGTCATACTTGCAGGCGTTTACGACGTCCGCAATATCAAACAAAAGATGATACTGGCAGGCAACTATACGCCGTCAGCGGGCGAGAGCGCCGTGAACTCGCCGTGGAACATTGCCGTGGACTTCAATATCGACATGTCGTTTTCGGCAGCGGAGATTGAAACGATGCTCGTCGAATATGA
>Ga0082212_10002383_pt1 | contig 27421 bp, 17 predicted proteins | sample TergutNt197P3_FD_71548 | JGI IMG/M metagenome (GOLD analysis project Ga0082212, IMG submission 71548) | Neocapritermes taracua P3 segment gut microbial communities from Petit-Saut dam, French Guiana - Nt197 P3 | ecosystem: Host-associated > Arthropoda: Insects > Digestive system > Gut ...
TATTGAGTTTGGCGGCGTACCAAAAGCGAATGGAAAAACAATGCGACGAATATGACGACTATATTGATTTCAGCGTAAAAACATACAAAGAGTTAGCGAAAATAATCGAAGGTATAGATAAATTCGAGATAACTCCGCCCAAAATGGAAGCGTTACGCGAAAACTACAACGAAGTTATGACGGTTGAAAACCAGATACAATTTATAAATATGGCAATAGACAAATTAAACTTAATAAAAGTAGAATTACGGAAAGGCAAAAAATTATGACAAAAAACGAACGAAAATACAAAAAAAATATAAAGGAGACGGTCGAAGAATTTCTGCAATATACAGAACGCCCGACGATAGAAGATATAGTCGATATAATCCGCCCGCATTACAGATTTACGAAACAACAATTAATCGAACGGGAACTTATGAAAAAAGCGCGTTACATAATGCGGAGTTTCAAAGACGGCAACGGGGTGAGGACATATTTTTCAGACGACAACGGAACGTATATAAACGTAGAAAATACCAACGACATGAACGACCTCCAAAACGTAAACAAGCAGTTGAATAATAAGTTTGCAGGGTTGAACGGAGCGATTAAGAAAGTATTAAACCGCATTACGACTTTAGCGGCAAAAATAATCGAAAAATAAAAGGGAGAGGATACATGAATACAATCAACAACAAATTTGAAATTGGCGATCTTGTTTTTTCAATCCCGCAGGACGAATATGGTTGTCTTGTCGGAAAAGTAATAGAAATAACGAAACTCGGTTCGCCGGAACACGATACCGAAAATATGACAGACGATATACACGTTGATTTTTTTACCCCATATCACCTGCTATATTCTGATAACCGAAAAAATGAAATCGCAAAAGAATTTTCAGAATTATACGGTGAACCTAAAAAATATGACGAACTTCCGCTTGACGATGTGATTATGTCGCCGGAAAGTCTTGTCAACCTTAATGGTATTGATAACTGGACTATGGAAAAAATCATGTCAAGCCGCGAACAGGCAGAATCATATTATGAAAATTATTTGAGTGAACATCATAATGAACTTCATGCGGAACTCATAAAACGGATCGGCAGGAATCTTGTAGAATATCGTGAATTTATAATGGGTTTCGATAAAAAAGAAATCATCGAAATGGCGGATAAAATTTCCTCAATGGCAGATGCTTACGATTATATGACTATTTATCATAAATGCGATATTGACGAATTGAATTTTTATCTACAATTTCAAAACCCGTTGGAACTTATCGCGGATGAATGGTTAAGCCGTAACGACGACATTTCGGAAATGGTATATACTATGGAGCATATCAACGAACGCAGAGATTATTTTTCGGATTTATACCCATTGATGGCTGATAAGGTATCGAAAACCAATGAACTTCCCGAAAAAACGGAACAAATCGTCATAAAACCTAAAACGCTCGAAGATAAAATAAACGCGGCAAAAGAAAAAGTAAAAACGCAAGAAACGAAAAACAACAGTATAAAATCCCAAAAATGGGAAGAAAGGAATTAGCCGTTGAAAGAATATAGCGTACATTTTTCCTGTTATTCAGAATTATACGGTAATTTTGACGAAGTAATCATAAAAGTTGATGCAGAAAATCAATTCGACGCGCGGAGTAGAGCATGGGAATTAAGTGAAAAAAATAGCGATTTAGAATTTTCATCTTGCATAAAATTGTGCGGTATTACGTGGAACGCTTCGCCGCTTGATATGCAGGATTATTTCAATGCGCAGGCGGAGTATGAAAAATACCAAATAAAATATATTGACAATATTAAAAAACCTAATGCGCGAATCGAAAAAAACGAAAATAAATTAGAAAATTGCGAACGTGAGAGATACAGTAGTTTCGGCTCTTTATACACAATATCCCGTATAGCGGAGGACTTAGGGAAACCTCTCGGTATGCTGCCGCCCGCAATATATGAAGAATTGCATTACGCGAAAGAATTTTGTTATCAGTTTGGTTGGAACGATAATGATAAAAGCTCGGTATTGTTAAAAATGATAGAACAAGCTGAAAAGTGGGACAGAAACGCGATACACAGCATACAGGAATTATTCCGGCACGGTATCGGATTATTCAACGGTCAGGAATTTGACTTTTCCGCGCAATTCGGCAGAAATGGTATTTATACTGTATATGCCGACCGCACCGAAAGCGAATACCATTTTATTCAACGTTGGAGAATGGCGAGAGAATATACAAGCATAGCTAATTTGCCGTTTTTCGGCGAAAAAGATATTATTGTAGGCAGTCATGCTATGCAATACGAATGGCAAACTCTTGTGCTTAATAAAACAGCGTTACCAACTGAAACTCAAATTCCGTATAATTCATTATGGATTCCAAAACAAAATGATATATCAGAGTATGATATAAACGGTGAAAGAATGATAACCGCCGAAAATCTCATAACTGGTGAAATCGCCAAATGGAAACATAGTGATTTTATCGGTGTTTTACGCCCCGAAATAAATGCTAAAATAAATTACGAAGTAATGAAAACCGAATATCAGGAATTACAGGCGTTTACTAAAATAATAGTAAATAAAATCGAATCCCAAACCGCAAAATCAAAAACGCTTGAAGATAGACTTCAAGACGCAAAGAAAAAAGTAAAAAAACAAAATAATAATATAAAATCCCGAAAAAAACGGGTAGAAAGAGATTAAAAATGGCAAACACAAAATTAGACGTAAGGGTTTACCCTATCGACGAACCGAAAGGAAACACTATGGCATTCGCAAGTGTAGCGGCGAACGATATAGTAGCAATACGAGGAATTCGCGTCATGAACAGTGAAAAAGGCTTATTCGTGAATATGCCGCAGTCAAAAGACAAAGAAGATAAATACCACGATATAGCATTTCCGGTAAGCGGCGATTTACGCAAGCAAATCACCGAAGCAGTACTTAATGAATACGTCAGAGTGGCGGCTCTCGCGCCGGGACAACGCGGTTACGAAAAGCCGGACAAAGACTCGGCGAATAACATAAACACGGCGGATATAAAAATAGATATTCGCATTTACCCTATCAATAACGGGCAGAATAACGATACAAAAGCGTTCGCGAGCGTTACGGTAGATGACTTGATAGCGATACGCGGAATCCGTGTCGTTGAGGGTGAAAAGGGCTTGTTTACGACGATGCCGCAATCGAAAGACAAAAACGGCGGGTATCACGACATAGCGTTCCCGTTAAACGGCGATCTGCGTAAGGAAATCAATAAGGCGATATTAGAAAAATATAACGGAGCCGAAAAGTCTGAAAAGAAACAAACGCTCGCAGATGGATTGCGTAACGGCACAGAAAAAGCCGCTGACCAATCGACAATGCAAAGACCGATAGCAGCTAAATCATACGCCGGAGCGATTGAATAAAATTAATATTAATTCTATTTTAAAATACTTGTGTTTTTCATAAAAAGTTGATATAATATACATTATAGCTTAATGGGAAGCTAAACTGATGTAAAATGGAGGAATAATAATGGGAATTAAGTTTGGTCTTAATCAAATAAATCTTTTATCTCATCTTGTTAATGGAGACATAAACAGTTATTTAAATGAATTGTTAAATTCAAACGGGTCTTACGAAGATTATCAAAAAAACAAAAAATGTTTGAAGGATTTTGTGTTTGGGTTTAATAAAAATTTTCGTTCGGATGAGCATAAAGATATAGATGTTGAAAAAACACTTGATGACATTGATAAAATATTTAATATTTCTAAAAATGAATATGAAAAAATTAAATATAAACGAATGGATGTGATTTCACCCAATATGTATCCGATATTGGATAAACTTTTTCAAATTTTAAGTAGAGCAAAATTTAAAGCTGTTTTATTTCCATCACCAGAAAAAGACTTAAAGTATAAAATAATAAATCAAAAATTATGTTCCGAAAATACATTAATTGAATTGTTAACGCAGCATCCTGGTAAGAGTTGTTTAATTATGCAACCCGATGAAATACCTAAAAAAGAAGATGTTTTTTTATTTACAGCTTTTAAACATTTCGAGTTGGCGTATAGGAATATTGATTTGTGGCCAGGCGTTCTTTTATGGGATAATAAAAGAGTAGCTTTTGTCCCAATAAAATCGATTGAAGAATTATTTGATTTGTTTAAAGAATTACGTTGTGTAAGTAAAGAAAGCTCATTCAAATGGAATAAAGTTGATCATTTTTTTGATGAACTGGAATACAAGATGGATGTTAAAAGAGATTACATTATACATATCAGCGATTTACATATTGGCAGAGATGGTTGGGAACAACGGGAAAAACAGTTACTTACATTACTTACCGATGAAAAAATCAAAATAAACAAAGAAAATGTAAATGCATCAATTAAAGTGATTATTACCGGTGATTTAACACAAACACCTAACGAGGAGAATGATGATAGTCGTGATGAATTTATAGAAAAAATAAAAAATTTCGGTATTTCAAATGATATAAGCTTTGTTTATGGAAACCATGATATAAAATTACATGGTTTTATACCGATTGTAAAAAAACCTAAATATAGTGAATTTTGTATAGAAAACAAGGTAATAAAAGATGATAAAACCAAAACTATTTATATCGGAATTAATTCTAACGAGGATGGTGGAGGTGCTTTGGCTAAAGGGGAAATAAAAGGAACGCAAACAACTATGTTAAGTGAAGAATTGAATAATTTAACAAATGTTGATGGGTATAATAGAATAGCAATATTACATCATCACGCAATCCCAATAGAACCGACGAAATGGCTTAACCGTTTTTTTGGTCCAATTATTAAAGATTGGGGTACGGTGCTTAAAGACAGCGAAACTTTTGCATACTGGTTGCGAAAAGAAAATATAGATATTGTTCTTCATGGACATAAACACACTCCACGGGTTTTTGGATTTGATCAATCTAAACACATCGGTTGTGGTTCTTCTACTGGATATACAGGAAACACAAATAATACCGAAATAGGTCGCATAAATAATAGTGATGCTATAATTGAAAATGGTGATTTTTTTATATCATATAATGTAATATCTTATAACCCTAAAACGAGTAAACCAGCGGTATGTACATTGTATTTTGTGGATGTTGAAAATGGGAGTGCTCGGCATTTACAGACGTACAAATTATAACATCTACAATTTCACATTATCCATAACTGAGAATAAATAATTTTATTTATAAAAATTAAATATCCACTTTACCGCTCATATAACGAGCGGTATTTTTATTAAAAGACCTGCAAAGAAAAGTCAAGTGATTTTTAGGGAAAAATAAAAATATTTTTAAAGTAATAAAAAAGGAAAAAGGACATAGCCAAGCAAGGCGGAAATAAAAAAATAAAACCGCCCGAAAAGGTTCATTCACGCTCATTTCGCTTAGTTTAAGCGGAGTGCAAGAGATAAATTCTATGCTTCGTCATAATAACTATTTAAAAATTCTTTAACGCGAGCATAGTAAATACGCAAGAATTTAGCAGAACCAGCACTCATGTAAGAATAATAATGTTTACCTTCGGCGCGTTTGCGGTCAAGAAATAAAAAAATAGGGTCTGCGGTAGGTTTATGTTTCAACAAGCAATCCATCACCTGAAACAGCGTCTTACGAAGATGCGGCGAGCCTTGCTTGGAAATGGTTTCTTTTCCTTGAAACTTACCGGACTTATTCTCAACAGGTTCAAGCCCCGCAAAACGCACGAGAGCAGATTTTTTATGATAGCGGTAAATGTCACCAATTTCAGCCATGAGTTGCGGAGCGAATATTTCGCCGACACCATGAAACCCAATAGCAATGTTGTATTCAGGAAGCAACATAGCAAGTCGCTTCATTTCGGCAGCAATCACAGCGATAGTCTCGCAAACTGCGGTAATTTGAGAGATAGCTTGTATTATTAACAGCTTAGTGATTTCATTCTTGGGCATAACACTGAAATGACCACAGGCAGACGCATAAATGTCATCGGCTTTATCTTGGCCGAAATTATACCCCTCGCGCTTGCACCACTTACGGTAACGCTCGGCAAAGACCTTTGGACTTAAAGAGCATACACATTCACAGTGCCAAAAATCCTCAGCAAAATCAAGCCATTTCTCGTGACCGTCGCTTTTACGCGGTGGCGAAGTGAATAATTCGTTTACACCGGGAAATGTTTGGTCAAGCAACGAAATGAGATTGTTTTTCAACATAATCTTTATCTTGCCGTATTTGTTGTATTGGCGACTGTAAGTTTTCAGCATGTGACGTATATCTTCCGGCGGAATATATTTTGATAGTTTCAGCCAGTTTGTCAGGGTATAATTTGCGATTTTAAGTGAGTCTATACTGTCATTACTCGACTTGCGGATAGAATTATTGTCGTAATTATGTGTGAGTTGAGCATTAACTACGCTGACATACAGCCCTGCTTCGTGTAGCGCGTAAGCGATTGGCAAATGATAACTTCCTGTACTTTCCATTACTATCCTTGTTTCGCCCTTCAGATTTTTCAGCATTCCTGCCAGTTTGCTGAGTTCGCTGTTGGTGTGAGCGACTTCAAAAGGTGAAGCAACGACTTCTCCGAAGGGGCGTATGATTACAACCGTACTTTTTCCCTTGGATACGTCGATTCCTACTGCGTTCATAAATATTTCCTCCAAATTTGATTAATTTGATGAAATCGGCATCCATCTTTTTCTCATTGCGTATTCAATCTGTTGGGTGACTAGAACGTATGCGGAATTCCGCGTTCAACCTGCTAAAAACGAACGCCATAATAAGAGGATGGCTGACTGTCTTAACTACGGACGTGGTTAGTCCAAGAAGGGAGGCGTCAGACCAATTTCTCCTCTTATTATAGCTTAGGCAATGAAATGGAGCAAGTCGCGGCTGGCTGCCGAAACTTGCCCGCAAATATATTGTAACAGAAGGGAGGAATGAAATATTGGCATTTGTAAACGTACCAAAAGACCTCAGCAAAATCAAGACTAAAATCGTATTAAACTTAACCAAACGTCAGCTTATATGTTTCGGTTCGGCGGCGACTGTCGGAGTACCTGCATATATATTTACGCGGGGAATAATCGGCAACAGTATGGCGGCATTTCTGATGATAGGATTAATGCTGCCGTTTTTCTTTCTCGCGATGTATGAAAAAGACGGACAACCCGCAGAAATCGTAATACGGAACTATATCCGAACACGGCTATACTTTCCGGTAATACGACCATACAAAACCGAAAATCTATATCAAATCATAACAAAGGAGGAAAAACCTATTGCAACAAAAAACAAAACGGCAACAAAAACGGCTGTCGGCAAACGTCCGGCAAGCAAAAGAAAATCGCATTGATATAAAGAAGTCAAAAAAAACAAATAAAACGAATAAGCCAAAAACGCCGACCGTAAAATCAACGGGCGGCTTTTTTACGTTTTTGGCGGCAAAAATATTCGGCAGGGCTGACAAACCGCAGACAGCACAGCAGTCTATACCCTACCGCGAAATGTATCGCGACGGTATATGCCGCGTGAATGACAAATTATTCACAAAAACAGTTGTATTCGGCGATATAAATTATCATCTCGCGCAGAACGAAGATAAAACGCAAATATTTGAAAATTACTGCGAATTAATCAATTATTTTGACAGTTCTATCAGCGTACAGATTTCAGCGGTAAATCAATACGGCAATACAGAGGAATTTATAAAGTCAATCGACTTGCCCGAACGGAACGACGGTCATAACGATTTACGGACAGAATATTCCGGTATTCTGAAAAATCAACAAGCGAAAGGAAATAACGGACTTGTCAAGACGAAATATGTCACGTTCGGAATAGAATCCAACGATTTCAAATCAGCAAAACTGCGTATCGAACGTGTGGAAGCCGACATATTGAACAATTACAAAAAGCTCGGAGTATCGGCAAAACCGCTCACGGGTACGGAACGTCTTGAAATAATACATGGACAGTTTCACCCGGACGGAAAAGAAAAATTCCGATTCGACTGGAAAGACATACCCCGAACAGGATTATCCACCAAAGATTATATCGCTCCGACTTCATTTAATTTTTGCGACGGCAGGACATTCCGCATGGGCGAACATTACGGTGCGGTCAGTTATCTGCAAATACTCGCACCGGAATTGACAGACAGAATGCTCGCGGATTTTCTTGACCTCGACACGGCGGTTACGGTGACATTACACATCAAGAGTATCGACCAAAGCGAGGCAATAAAAACTATAAAACGCAAATTGTCAGACCTCGATAAAATGAAGATCGAGGAACAGAAAAAAGCGGTTCGGAGCGGATATGATATGGATATAATTCCCACCGACCTTGCGACATACGGCAACGAAGCCAAAACTTTGCTCGAAGATTTACAGTCCCGTAACGAGCGTATGTTTCTCGTAACCATATTAATTTTAAATACGGCGAAAACAAAAAACAAACTCGAAAACGATATATTCGCGGCGGCAGGCGTGGCACAGAAATATAACTGCGCATTGAAACGTCTTGACTACCAACAGGAACAAGGGCTGATGTCGTCTTTACCGCTCGGTTTGAATCAAATCGAAATCAAACGTGGGCTTACGACGAGTAGTGTAGCCATTTTTGTTCCGTTCACTACCTGCGAGTTATTTCAACGCGGCGAAGCGTTATATTACGGCTTAAACGCATTAAGTAACAATTTAATCATGGCAAGTCGAAAAGAATTAAAGAATCCGAACGGCTTATTCTTGGGAACACCCGGAAGCGGTAAATCATTTTCGGCAAAACGTGAAATCGTAAATGTATTCCTCGTAACCGACGACGACATCATAATCAGCGATCCCGAAGCGGAGTATTTTCCGCTCGTGACAAGGCTCGGTGGTCAAGTCATAAAATTATCGCCCGTATCAAGCCAATATATAAACCCGATGGACATAAACCCCGACTACGCCGACGACGAAGACCCGCTCACTTTGAAATCAGACTTTATCCTATCATTATGCGAACTTATCATCGGTGGGAAAACGGGGCTTGAACCCGTAGAAAAAACTATCATAGACCGTTGTGTAAGACTTGTGTATCGCCAATTTCTCGCCAATCCATCGCAGGAAAAAATGCCGATTTTACAAGATTTATATGAAATGCTCCGCAAACAAAATGAACCGGAAGCACAAAGAATAGCCACCGCGCTTGAAATTTATGTCACCGGATCGTTGAATGTATTTAATCATCGTACAAATGTTAATCTTAACAATCGTCTTGTATGTTTCGATATAAAAGAACTCGGAAAACAACTTAAAAAAATCGGTATGCTCATACTTCAAGACGCTGTATGGAATCGCGTTACCATCAACCGTGCCGCAAAAAAGACGACATGGTTCTATGTAGATGAGTTTCATCTTTTGTTGAAAGAGGAACAAACGGCGGCATATTCGGTAGAAATATGGAAGCGATTCCGCAAGTGGGGCGGCATACCGAGCGGACTAACGCAAAATGTCAAGGATTTATTGGCAAGCCGGGAGATAGAAAATATCTTTGAAAATTCAGACTTCATATATATGCTCAATCAAGCGGCGGGAGACAGGCAGATACTCGCGAAACAGCTTGGCATATCGCCGCACCAGTTAAGTTACGTAACCCATGCAAACGCAGGCGAAGGTCTGTTATTTTACGGTAACGTAATAATCCCATTCGTAGATAGATTCCCAAAAGATAACGGCGGGGAAATCTACCAATTATTAACAACTCGCCTATCTGAAGTCCAGGAAACAATCACAAAATAATACAAGGAGGATAAATAAAATATGCCCAATAATACAACAGCAAGCGGAGGTGTAAACCTTGCAGAAAACGAACACGTAAAAGAATTGCTTAACATACTCAAAGATAACGGTAAAGACGCGACAGGTCTGTCCGCTCTGCTCAACCATGTCAACGAAATGGAAAACTTCGTAAAACAAGCAGAAAACAGGATTGCGGACATGAAATCACAGCTTGATTCTATGAAAGAAATTCAAAACCACCCTGTCAAAACCGCGCTCAAAAACGCGATAAAATCGCTTGAAGCGAAAGTCGCGGCAATCAAAGAACATCTTACAGAATTGAAAAACAACATAATCGAGGGTTGTAAAAACGCAGTTGCGACATTTAAGGAAAAAGGAGCGGCTGTACTTGATAAACTCATGTCATTTTTTCATATAAAAAAAGGATTGCAGGCGATAAAAAACAACGCAGTCACAGGTATGGATAAATGCGACAAATCAATGGAAAAAATCGCAGCATTTTCAAAAGAATATCATGCGACGGGACGGCACTTAAAGAATATGGCTCGCGTCATGCTCGGAAAAGAACCCCTCGACAAAGTAAAAGAATCCGGCAAACTCGCAAAAGTTGTCAGCACACCGTATAAAGCCCATAAAGCCTGTTTGCGTAGTATTCAACGAGCCACAGAATCTATGATAAACAAACTTGAAAATTTCCAAGAGAATGTAGCGGCTAAACGAAAAGAAAAATCGGTGGTAAAAAAACCGACTTTGACTGAACGGCTTAAAACGAACAAAGAATTAATCAAGCAAAAAGAACTTGAAATGCCGAAACTTGACCGCAAAAAAGTTACCGGACTTGAAGTATGAGCCGACGTAAAATGAAAACGCGTGGCAGGATAACACAAAAAATGTCACGCGACGGTTTGGTGGAGCATAATTCGGTGACTGGCGAAAATAAGATTATTAGCAAGCGTGAAGCGGAGATTAATTTAAGCGGTGAAAAATCAAAACAAAATGCGTATTCCAAAGATAAAAGTAAAAATGACATAAAAAAGAAAATAAAGAAAAAAATTACATACAAATATAATAAACCTACTGAAATACCAAAAGAATCGCAAAATAAAAGTCCCGAAATAAATAGAGGAATTTCCCCTACGCCGCCAAATCAACCCGTTACATCATCTAATTCACAAAGTTTTGCAAAACGACCGGGTAATAGTGGCAAATTCAGAATAAAGAAAAAGACCGCATACCGGAATGACAAATCCCCCGCATTAAAATATACAAAATCAAATACGGCAAAATCAAAATCATCAAAGCCGGAGCAATCATCTGTAAATACGAATGCTCCGGTTTCAATGTTACAATCCCCAAAATCTAAAAAACTACAATTTAATAAAGATAAAGCCGTACCCGAAAAGCCGAAAAGCCGTAAACTGGTCAAAGCAGAACGTCAAGTTGAACGCACAGGCAAAAAACTCGAAAAGGCGAAAAATAATTTACCCGCAAAACGAAAATTACGTTACGAGAGAATATTTGATGAAAAGATTGGTAAAGCGAACCGTAAATTACATTTTGAAAAAGAAGTCAAAACGCAGGGAGAACATTTGAAAGGCGCAAAATCACTTCGTCCAGTCAAAGCAGGATTGAACACCGTAATCGTAAAAGCCCACGGTAAAATACATCAGGTAGAACACGAAAACGTCGGAATAAAAGCAGCTCACCGTATTGAAATGATAGCGGAGGGCGGGATTCGTTCCGCAATCCGTTACCATAAAACAGCACCATACCGCAAAGTGGCAAAATTAGAACGACAAGCGGCGAAGAAATCAATAAATATGGTTTATCAAAAAACGCTTGCAGGGAATCCGAACTTGAAAAGCAACGTATTTTCACGTATGTGGCAGAAACGAAAAATAAAAAAAGAATACGCGAAAAAAGCACGGGAAGCACAAAAAACGGCAAAAAAAGCGGGAAAAGCCACGACAGATACAGTAAAAAATACCGTGAGTTTCGTCGCCAAACACCCGGTTGCAACGATAATCATACTCCTTATTTCGCTTTTGACTTTTTTGATAATGTCGATGTGCAGTATGGGCGGTGGTATGGGTGGAAGTGGTATAAGCGGAATAGTCACTTCGTCATATCTTGCCGAAGATGATGATATTGACAACGCCGAAATTGCATACACCGAATGGGAAACCAATTTACGTTTGCAGATCGCCAACGCCGAAATTAATCACCCCGATTATGACGAATACAAATATAACATCGGAAATATCGGGCATAATCCATACGAACTGATGGCTTATTTGACGGCAGTTTATCAGGAATTTACGTTTGATGATATATCAAGCGAATTGCAAGCTATATTTAACGAACAATATTCGCTGATATTTACCGAAACGACCGAAACACGTTATACCGAACCGGACGACGAGGATGATGAACCCATGCCTTACGAATATAAAATACTTACGGTAACGCTTGAATCACATTCTTTCATCGACGTTATTTTTTCCAAAATGGACACGGAACAGTTACAGCATTACTCTGTATTGATGACGACAAAAGGCGGCAGACAATACGCAGGCAGTCCGTTTAATTTCAACTGGCTCCCGTATATCATAGACAGTTACGGTTGGCGAATCCACCCAATAACCGGAATAAAAGACTTCCATCGCGGTATTGACATTGGACTTCCAACGGGAACGGAGATACATTCGGCGCAAGACGGTACGGTAACATTTACAGGGGATAGTGGCGATTACGGCAATATCGTTGTTATTGAAAACGATAAAGGAATTGTAACGAAATACGCTCACTGCGACGGTATATATGTCAGCGAGGGACAAAAGGTAACGGCAAACGAATTTATCGCGACAGTCGGAAATACTGGCAATTCCACAAATCCGCATTTACATTTTGAAATTTTAATCAATGGCAAATACTTAAACCCAATATATTTTACACACACAGGAGGATAAAACAGCATGACCAATCCGAAAATCGACAAAGTAAACGACGCTATAAACAAGACAAAAGCATTAATCGAAGAATCACAAAAAAAGTTACGCGAATTGGAACAACAAAAAATCGATCTTGAAAATCAGGAAATAATCTCGCTGTACCGCAGGGAGAATTTAGGGGAGAATGACTTTTCAACTCTCGCCGCTCTGTTGCGATCACAGCGAAAGAAGGAGGGAAAAGACACAAATGAATCTGATGAAACCTAAATTGCTCATGCTATTATCGGTTATAATTTTCATGGTATTATTAAGCGTTACGGCGTATGCGGCAAACAATGAATTGCTGACTGTCAACAAAGCATGGATAGACGGCGAAATGATACGCATAGACGTAACCGACGCGAACGGCGTAAAATCCGAACTTGCCTTGCATCTTGCGGATTATGTGAATAAAAATGACACAGGCAACGAATATATTTCCATTCAGGCGACAGACGCGGCGGGGAATAAATCCGACGTGATACAGATTAAAAATCCGTATTATAAACCGTCTGCGGACAATGTAATAATAGCAAATATACCGTCGTCTGAAAATACCGTGTCCGCCGTGCCGAACGGCAATCCATTTACGCCTGACGGAAGCGGCACAGTCGTCGATAACGTAAAAGACAGCGACGGCAAAGAATTTTTCACGGTGAAAACGGAGGACGGCAGTATATTCTATCTTATCATTGACAGACAGCGTAACGCAAATAACGTATATTTTCTGAACGTAGTCACGGAAGAAGATTTGATCTCGCTTGCGCAAAAGAACGGCAAATCCATACAAAACGGCAGTACAAGCTCAATATCGTCTGCCGAACAACCAATGACTAACGGACAAACCCCAAATAACGAACCAAAATCCAAACCGGAAAAACCTCCGTCAGACGGCATTAACATGACATATATAATCATAGGGATAGCAGTCATAGTCGTAGGCGGAGCCGGATATTATTTCAAAATAGTCAAAGGTAAGAAAAAAACTTCCGATACGGACGATGACGATTTGGAAACTGATGACGAACCGGAAGAAATCGACGATGACAATTTTGACGAAAACGAACCCGAACAGGAGGACGACGAATAAATGAAACGTATATTAATCTTTATATTAACAATTTTATTACTGACAGCATTATCAACGACAGTATATGCCGCCGATAACGGAGATTCATCATCTGCGGCAATAACTATTATCATACCTCAATCCGAACCGGAAAAAGATGAACCAACAGAACCTACCCCTAAAAAACTTGTACAATATCTTTACCCTACAAGCGTAAAAGAAACACAGGACGAGAACGGGAAACGTGAAATAGTCAAGACCTACGAACTTGCAGCCAATGAAAAACCGGATAATATATCACGGGAATCATTCATAATCGACGGCTGGTTGTATGAACTGACCGACATAACAAAAAAAGAAACGGATTCGACCGATACACGACAACATACAGAAACAATTACCCTTGATACCGAAACCAAAGATATGGACGTTATACTGAAACAACTTGCGCTAACAATGGATTATAAGGCAAGCGACGGATATTTCGGCGTTTTATCTCTCGATATATCGGGCATAAAGGTAGAAACGGCAGGTACAAAAACAAGCAGTTACACCGTGACTGCGACAAGGGAATACCCTCACTTATCAAGCAACGATACATCGGTTATTCCCAAAAGTATAACCGAAAACGGCAGAACGCTTACGTTATCCGATATACAATGGCGAACGCAAAACACCGTCACGATAGACTACGATCAATTACCCGACAGTTATACCGCAACAGCCACATATACGGGTACGGCGTATAGGACAATCGTTACAGGATATGTGACGACAGCCGAATATACCGGGGAATTATCCAAAACAATCAAAGGGAAAACCGTATATAAGGCGTATTTTAACGGCGTACCGATTATAACTGTTATACCGGATACGACAGAAGCGACTACCGAACCCGAAATAACAACGGAAGAATTGGAATTTTCCGTTGAAACAGATACAGCAGATGACATAACAACAGACGAAATAACGCCGTTGGATTCCGGTTTTTACGACCCGTTAATTTTAATCATTATTATACTTGAAACGGCAGGATTAAGCGGTTTGATTACTTATCACGTTATAGAAAGAATAAAACAAAAAAAAGAAAAAGGAGTAGTAAAAACAATATGAAAAAAATAATAATCATAATAATATCTATAATATTAATTATTAATATGACCCCGCCCGTTCTCGCGTATAATTACAATTTAGAGAGCGGACCGGATTACAGCGAGGCACTTGGTAAACCCACAAGCACGGACGATTCTGTATCATCAAATACACGCCGTAACAAAGATGCGGCGTATAACCCTCCACCTTACGGCGTATTTTCGGGGAATATACCCACAGACCCGTCAAATCCTTACTACGATGTATATATCGTTTATCCGTCAACATCTTCATCGAGCGGCGTATCATATTCATCGTATGAATCGGGTAATAATCCTGCGAGTACAAATTACGAAGATATGCTACCGCCTACGTCAATGACATCGCCCGATATACTCAATATGCAACCGCTATACTACGACGATGGTTCAATCGGTACGTTATCTATCCCAAAACTCAATTTGACCGTTAAAGTTTACGAGGGCGAAACTCTTGAAAATATGCGCGTTGGTTTGGGACATTTCGAGTTTACATCATCATGGGACGGCAATGTTTCGATTGCGGGTCACAACAGAGGCGTACCCGCCGCAATCGGCGGTATCAAAGACTTAAAAAACGGCGACAGGATAACATATACGACAAAATACGGCACAAGAACGTATGAGGTATATAACAAGCAGAAGATAGCCGACACAGATTATTCTGTTCTCGGCTGGTCTGAAACGAACATCCTGACCCTTGTTACTTGCCTGGAAGGAGTACCGAATTTTCGATTAGTTGTGCAATTTCGTCAAGTAAAATAAATATATATTACGGAAATAAAAAACATATATTCCGATAAAATATTTCAAACAAACGCTTGACAAATATAAATTTATGTGATATAATATAATTGTGGAAAGGTTATAACGTAAAACATTAACATATATCATATAAATCAACTGAGAGGACAGTGAGAAACATGAAAAAAACAACAAAAATCTTGGCAATCATATTCACAATCGCAATTTTAGCCCATTTAATGCCAGTATTTGCGGCAGATGAAAAAACATCTAAATTCAAATCAACGGAAGATGAGATAATCAAGTTGTTCAACAAGGAACGCGGTAAATTGGAAATGAACGCTCTTGAACAGGACGAAATCCTTACCGAATTAGCCCGCATAAAAGCGGAGGAAATGGCTGATAAAAAATCTGACACGTTAGAATTTACAGAGGGTATCAAAAAGTATTTGAAAAATAATTCCGCAGAATCAACAGCACAAAACACTTATTCCGTAACAGGTAAAAAAACAGCCGCCGAAGTGATAGAAGTATGGAAAAAGCACGTTAATTTCGACAGAGATACATGGGCGAAAGCGAAAACAACCCATATCGGCGTAGGAGTGGCAAAAGATAACAGCGGCAAAATGTATTACGTGTGCATTGTGACAAAACCGTTCGGCGACAAAGAAAAAACAGCATTGGAAAATGAAGTTATACGGCTTATAAATGCGGAACGAAAAAAACAAGGATTAACTATTTTAACAAAAGACGACGATTTAATGAAAACGGCGCGCATGAAAACGCAGGACATGGCAGACAACGGATATTGCGACCATAAATCGCCAACATACGGAAACCCCGGCGATATGGTAAAAAAATATGTTCCAAATGTCAAATACTGCGGGGAAAATATAGCGGCTGGACAACCTACCTCGAATGACGTATTCATCTCATGGAAAAATTCATCGGCACATAATGCGATAATGCTTAAAAAAACGGCGAATTGCGTGGGAATCGGGGTATCGCTTGATTCAAAAGGAAATTTAATTTGGTCGCTTATGTTAGCGAAAAAATAATAAAACACATTAAAAAAATAATATAAAATATAGAAAAACGATCTGTTTAAAACAGGTCGTTTTCTTTTTATAAAAAACAAAATAATAAACAAAATAAAAGGAGTAATTCAAATGTATTTATTCAAAAAAATTAACATCAAAAGGACATTTTTAGTATTTTTGGCTATGCTCATGATATTGCCCATATTACAGCCAATCGGCGTTTCTGCGGCGGTCAGCGGTATAACGTATTACGAAAACAATTTTGAGCTTCCGTTGTACGGTGCAACAGGGTGTCCCGTGAAAGACGTTTCCGGTATATCGGCGGGAACAGCTTTTACTATTCTGTCTGAACAGGGTAACGATTTAAAAGTAAAATTGAGCAACGGTACTGAAACGACCATTGCGAAAACGTTCTGTATGATAAATCTGCCCGACGTAATACCGTCAATAAAGTACGACATCACAAATTCATACAATTCGGTATTTAAAATACGAGGCGCGAATATACCCGGCTTAACCGGACAATCGCTTTATCAAAACGGAACGTCGAAGAAGAACAATCCGAGACTTGGCAAAAACGAGTTTCTCGTGCCTGTTCTGTATGAAACGGCGATCAAGATAGCAACGGCGCAGAAGAAAGCGTTGAGCGAGGATTATTCGCTGGTCATTTATGAAGCGTATAGACCGACATTCACACAAGATAAATTATTTTCTATGTATAGTCCGCTCGTTACCGCAGACGCCAGAGGTAATTACCCGGTGAGTTGGTTCGCCGCAAGCGGTAAATCAAATCATCAGGAGGGTTACGCAGTCGATATAAGTCTGGCGAAAGTAAACTCAGTTTCTTTTGCTACGTTATCGAATCCGGCGTATAAAATAGCCAATCTGACGGTTACGAATTGCGTAATGATTACGCCGATACACGACTTAACTGTCGATTCGGCGGTTTATGTTTATCAGAGCGGCATGGTTATATATGATAAAACAGCGTGGCAGTCATATACACAGACTGCCGCTTTTGCGGGAAATCTTGATTGTAGAAGGTTACAAAGATACATGACAGACGCAGGCTTAACGCCGTTTGCCGCAGAATGGTGGCATTTTAACGACGTTGATGCGCGTAACAATCTGGGCACCTTGACAAGTATCACGGGTAACTGGGAATTGACAGCGAACAAGAGCATACTCGAAGCGGCGATAGCCAAAAGCACTTCCGGTTCGTCGAGTGGCGATACCGTAACCGTATGGAGTACGGATGCTGCTGCCGCTCCGCTTGGATTGGCGCACAACGGCTCGCAAATACACACCTCTGACGGTTGGTACACAGTGGATGGAGTTGATTACCCCGCGTATTGTGTTGATCCGTCAAAACCCGGAGCGGGCGAAGTTGACAGTTACGACGTTACGTTGTCAAACAGTATAACCGATCCTAAAATATATGGTATAATTTTAGCAGGCTCTCCGTATAAAACAGTTTCGGAATTGGGAGTCGAAGATGGGTGGGAGGCAAACCTCGCGACGAAGTTAGCTTTAAGGGCATACCTTAAAGGTTGGGACGTGAACGATTATACAGTTTACGGTTCTGACCCGAACGGAGCGTTTACGAGGGTATTGAATGCAATAAAAAGCATATATACCGCAGGAATGAAAAACACAGCTATACCTCCTGCTCCGTCCGTTACGGTTACGGCTACTGGCGGTAACAAAATGACAGAACAGGAAATAGACGGCGAACCCTATTTTATCAAGGAATACACCGTGACATCAAATGTGCAGATTAAAAGTTATACTGTATCAATAACCGGGTCAAAACCGGCAGGTACAAAAATCACCGCTTTGAGCGGCGAGGATAAAACAACTTTTGCTGCAAGTGAAAAGTTCAAAGTAATAATACCGAAAGAAAACGTAACAGGTTCAGGTACGATTACGTTAGATATAAAAGGTGAAGTAGCGAACAACACTATTCTTTACGGTACTTCCAGTAATGTCAACACGCAGGATTATGCGATGACCGGAGCGCCGTTTACGTTCAAAAACGCAAACGCAACAGCGAATTATGAAGATGAACCTGTTGTAACGACGACTATACCGGACGAACCTGATGATGAAATACCCAACGAACCCGGCGAACTTGAAATCATCAAACTCGATGCTGGTACGAATAAGCCACTCGCGGGCGCGGTTTTTGAAATAAAAGATGTCGCGGGAACTATCATTCATGTAGGTTCTACAAATAACTCCGGTAAAATATCGTTGAGCGTAGATCCCGGATATTACAGCGTGACGGAAATAACACCGCCAACAGGTTATACACTCGACGATAATCCGCACAAAGATAATATATTAATCCGAGAGAACGAAACGACAACCGTTACGTTTACAAATAAAAAGCTCCCATCTTTGGAAATAACGAAAGTGGATGCTAAAACAAACGCTCCGCTTGCAGGTGCGACAATTCGTATAGCGAAAAACGGCGGCACGAAATCATGGGACGTTACGACGAACTCGCAGGGAAAAGCAACGCTCGAAGATATGCAACCCGGCACATATACCGTAACAGAAATAGTCGCTCCGAGCGGTTACGTGCTGACTTCTACGCCGCAGATTATTGTGCTTGAAGCGGGTAAAACAAGCACAATTACGTTAAAAAACTGGAAAAAACCCGGTATCGTCATAAAAAAGTACGACGAGGATACTGGTTTACCTTTGGTTGGCGCGGAATTTTCCATTGCCAAAAAGGGTGGAAGTATCATATATGAGGGTATAACCGATTCATCAGGTATTATCAAAGTAGATGACCTTGAACCGGGTTTTTGGTACACTATAACTGAGATAGCCGCTCCGAAAGGGTATCTTATCGTAACGGAATCGAAAGACGTTTACCTCGAATCAGATAGAGTAGTAGAAATAAAATTCGACAACAAGCTCCGTCCATCGTTGAAAATAACGAAAACGGATTCGCAAACGGGACTGCCGCTCGCGGGCGCGAAATTTGCGGTCAAAAAGACGGAGGGTAATACGGTCAGCGAATATATAACCGATTCTGCCGGGACAATCTTGATAAATGACCTTGACGAAGCGATATATTCTGTTTGGGAAGTCGAAGCTCCCAACGGTTATGTGTTGAACACAGAACACAGAGATATACAGTTAGAGTGGGGCAAAGTGAAGTCACTTGCCTTTACAAACACGAAAAAACCAAGTCTTATCATAAAGAAATACGACGAGGGTACGGCTCTGCCGTTATCCGGCGCGGAATTTTCCGTTGCGAAAATGGGCGGTACAATCGTATATGAAGGTATGGTAAATGCTAACGGCGAAATACATCTTGACGGGCTTGAACCGGGTTGGTACAAAGTCACCGAAATTGCGGCTCCTCCCGGTTACCTCATGGCAACCGAATCAAAAGACGTGTTGCTCGAAGCGGGTAAAACGACGGAAATAAAATTTGATAACCGTTTACGCCCTGCGTTACAGATAGAAAAACGTGACGAACAGACCAACGCTCCGCTTGCCGGCGCTATATTTTACGTCAAAAAAGCGGACAGCACAACCGTGAGCGAATACATCACGGACAAAAACGGTATCATATTGATTCACGACCTCGAAGAAGCTGTATATTCCGTATGGGAAGTCAAGGCTCCCGACGGTTATTTGCTCGAAGAGCAGCACAAAGATATAACTCTCGAATGGGGCAAAGTAAAAACGCTTATCTTCACAAACAAAGCCCGTCCCGCACTCGAAATCAAAAAAATAGATTCTATCACGGGTCAACCTCTCTCTGGTGTGAAGTTTAAAGTTACGAAAACCGAGGACTTAACCGTGAGCGAATATATAACCGATGTAAACGGCACGATTATCATAAAGAATCTTGACGATTCGATATATACGGTCGAAGAAATTATCGCTCCTGATGGGTATATATTTACCCCCGACAAAAAAGATATATTGCTTGAGTGGGGCAAAACGAAAACGCTTATTTTTGAGAATATACGCAAGCCAACATTCGCAATAACAAAAACAAACGCGTTGACATATATGCCGATACCTAACACAGTATTTAGAATAGAATACGAAAACGGAAACGGCGGCATTCAAACGCTCGGTACATATAGGACTGACGCGAACGGACAAATCATATTGCCGAATGTTGAGGCAGGTTGGTATATCATTACCGAAATACAAGCCGCACCGGGATTTTCTTTACCGTCTAACCCTGTTACACGCAAATATCTTGCTCCCGGTGAAAACGCATACACTAATTTAAATATAAATAACGGCAAAAATGGCGATGTCAGCGGTACAAACGTCACGGTTACGTCGGGTTCAGACTTTATATTAGGACAGGAAATATTCGACTATCCACTTAACTCAATCGTAATCCGCAAAGCTCATTATGTCACAGGTGAAATGCTTGCGGGTGCGGTTTTTGAGTTACGTAAAGTAACGGAAGAAGTATCCGGTACATCAGGTACGGTTATCGGCAGGTACACGACCGATAATTCGGGTGTTATCGTGATAACCGGACTTGTACCCGGTGGCTATATCGTAGAGGAAATACAAGCTCCGCCGAACTTCCTTATATCAGAAAACAGTCAGCAGCAGGCGTGGCTGAAACCTGACGGAACATCAATCATCGAAGTCACTTTCGCTAATATTCCCTATGGCTCTATTCTCATAACGAAAGTGGATGCGCAGACTGGCAAACCTCTCGCAAACGCACGATTCAAAGTTACAGACAGTTCCGGCACAGTCGCGGGTAACACAAACGGCGAATATATAACTAATACGAATGGAGAAATACTGATACCGAATCTCAAACCCGGTAGTTATGTCGTGACCGAGATTGAAGCTCCCGAATATTACGCAATCGACACTACGCCGCAAACGGTAAATGTCGGCGTTGACGGTAAGATATATAAGGTGTCTTTCCAGAATCAACCCGCCGGAACGCTTGTAATCCGCAAACTTGATACGGTCACGAAAGAACCTCTCGCAAACGCAGAGTTCAAAGTGACGACAAGCGGCGGTAATGTTGTTGGCACGGGTAACGGTATATTCAAAACCGATGTTACAGGTACAATCACAATTCCCCATTTGCCGAAAGGTAGTTATATAGTAGAGGAAATAAAGGCTCCTAACGGCTATATACTCGAAAATCAATCGCAGACAATAGCGATTGACTACGGCAAAACCTATACGCTCGATTTTTATAACAAAAAAATGAGCGGAATGCAGATAATCAAGATTGATAGCGTGACGAAACAGCCGCTCAAAGGCGTAGAATTTACGATATATAAACAAAATGGCGAAATAGTCGGACATTATACCACAGACGCGGACGGTGTTATCATCGTAGATAAACTTGTTCCGGGGTGGTACAAGGCAGTCGAAACAAAAACGCTTGACGGTTATTTGATTGATGATATACCGAAAGATTTTCAGATTACCGATAATCAGTTTTTACAGTTGGTATTTGAAAACGCCCCCATGTCGTCATTACTTATCCGCAAGGTTGACGCTGACACACGCGAACCGCTTGCAGACGCGGAGTTCAGCGTAAAAACAATGGACGGCTCGCTCATAGGCATCTATCATTCGGACGAGGACGGCATGGCAATCGTACCAACGCTTGCTCCGGGGTGGTACACGGTTACGGAAACATCCGCTCCCGCAGGATATTCGCTCGGCGATAATGTGCAAACGGTGGAAATCACAAACAGCAAAACGGTGACGATAGAGTTCAGAAACCGCAAATTCGGCAGTCTTATCATAAAAAAGATTGACGATATTACGGGCGATCCGCTCTCCGGCGCAAATTTCACGGTATATCATCAAGCAGGTTCTTTCGTCGGCGAGTACACGACCGGAAAAGACGGTACTATTAATATACCGAATGTCGCACCGGGATGGTACGTAATTTCCGAGACAAAAGCTCCGGCAGGCTATATACTCAACAGCACAGCGAAAACAGTAGAAGTGAAACCTGTTGTGCCTACCGTGACCACGTTTACTAATAAACCATTAAGCGGTATTGAGATAATCAAAACCGATTCAATAACACATAATCCACTCGCGGGCGCAACCTTTATAGTGGAACGTTCCAACGGAGAGAAAATTGGAATATATAAAACCGATGCAGCAGGTAAAATCATTGTTTCCGCTCTTGAACCGGGTACATATATCGTGAGTGAAACAATCGCTCCCGATGGTTATATACTCAATGAAACGCCAAAAACAGTTATTGTTATATCTGGCAAAATGACTATGGTTGAGTTTATAAATAAACCATTAAGCGGTATTGAAATAATTAAGACAGATTCGGTAACACACAATCCGCTAACGGGCGCAACTTTTATATTGGAACGTTCCAACGGCGAAAAAATCGGAACGTATAAGACAGATTCGGCAGGTAAAATAATAGTGCCTGATTTGACAGAGGGGACGTATATTGTAAGCGAAACAATCGCACCTGATGGTTATATACTCAACGAAATACCGAAAACGGTTGTAGTCGTATCGGGCAAAATAACTACGGTTGAATTTGCGAATAAGCCGTATTCGGGTATTGAGATAATCAAGACAGATTCGATTACCCATAGACCTCTCTCAAACGCGACCTTTGAAATCATGAGAGATAACGGCGAAAAAATCGGCATATACAAAACTGATATATCCGGCAAAATCGTTGTATCAGACCTTACGGAAGGCACATATATCGTTTCGGAGACAATCGCTCCGAACGGTTATACGCTCGATGAAATACCGAAAACCGTTATAGTGAAATCGGGTAAACTGACAACTGTAGAGTTTTTGAACCGTCCGTATTCGGGCATTGAGATAATCAAACTCGACGCTATACGATTCAATCCGCTCTCAGGGGCAACATTCACGATAGAAAAAGCGAACGGAGAAAAAGTCGGCACATACAGAACAGACATATCGGGTAAAATCATTGTACCGTATCTACCGGAAGGCGTATATGTTGTTTCAGAAACAGTCGCGCCGTTCGGCTATATGCGTGACGAAATACCCAAAACAGTAACAGTCGTATCAGGCAAATTGACGACAGTTGAGTTTTTGAACCGTCCGATGTCCGGCATTGAAATAATCAAGACCGACGTGATAACACATAATCCATTGATGGGCGCAACATTTACCATAGAAAAAGCAAACGGCGAAAAAATCGGGACGTACAAAACTGACATTTCCGGCAAAATTATAGTCCCGCTATTGGCAGAGGGAGCATATATAGTTTCAGAAACAATCGCTCCTGACGGCTATATATTGAGCGAAATACCGAAAACCGTAATTGTGACCTCCGGTAAAATGACGCAGGTTGAATTTACTAATAAACCTTTCTCTGGTATTGAAATAATCAAGTTTGATACGCAGACAAAAGCACCGTTGACTGGCGCGACTTTTTTAATAGAACACGACAACGGCGAACGGATCGGAAGTTATAAGACAGACAGAACGGGTAAAATCATAGTTCCCGACTTGCCAGAAGGTACATATATCATTTCAGAAACACAAGCACCTGACGGGTATATTTTGGACGAGGCTCCGAAAACGGTAATCGTCAAATCCGGTAAACTGACAGTAGTTGAATTTTTCAATAAACCGCTTGCAGGATTGAAGATCATAAAACTTGACAGCGTGACCCGTAATCCGATTGAGAACGTAGAGTTCCAGATAGCCAAGATAAACGGCGAAAAGGTCGAAAATGATTTCAGAGGCTATACATTCAAGACAGACAGAACGGGTATGATATATATTCCGCAACTCGAAAACGGTTATTATACAGTTACAGAGACGCGCACGGTTGACGGGTATATACTCGACGGCGAACCCAAAACTGTTCTTATACAATCCGGTAAAACGACAATTTTAGAAGTGTTGAATACGCCGATGAGCGGATTACTGATTGTCAAAACAGACGCGAACACAGGCAGACCGCTTGCTGGCGTTGTATATGACATAAAACGCGCTGACGGGGCATTTGTTACGGGTAACATACTCGACGGAAATCAACCAAACACGGCAAATAACAGTCCGAACAAAACGACAAGTCCAAATGGTGACATTACAGGCTCATATACAACAGACGCGAACGGCAGAATCCTGTTGAACGGTCTTGAAGCGGGTCAATACACGGTGACAGAACGCAAGGCTCTTGACGAGTACGAACTCGATACGAATGTTTATAACGTGACTGTATTGCCGGGCAAACTGGCTACGATACAACTCGTCAACAAACCGCACGGCGGCATACGCCTTGTCAAGATAGACAGCATCACAAAAAAGCCGATTTATAATGTGGAGTTTATGTTGTTTGACATGAACGGCAAAGTCATAGGCGTTTACTATACCGATAACAACGGAATCATCGACTTTCCTAAAGACATTCCGGCAGGTCGTTACACCATACGCGAAACACGCGCGGCGGCTAATTATTATCTTGACGAAATACCGAAAACGGTAGAGTTTGTCGCAGGTCAGGTCACGGAAATAACATGGACGAATACACCGAAAATGGGACAGATACAAATTACCAAAAAATCCGCAGACGCTAACGAAATAAACGGTTTACCGAAAGGTACGCCATTAGCAAATGCAGTATTTGAAGTGTATAATTACAAAACGGGTAAAATGGTTGACAGATTCGTTTCGGGCAAAGACGGTAAGGCTATATCTTCTCCCCTCCCTCTCGGACGTTACATCGTCAAAGAGGTTCAAGCTCCGCAGTATTATATACTGTCAGACAAAGAACTCGACATAGAAATCGAATTTGCTACGCAGATAATTAAACAGGATTTCGTGAATTACAGTGCAAATACGGGCGTTTCAATCAAAAAGACCGGAAACGTGGAAGCCATGCCCGGCGATACGATCCGTTACGAAATAAAAGAAGTAAAGAACACCTCAACAGTACCACTCACAGATTTCTACTGGCGTGATGTGCTGCCCGTTGACGCTGTACGCCTGAATAAAATCGTAACCGGAACATATAACCAATCTCTAAAATACAAAATAGTGGTTGCGACAAATAAAGGTAATACAAAAGTTATAGCCGATAATTTATCGACCACAAAAAACAATGTTATTGATTGTTCTCCTGCTTCGTTAGGCTTGAAAAACGACGAATTTGTGACGAATTTCACGTTTATGTTCGGCACAGTCAAGGCAGGATTTTCGCAGGTATCAATTCCACAGATATATGTTGACGTTATGAAATCATTACCAAATGGATATAAATTCTCAAATAAAGTTGACGCAGGAGGTAAGGATTATAACGGGTCATGGGTCGTATCAGGCAGTACCTGGTTGACGACAATTTACTCGAAGCCAAATAAATATCCGCAGACAGGATATTAAAATTTAACTTAAAAATTTTGCGAAAAAACAGTACAAGGGGCGGTTATTACAATCGCCCCTATTCTTATTTGTTCATCATAACATATTTCCAAGCATAAGATTGGAAGCGCCATCTTTTTTTATCATAAGCACTTCACCCCAATTATTCAAACAATTACATATTTCAATAAAGTCGATTCTGTTATATATTTTTGTAGATTGTTTAAATTCAAATTCAATCAACCATTTTTTACCGTTTTTGTCTAAGGTTGCCTGATGTTTTAGTAGGAAATTATCAATTTCATTTATAATATTTTCTTTGTATATAATATCTTTATTTTTCTTTGACATATTTATATGTTTTTTGCGCAATTCAAGCATACATTTTTACCTTTAAATGTTTTTAAGTCAGTTGACGACCCGCATATAATACAAACTTCGTTATATTTTTTCAGAATTATTGTATCGTCGTTTGTGAATATTTCTACTGCGTCTTTTTCATTCAAACCATAAATTTTACGCATTTCCGCAGGTAGCACGATTCTACCCAATTCATCTATTCGTCTTACGATTCCTGTTGATTTCATAATCTTTACTTCCCTTCATTTTTTATTTATTATATTTGATTTACGCGTATATTATATTATTCATTTTACAATATAATTATATTTTAATCTATTATGTCATCTTTTGAATCTGAATCATTTTCATCTGTCAATGGTATAACAAGATCCATTTGATTTATTATTTTTTTCATTTCTTTTAGTCTTTGTTCTTCCATTTTATCAAGTTTTTTTAAAATATATGCTTTCGATGCCCGTATTTCAAACGAATAAAAAACTTCCCACGGTGGTTCTATATTTTCTGATGTATAACCAAATATAGCCACTTTTTCACAACCGTCTTTATGTAATAATTCAAGAAGATATTTTGGCGATAAATCTCCGCACCTCACATAAGTTTTTATTCCGGGATAAAATATTGATTCGTTGAAAGTTTTATCAATATCATAGTTATACTTATAAAAACATTTTACAGAATTGAAAAATATGTTGTCTATTTCTCTTTTTTTCAATCTATAGGAATAACTGTATGCTCTGCTTCTAACTTTAGCCATAAAATTATCAACAAATTTATAATAAACTTTTCTTACAATAATAGCTTTTTCATGGAGTAATACAAATAAAAGAGTATCTTCATTATTTATTGTATCATTAATATCAAGATATTTTTTCCAAACTGAATTGTATAAGATAGATTCCAAATTATTTAAAACATTTATTATATCTTTATTTTCATGTA
>Ga0082212_10002385_pt1 | contig 27404 bp, 20 predicted proteins | sample TergutNt197P3_FD_71548 | JGI IMG/M metagenome (GOLD analysis project Ga0082212, IMG submission 71548) | Neocapritermes taracua P3 segment gut microbial communities from Petit-Saut dam, French Guiana - Nt197 P3 | ecosystem: Host-associated > Arthropoda: Insects > Digestive system > Gut ...
TTCGTAAAGCGGAATCGCTTGGCGAAGAGTGTCGTTCGGATAGTGGCGACCATTTCGGCTTTCGCAGCCGATGATTTTCACGCCGAAAATCACGCCGGCTTCCCGGTCGATCCGCACGGCATCTCCTGCCGTATAGGTGGTTTCGTAAAGAATTTCTGTCATGATGGGTAAAGTGTAAGAGATTTTAGCAATACTCTACCGGAACGCATGTCAGAAAGCGTCAGGAATTTTGCTGACAAGTATTGCGAGCCGCAAGCGTAACCCGCTTGTAATAACCAGAAAATTTGCATAGAATTGCGGAATTGATAGAAAACGCATCTATCAACACGGATAAAAGAGTCCCGCCATGAGTCAAGTCAATGAAGTTACTCTGCTCGCCCCCTTTGAAATTTGGGAAGTGATGTTGGATGATTCGACGATTAAGTTTTTTGAGCCGCTCATTCTGACACCGACGAAGATGCCACACGATCACGATGAACCCGGCAGTACAGAGTATTGGGAAGTCGAAGTGCCAGAGTTGATGATTTCCACGTTTGGTACCGATCACGAAAAAATTCAAAATGGCATCCTTTCCGACATTCGTGATGCGTGGAAACACATCGTTGCTCTTCCCGATGGTAGCCTTTCTCCGAACGGAAGAAAAGTTAAGCAGAATTATCTTGTCATCGCGGAGGAAATCGTTGATGAGTAGTGTTCGATCAGGTCGCAGTGTCGATTCCGCCCTGCGTAAAAAAGGTTTTTCGCGATCTGTTGATTCTGATCACCTCGTTTATCGTCTTTTCGGAAGTAATGAAGAACTTTTTGCACGAACCAAAATAAGCCACGGCATGTTGGGCAGTACGCTCAATGCTGATCTGATCTCCAAAATGGCACACCAACTTCATCTCACGAAAAAGGAATTCCTTGACCTGATCGACTGCCCAATGGATGAGGAACAATACCGTAACATTCTCGGTGAAAAGGGTTTCGCCGTGCACTAACGGAGCCGCTATCTTCAGATTGCGCTATTTTACGACCGTTCCCGGCATATAGGGTCGATCAGGATGAACGATCAACTCGTTGTTTTTCAGATCAATGAGGACAACCGTTACGAACGGAAATTTTCCAGTTTTTCTAGGAAACCCAAATCTTTTCTCCGATTTCCCCCTGCGACGGATAACTGGAAAACCAAAACGGTTGGTTTTCTCCCCCACGGATGGTCGGGCTACCCAAAATGGTTCCGACCCGAATTTGATACGAAAAGTCCCTCCCCGGTACTCTTCCTGTCAATCCGGCTCTCTGCGCTCCTTTTCTGGAAAGTCCAAAACATATTTACTTTGTGACTCTTTGTGTCCTTCGTGCCTTTGTGGTTAGAATTTTTTACCACAAAGGCACAAAGAACACAAGGATACACGAAACACCTAAAACGGCAAATTTTCCCGTTTATGGTCTATCCCAACCGGCAACCCCCTACTCAAAAAAAGAAAGGACATAACCATGAAAAGGCATTTACTATTCTGCACCCTACTGGGTATTCTGCTCCTCGCACTGCCGAAGGTTGTGCAAGCGGACACTTTTGATCTTAGCACCGCCAATCCTGATGGTGTCGGCGGTACCACCGGCGTTTTCGTCAATGACAAACCATTCGCAGGAGTTCAACTCGGAACCGGAATCGGTGCAAATGACGGTGTTCGGTGGTGGAATAGTGGTAGTTGGACATCGAACGTTGCTGGTGCAGCGGGAAGCACCTATGATTTCAATGGTAAGGCGGTTACTATTACCGATGTGGGTGTTACGATGGATGGTAAAGGTGCGGCAGCAATTGCCACAAACGATACCACCGGAACGTTTCGGCTTGGTAACATTTTTATCAGTGGTCAGGTAGTTTCCGACGAACTCGCTGGATTCGTTTACAGAAATAATGACGACTTTACCGGAATGATTACCGGCGGCAACATTACTGTCGAAGCCACCAACGGCTCGTCGGCATACGGTGCTTATTTCCGTGACACAAGAAAGATTGATGGTACGTCCAGCAATCCGCTCCTTCACCCTGCCGACTGGTGGGCAAACATCACGAACGATGTCTCCTTCGAGACCATCAACGTTCGCGGCGACGACGAAGCCGTCGGCTTCGTCGCCAGTGTCATTTCAGGAAATGTTACACTCGACAACGTTACTGCCCAAGTAACGGACAAAGTCAACGGCTCGTTCGCACTCGGTGTCCAAATTGACAGTATCGCCAGCACTGGCACGCTGACCGTTAACGGCAAACTAGATGCACGAGGAGCAAACGAACCCGCCGCCGCTCGTGAGACGATGGCACTCAACATCAGAGGCGATATTGCTCTGGGTGGTACTGCCAAAATCGGTTCGCTCAACGCCGAATCGGCATTGCATCATGCGTCCGGTGCTGTCGTCAGCGGTCTATTAAGCGGAACGCTCGAAGTCGGAGCAGGCGGCATTACCGTCAATGCAAAGGAAAACGCTTACGGTATCCGCACAATGGATGGAGTCCGAAACATGTCCGTCAAAGGAGACATCGACGTAACGTCGGAAGAAGTACAGGCTTACGGTATTCAAATGCACGGTTTCACCCTCGCAGACAGCACGATTAACATCGGCAACATCACCGCAAGGGGAAATGGGAACGGAGCGGCTGGCTTCGCTGCATACGGTGCTTCGAATGCCGGTGACGTTTCGCTCGGCAACGTTACTGCCGAAGGTCAATGGGCAAGCGGTGTGCATTTCCTCGAAAACGTAACCGGCGAATTGAAAATCGGCAACATCAACGTTACATCGGGACCCTACGAAGCACACGGACTTGCCGTTGGAGATTACAACGGTGTCGTTGAACCCAGCAATCTCACCGGTGCGACTTCCGTTGGTGCAATCAATGTCACGTCAACGGAAATTGATAACGGCACGGACATGCTGGGGGCGAACGCCTTCGGTATTCGCGCCGGAAGAGTAAGCGATCTGAAACTCAACGGCAACATCAATGTAACCGGCACCGGCGGCGAAACTTCCGGTATCCGAACCTACGACGGTACGTCCATCACACTCGGCAACAATGTTACAATAGATACGACGTACACCGGTATCACAGGTCCCTCGCCGACGTGGGCAGGAGCGGATATTTGGACGACCGGCAACTTGAACATTGACCTCAAACAGTACGACCTGACCACCACCAATCGGGTGAAAGTGGAAGGGGGCGACCTGTCCGTCATTGGTTTCGGTACTGCCGATCTGGGAACCGTGTATGTGGAACGTGACCATCGGTTCTACATTGGCAACAATTACAACCCCGACAATCCGCTCACGGGTGCGCCGGATAAAACCACCGTCCGCATTGACGGTGCGAGAATGCTCGCCGAAGCAGAAGAAGGTGCCTGGCTCGGAGATGTCGTGTTTCGGAATCCCAATGGCACGCTGGAAATCTACGGCAACACCGACCAATACGAAGTCAAAATCGGAAGACTGCTAGTCGGTGATTCCCGGCAGGTCGTGAGCAAGTCAACATTTACCCGATGGGGTCTCGACGGCGATGACTTCATCATTGCTCTCGGTGTCAGCGATAAGGCGTATGCCAACGATAACTATCTGGCGGCAGCGATGATTCACCATAAATATACTGCTTGGCATGCGGTTCGGGATCATGTGATTTCTGGTGCCAACCGCATTCAACAGGGACAATACGGTTACTACGGTCAAGCCCCGTGTGATTGCCTTATTAGTTGCTCGCACGGTTGCGCACCGGCAAAGCCGAGAGGAGCGTGGGGAAACTACGTCGGAAGAGATTCCCGATACCGAAGTTCGTACAGTGGAAATGATTGGCACTTCGCCACTCACGGTGTTCAACTTGGAACGGACTTCTTCCGAACCTATCGAGGACAACTCGGTGTGTTCTTCGGTTACGAAGATTCGACCGGTTCGAACCGAACGGCGGCGAATACCCGAGACCGCCTCGCATCAAAGGACTATTACGTCGGCTTGTACGGTGTTCATGTTTTCCGAGGCGGTGCGGACCTTCGCACGATTTTCAATTTCGGTTGGCAAGATTACTCCTCGCGTCGAAATGGTGTGGACAACGTCAATTATCAGAGTACCTTCGGCGGTAACACAGCGGAGTTGAATATCGAACTCGGCAAACGCTTCTATTACGAAGAGTTCCGAGGAATGTGGAGCATTCGACCGGCGATTGCAATCGACTGGTATTTGAATCGGCTTGACGGCGGTGTGGAAACGCCGTCGTGGGAACATGCCATCCGGTATCACAGTACGGACATTTCGCAACTCTTCTTCCGTTTTGGAACCGACTTACGATACGAGTCGGGACGCTGGGCGGTCGAAGGGGGATTGTTCTATTCGTATGACATGCGGGGTTCCGACCTTTGGGCGGGTGTCTCGGATGCTCAAACGAATCGTTTTACGAGTGCGTTGGTCGGCAGTAAGGTGGGTCGTTCGGCACTGTCGTTCAATCTTGGCGGTTCGTACTTGGTGTGCAACAACTTAACGGTGTTTGGTGGTTATCGTGGAGAAGCGAATCCTGACCGGGCGGGTTGCGGATACATTAACACCGGCTATATTGGCGGTGCGTGGCGGTGGTAATCTCTCATGCGCAAGAGCGGCACCCGCAAGGGTGCCGGTTACGTCGCAAAGGGGTCTTCCAGAGCGGGTGGTTCGGTCGTTGCAGTCCCTTGTGCCAAAGAGATTTTGCGCACAATAATACTCGTTCCTTCAATGCGAATGACACTGACGACCTCGCCCGACTCAATCGGCTCGGCATCGCTGACGGCATTGTATCGGTTGCCTTCGATTTCGATAAGACCGCCGAGCAACATCTTGCTCTTTGCCATTCCGTGCTTGCCAATGAGTTGTTTGAGCGTTTGCTGCTCTTCATCCGGGAAGAGTGCCGGATTATTCTCCGGGGTCAATAAAATCCGTCGTCCGATCCACGTGTCGGGCCATATTCGTAGTGCAACCCAAAGGAAAACCGGCACGAACAAGCACACGCCAAGCGTATAGAAACTGCCGAAAACAATGTCCGCCTGAAACGAAAAAACGATGCTCGTAATCAGAAACGCAATCGCCAAGACCGCCAGAAAACCGCCGGAGGGCAGAAACATCTCCAAAACGGCAACGACAAACGCCAAACTGAGAAAAAGGAATGTCCAAAGAACCGGATACATGAACGCAAGGGCAAATGCCAAATTCTCCCCATTGTATTTTACGGAAAAAACAATGGAATAGGGGGGCGTGCGTCAACGCAGTCATCGCACGCTCTTTTTGTACGCCAATTATGCTGCTCGACGGCGTTCGTTCTGCGAACGTTTGATGCATGTATCGAGAAGTTCGCCAGCATCTTCCAAAAACGCCGAGGCTTTCTCAAATGTCCGAAGGGCAAGATTACTCGACGGATTCAAATGTTCGCAATCAATATATTCGAGCCAACGATTCAGGTTGGTAATGATTCCTTCTTTCGTTGCCCCGTGAAAAATTTCCTCAACGGTCTTTCCTGTTACCGCAGCCGTGCCGAGACGATCCGCTAACTGTTGAGTGATCATCTGTCGGCAAACGGCAAAAGTTAAATTGAAATTTTGTACAACTGCCGCAATCAGCATCCCTTTGAATTCGATACCGAGCCCTTGAAACTCGCCGGAACGAGTATATTTGAGAGCATCTTCCAATGACCTCATGGCATATTGCAGTTTGTCCGAATTACGTTTTTGCATTTGCTTGTCTCCTATGTGTTGTTTTTGTTACCTTCTGGGACTCCAAACGTGAATTGTTTGTGAACCTTTCAGCCATTCCGGTGCTTCTGTGGTGCCGGTCTCGCTGGGCAAGATTACCTTCGGCATTTCAAATGGTTCCAAATCGTCGTCCCACGATCTTGATCGGGAGCGTCTCGGCGATTCGGAATAATCGTTTGCTTGCTCTCGCAACCAATCGTTTTCCCGCTGCAAATCGGCAATTTGTGCATGAGTCGAGTATAAAGCGTCTTCCAACTGCCGATTTTCATGGATCAACAGCGATTGATGCAACTGCGAACTCTTGCACCCGGTGGCGATGCAGGCGATGAACAGTGAAATGCCAAAAACAATTTTCCTCATTTTCGTTCCCTCTGTGTGGGAATCATGAAAAACCACTCCATCCCGCACAGATGCCCGAAGGATACGGATTTTCAAAAAACGCGTCAAGAGCAAATTTCACCGATTTTTCGTCCCTCTTGACCACTCTACCACCGAGGAGTACAATCGCCATCTGGAAGTATAGGAACAATCATGACGCAAACGCTTGCCGATTCGCTTGAACGACATCATATTTCTCTGCCAAAGGTGCAGGTGCGCAAACTCGATGAGTATTGCCGATTGCTCTGGGATTGGAACGAACGCATCAATCTAACCCGACACACCGATTACGACAAATTCGTTGCCCGTGATCTTGTCGATTCACTGGCACTTGCCGGATTTCTGCGGACCGGCGAACGGATTCTCGACGTGGGAACCGGCGGCGGTGTGCCGGGAATTCCCTTGGCAATTCTCCGTCCTGATCTGCGAGTCCAACTCTGCGATTCGACGGGCAAAAAAACATTGGCGGTGAGCGAAATCATTCACGACATGCGGCTGGACATTCCCGTCCACCATACCAAAGCGGAAGCCCTGCTGTCGGAAAAGGGAAAACGTTTCACGACGCTTACCGTCCGAGCGGTCTCCCGATTGGTGTTGCTCCTTCGGCACTTTGCGCCGTGCTGGTCAAGTTTCGACCGAATGTTGCTCGTCAAAGGTCCCAAATGGACGGAAGAGCGGGGAGAAGCCCGACATTATAATTTGATGACGAAAATTGCGTTACGGTGTTTGAAAACCTATTCGACGCAAACTTCCGCTTCGGAACCGGTCGAAAGCGTCATTCTGCAACTTTGCTTGAAGGAAAACTTCGATCAACTGGACAAAATTATTGACGGAAATATCCATAAGCCGCAAAACATACAGCGCAAACGCACCGGACGCAAGAGCGTAGGGTATTAGTCCTGCGGTACTTTGCAAGCCTTCCGATAACATTTATACTGTACCATGTCCATAAATTACCTTTTCTCTTTGTGAATACTGACGGCGATGGTCAATCCGTTTTCGACAAGGTTTTGGGCTTCCGGGGTTCTTCCATTCCAATTTTCGGAACAGGAGGAAACCGTGGAGACACTGCTGGAAAAAACGCATCGGTTGCCGATTTGCCAAATCACGGGTCCGCACGGTTCGGGAAAATCAACGCTCCTGTTATGGCTCCTCAAACGATACGAAGAAAGCGGCGACAATGTCCGATTTCTAGGTTTCAACGATCAACATCGCAAACTTCCCGGCGATCTGACGTTTCCCAAAGATCAAATCCTTTTTGCCGACGGTTTCGAACAGTTACCGCTGTTTCGCCAACTGTGGTTGTTTCGTGCAAAGCGTTTGATTTTGACCTGTCATCGTTCGATAAGATTTGTGCCGATTTTGTACCGAACGCAACCGCAGTTTTTGGTTTTTGTTCGACTCGTTCGGCAGTTAGCATCGGACGCACCGGAGGAATCGGTATTGCGAGGGGTGTATGAACGTTCCGGCGGCAATTTTCGCAACGCCTTCTTTGAATTGTATGACCGTTGGGAACAACGCGGCACGAGCGGCGACAATTCGTTAACGTGACAACGGCAAAAAACCGTATGCGGCGGCTAGCAAACGAATCGGATGAACCGCCCGCTTACGAGAACCATGCGTCATTTGCGCACAACATGCACTGCAATCGGAAACGCCAAAATCAATGTCCGATTGACGCAATGCACGGAACAAAGGCGTACCAATCTGCAAAGAATGCCGGTAGTTCTTTTGCTGACACCCCCAAAAACCCGCCATTCCACAGCACCCCCGCTCAATACGATACACATCCAAATCAGGAATCAACCGTAACAACATTTCGGCGGGCATCGCATCCGTTGCCAACGATGCCGACATTGCCAACCCTCGACATGGTGCGTGATAACCCACTCGGTAAGGAACCGAACCAAAATCCTCGCGCAGTTTCTCCAACTGATGTTGCCGATATACAAACGAGCAAAAATCAAAAACGTTTTCCGCCGTCAACCCCGAATCCTTGTGGTCAGGTAAATGCCGATAGTCCTTCATCAAACATGAAGCCGATGCAGGTTCCAACGTGATGATTTTATATCCCAACCGAATCAACTCCGACATTTGTGCGGTATTGTATCGTGCAAGTCGCTCCGCCCGGTCTGCGTGTCCAACCGAAAAAGAGTGTAGTCCCGACGGACGCTGCCGTAGAGGAACGTGAACGGAAAAGCCATTGTGTTCCAAAATTTGTACCGCCAGTTCGGCAAGTTGCGGGTCAAAATAATTGTCGAACATGTCCACATAGAGAGCCACCCGTTCTTTGTCTGTTTGTTCCGGCAGCAAGCGGTGCCGCCATGAAGACCAACGGATTCGATTCAGATAAGATCGTCTGGACAGGGCGGGCAAAACTCGCCGTTGCGGAATCTGAAACATCTTTTCAAAGAGCCAGCGCACACTTCGGCTACGCATTGCCGCATTAAAAATACCGCTGACGGGAGTCAACCAATAAAGAATGTTATCAAGCCGGGAAACGATTAAGTCGTCCAGCGGAAGTCCGTGTGCCGCAACATAAGCCGCCTTACTTCGGAATGCCAATACGTTAATATCAATTTCCGAAGGACATTCAATATCGCACATTCGGCATTGAAAACATGTGTCGGCAATCTCTTTCGCTCGACCGCCGGTTAACGTTTCCAAGTCGATGTCTTGTTCCAAGATTCCCCGCAACAAATCGGCTTTGGAACGCGGGGCGAATTCAATCGTTGCCGTACCGCGAAACAGGGGACAAATTCGGCTTTGCCGGTCAAACCGCAAGCACTCTCCGCAACCGTTGCATTGGTACGTCGGTTCAAAAATGTAAGACGGTTCCCACTTCAACTGAATTTCGACTTGACTCGCCGTCGTTTCCCTCTTCTGCGACTTCTGTTTTACAAGCCGACTGCCGCTCGACCACTGCGGATTCGGCGGAGCATGTCCCCGCTTCTCCAATCCGTGCCGAATGTTTGCCGTCCAATCTGTTTCATGAGGAATCACTCTGCCCGGATTCAACAAATACTGCGGATCAAACGTCTCCTTGATCTTCCGAAAGAGCGGCAACAGATGCGGAAACTGTTGCGGCAGAAATTGCGACTTGAGCAAACCGGTGCCCCATTCCGAACTGACCGTCCCGCCGTACCGCAGGATCATCGCATAGACCGATTCGGCAAGCGGTGCAAGCATCGACATCGAATCCGGTTGAGCAAGGTCAAGCAAGGGGTGAATCCGAAGATGTCCTTGTCCGGCATGTCCCGAAAGAGAGGCGGTAATTTTGTGCTGCTGTAACAACGTGAGCAATTCGCTGACCACACTGTTCAATGCGTCTGTTGGAACGGCAACGTCATCAAAGAGTGGGATGGGCTGCATCGAACTGTGCAACCGTCCCAGTGCCAATTCAGATCGGCGGATGACCTGATCGAACAGTTGGAAATCTTCCTCCGTATTGACTCGCAGGGCATGGTAACAGAGTTGCTTCGTTTGAACGAGATCAATCATGTGTTTCAACTGCTCTCGGCAATCGTCGATACTCATGGGGGCTTCGAGCGTTCCGGCATCGAGTTCGACGAGCAAAGCGGCTTCGGCATCGGCAGGAATGAGCGGTCGGTAGCGAGCATCCCAGTCGCGCACCATATTGAGTCGGCGGCGGTCAATCAATTCGCAAAGGACGGGACGTAACGGCAACACAACCGAAACCGCCTCGATGGCTTGGGAAAGACCGTTGAAAAAGAAGGCGGCGGCACTCTTACGGTGCGGCAGAGAAACCGTTTTGAGCGTTGCCTCAACGGTGATGCCGAGCGTGCCTTCGCTTCCCGTAAAGAGTCGGGCAAGGTCAACGAAGGGTTCCGATTCTCCACGCAACACGGCGTGTTCTGCATAGCCGGTGCGGCTTACGGAAAGTTGTTTTGCCGACTCTGCACGCTGTTCGTTTGACCGGTCATCCAAAATGCGGGCAACTTTTCCGGCGTAAACATATTCTTTTCCGTAGGCAATTTCTTGGGCAAGAGCAACGCTGCCGTCTCCTTGCAGCGGTTGAATCAGCGAATTACGATCCAACGTCAAGAGATCACCGTTCGCAAGCACGACGGTCATAGAAACGAGATGATCGCTCGGCAATCCATAGCGGAGATAGTGCAAACCGGCACCGTTGCGAGCAAGAATACTGCCGAGCGATGCCGAAGAAACGTTACCCGCCAAAGGACCGAAGAGCCGGTGTTGCGATTGCCCGATGATTCCATTGAGTCGTCGGCGCAGCAAGCCGGGTTGAATCGTAACGAAGTCGTCGCCGGTTTCTAGTATTCGGCGCATGTATCGGGAAAAGACGAGAACGATTCCTTCGCCGAGTGATTCGCCGGTGAGACTTGTACCGGCACCGCGTGCATGGATGGGAATTTCCGCTTCGGCGGCGTAACGAACGACGGCGACAACGTCTTCGGCGTTTCTGGGACACACGACGCAGACGGGTTGGGACTGCAAGATGCTGGCATCGGTAGCGTAGAGTTGTTGCGTAATTTCTTCGCATCGGACATCACCTTTGATGAGTCCTCGCAGGTCTTCCCGCAATCGTGTTTGCTGAGCGGCGGTCAGCGGCATTGGAGCGTATTTAATCCAGAATTAGGGAGAATTCTAAAACAGATGGCGTTTTTTGTCCAGACGTTGATCGGCGACTTGTCGATATTCTGCTAAAGTGTGCCGTTGTATTGTTCCAAAATTGTCTGCCGCGACTGTTCGATTTCTTCGTCGTCAATGTAGCCCAGTTGTGTCAAACGCCTACGCATTTCATGTTCTTCCGTTGGCGAAAAATGTTTGGTGATTCGAGCAATCAATGCCGTATCCATTCCGATCAACGCCAACATCGCCGTCGTGAGATCGACCGAACGGAACAACGTCGAAAGTTCCGAATCGCTTAACGTTTCAACGTCATCGAACGATTCCAACATTGCCGAACGTCTCGGTACCCGATGTTGCCGACGGTAACGTGCTTTCAGTGCCGACTCAATATCCTGTACAATTTGCTCATCCGGCATTTCGTAAATATCCAGTCGTCGTTTAACTTCGTTTTGTAATTCCGGGGGAAAAATGGACACAACCGACTTCATTTTTGCTTGCGGTAAGTGTGCCAAGACGACCGCAATTGTTTGCGGACGTTCATCAATGATTGCCGAGGCGACATCGTTTACCGACCAGTTCCGCATAAAATCGAAGGAGTGTACCGGCGGCACAAACGCTTCCGCCGTATATCTCATGGCAGGACGTTTCGGCGGCGTGTATGTCGTCGGTTTCGGTGTGGCGAATTGATGTTCTCGGATTGATTGGGCAGGTTTCCAACCGGCGGAGTACAAAAACTCTTCATCGAGTCGCTGTGTTTCTTCGACCGAAACGTTGCGTGTTTGAAGTGAGCCGATTTCACGTCGTATCAATTTTGCGGACTCCACGTCGAGTCGGCTCAACAGTTGATCCATGTCGGTGTAGTCCAATCCGCTCAAAAACAGGGCGGCTTTTTTGATTCCATTCATATCCGATGCAAGGAAGGCAGGGATTAAATCTCCGAGGGGATGTTAGCCAATTCGAGGAATTCGGTCAAGGTGAATTTCCCCAGCAGGAAGAAGCAACTCTCGCAAGAATTGACAATTTTCGGGAGAACATTATACTGGACGAGGATTTGAATTCTGTTTTTAACCTTTAACAATTACAAAAAATGAGCGGAAATTATGACATCGGATTGATGGGACTCGCCGTCATGGGACAAAACCTCGTACTGAATATGGTCGATCACGGGTATAACGTTGCCGTCTTCAACCGGACGACCTCGAAAGTGGACGAATTTCTCAACCAAGCCGAGTGTAAGTCCAAAGGGGATAAACTGACCGGTGCCCACTCGCTCAAAGAACTCGTTAGCAAACTCAAACGTCCTCGCAAGGTCATGCTGATGATTCAATCGAAGGATGCCGTGCCCGCCCCGGAAATTGCGCTCTATCCGAAGGTTGCCGCCATTGATGCCGTCATTGAAGAACTTCTGCCGCTGCTCGAACCGGGCGATGTGATTATCGACGGCGGCAATACCCATTTTCGGGATACCGAACGCCGCACGAAATTCATTGAAGACAAGGGTTTGCTCTTCATCGGCACCGGCGTTTCCGGCGGCGAAGAAGGCGCACGCAAAGGTCCCAGCATTATGCCCGGCGGAACCGAAAAAGCGTGGGAACTCGTCAAGCCGATTTTTCAGGCGATTTCGGCGAAAGTGGGCAAGAACAAAGATATTCCCTGTTGCGAATGGGTCGGTGCACGCGGCGCAGGACATTACGTCAAGATGATTCACAACGGCATCGAATACGGCGATATGCAGTTGATCTGCGAAGCCTACTGGATGCTCAAACATGCTCTCGGTTATTCCAATAAACAGATTCATGAAACTTTTGCGGAATGGAATAAGGGGGAACTCGATAGTTATCTCATTGACATCACGAAAGACATTTTCACTGTCAAGGACAAGGAGACCGGAGAGTACCTCGTGGACTTGATTCTCGATACGGCAGGAGCAAAAGGTACGGGCAAGTGGATGAGTCAACTGGCACTTGATCTCGGCGCACCGAGCAGTCTCGTAACCGAAGCGGTCTATGCAAGGTGCATTTCGGCAATGAAAGGTGCCAGAGTTCGTGCTTCCCAAGTGTTAAAGGGTGCAAGGAACGATATGGGGACGTTGCCGCTCGATTTGGTTGAGCAAGTCCGGCAAGCGTTGTACGTGTCCAAAATTTGCTCCTATGCACAGGGGTACGTCCAAATGCAAGCCGCCGCAAAGGAATACGACTGGAAATTGAACTTCGGTGAAATTGCGATGCTGTGGCGCGGCGGGTGCATCATTCGTGCCGTCTTTCTGGAACGAATCAAAGAAGCGTTCGATGCTGACCCGAATTTGGAAAACCTGCTGTTAAGCCCATACTTCAAGAACATCGTGGAATCGGCGCAGGGAGCGTGGCGGAATGTCGTGAAGACGGCAATCGACTTTGGGATTCCCGTACCGGCATTTTCGACGGCGTTGTCGTATTACGATTCGTACCGTTCGGCGGTGCTCCCGGCGAACCTGTTGCAAGCGCAGCGGGATTATTTCGGAGCACACACGTATCATCGGATCGACAAGCCGGGCGAGGGACCATTCCACACCATTGGATCAACGAGCGGCAATAATCATGGTGCCGGTACTCCGGCGCACGAGCGGCATCCCGCAAGGGTGCCGGTGAGTCTCGCGAGTTTACCGGCATATTTGCGTATGCCGCTCTTTTTCGTACCGACTTATCGCCGATTGACCAAGCCGGGACGAATGCCTTCGAGCGATTCCCCCAAACGATTCAGCACTTCGATTTCGATCTGCCGAACCCGCTCCCGCGTGAGTCCCAGCCGGATGCCGATTTCTTTCAACGTGCGGATTTCGTGTCCGCACAGACCGTACCGCATTTTGACGACGGCAGCATCACGCGGATCCATTAACTCGATCTGTTCCATTACGTAGGTCAGATTATCGCTTGCCAGCATCGCCTCATCGGGTCGGTATCGGCGTTCGTCGGCAATGATTTCGTTGAGCGACCAACCGATTTCCGGTTGATCGAACTGTGGAATCAAACTATTGATGAGAATCGCTTTTTTAATGAGCGACAATTTTTTTCGTGGCAGACCAATGAGCCGAGCGATCTCTTCGTGCGTCGGTGTTCGACCCAAATCGTCCAAAAGCCGAATGCTCGCACGTTGCCACTTGGTAAGAATCTCGACCATATAGGCAGGAATACGAATCGTCTTGGACGAGTTAATCAATGCCCGCTTGATCGATTGTTTGATCCAGTAACTTGCGTAGGTCGAAAATCTGGTCCCCATAGCCGGATCGAATCCCTCGACGGCCCGGAGGAGTCCCAGATTTCCTTCCTCGATCAAGTCCTGCAAACCTAATCCGCGACCGGTATAACCGCGCGCGATATTTACTACAAGCCGTAAATTGGAACGAATCATCAAATCCCTTGCTTCCATATCCCCTTCTCCAACCGCTCTCGCCAACTGTTGTTCCTCTTCAGGAGTCAGCAGAACAGCCTCGGTGATTTCGCGAAGATAGGTCTCCAATGGGGATTGGACTCCTGACATCACGGTATCATCAACAAAATTTTTGGATACGGCACATGGCTCCATGACTAATACGTTCGAATGGACGAGTTGTACGTGAAAAAATTGCGAAATTTGAGTCTTTCGGAATCTCCTTCACCAAATAGCGTATCGACCGGAATGGAGTCGTTCTCAAAGAAAGCCGACAATCCTCGTGTTATTCCCAGTATCCGTAAAAGAGCGGCTGTACACGGGAAAACGGCTATTCGCGGCTTTCCAAATAGTCCGTGAAGACGGAAAAAAACACCGATGACACGCAAAACGATTGTACCTTCTCCCTTTGATACGATTGAGTCGGAAAATCCGATTGAACCGGTAATCAACTCGCCGACAAGTCGGTAATCAACTTAATCAGCGGCATAAACAACGCAATGACGATGAATCCCACGATTCCACCGAGCACCATCACGAGGAGTGGCTCCAACATTGCCATCAAGCCATTGGTCGCCGCCTCGACTTCCTGATCGTAAGTGTCTGCCACTTTGTAAAGCATCGTGTCCAATTCTCCCGTCTCTTCACCGACATCCACCATGTTGACGACCATGTCGTCCATAATCCGGGTTTTCAACCGCATCAAGTACCACAGCACACCGACACCGACCAGAAAAAACGCAAAATAGAGCAATGCTCCAAGATGAAACGGTGGTCGGGAGTACGTCTTCATCGGGTTGGCAATCGTATCTCCGTCCCGAATCGCTTCAAGGATTTTCTGAAACATCCGCTCAAAGACCGCATTGTTGCTCGCTTCTTTCGTAATGTGCAGTGCTTCCAAAATCGGCACACCGGACGTGACCAACGTCCCAAGTGTTCGCGTAGATCGAGCAATCGTCGTCTTTTCGACCAGCGGACCAAAGATCGGAAGTTTAAGCAGAAACAGATGCCAACCGAAGCGTCCCTGGGCAAAACTCGTCGTCAGTTTGACGAGCAACCATATCGAAATCGGAATAATCGGTAACAAATACCAATAGGTTACAGTTGCATTGGAAATCGCCATCAACAACTTGGTCATGTCGGGGAGAGTTGAATCAAACTCCGTAAACATTTTCTCGAATTCCGGCACGATTTTGATCATAATGAACGTCAAAATACCGACTGCCGCCAAGATTACGAAGATCGGGTAAGTCAACGCCGATTTGATTCTCGCTTTGAGGGCTTCGGAACGTTCCAAGAAGTCGGCGAGTCTCTGCAAAATGGTTTCGAGTGCACCGCCCGCCTCACCGGCTTTGATCATGTTGACGTACAACCGGTTAAACACCCTCGGATTTTTGCCGAACGCTTCCGAAAGACCGGACCCCCCTTCGATTTCATAGACGGTGTCAATAAGACTGTTACGTAATCCGCCGTTAGGTGCCTGATTTTTCAGGATGTTAAGACTCCGCAGAATGGGGAGACCGGCATCTTGCAGAATGGAAAGTTGCCGAGTAAAGGTCGTCAGGTGTTTCGATTTAACGAAGCCCAGCGAAAACGTTTTACCGCCAGCACCTTTCTTGGCGGTTTTCGCTTTCCGCTCTTTGTGCAGAGCGATTTTAGTAAGATGAACACCGGTCAATCGAATAGCAGCCTGTGCATCTTCTTCGGTAGCGGCTTCGATAATATCCTTAATTTCTTTACCATTTTGGTCAATCGCTTCAAATCGGTACTTCGGCATGACTTTGACAGGATAGAAAAACCGGCGAAATATCCACGCAATGTTTCGCCAGTTTGTCCATTGTACCAAAAACAAAGAGCAATGGGGAGTAGCCCGGTGGAGCGGATGATGTCATGCGTTTTATCCCAACCGCTCCGCCGTGGACCAAAGACCGGCAGACGGCGTGCTGATGAAGTAAATCTCTTCGCCGTCCGGCATTGTGTTGAAACCATTCTGCAACTTCGTAGGATCGTACCGCTTCACCGTTTCCGCATAGTCGGCGTAACCGAAGTTGACCGATTCCATATCCGATTTCGATACGCTGCCCGGTGCATACGTGATAGAGAATCGTCCTTCCGACGAACCATGAATCAAGTGTGCCGTTCCAACCGCCAAATCTTTCAAGTCGTCATTCGGTTTTGCTTCGTTGTACAGTTTCATGACTTTTTCCGTACCGACGTAACCGTACTTTCTGATGAGAGCATCAATTTCCGGTTGCTCTCCGAACCGCTTCAAACCGGGAGCAATGATGAGCAATTCGCCATTATCTGCCATTGCTTTTCGAGTACGATACACCGCCTTGTTGGCGACCCAGGTGCTGTAAAATTCGTCCCCTTGCATCACGGCAACGACTTTTTTCAGCGGCGGTACAACTGTAATATTCTGCTTTTGCGAAGCACGCGCTGCCGCGAGGTACGTTTCGACATCATCGCCGGCATAAACGCCGGTATGCGCGAGTTCCCCTGCATCGTTGTACGCCATCACAACTTGAAAATACGCATCGGGTAGATGTCCCATGAATTCCTCTTCCGCCTTATTATAGCAGGCACGGAGCGGCGTGGTGAGCGTTCCGAGGTTGTTTTCGATGCCGCAACACGCCGCCATCATGTGCGATGCACAGATCATTTCCTTGCCGCCGAGACCGATGAAGTAATTCTTGTTATGATTCGCAAAACCCAAAACTTCGTGCGGCACGACGTGTCCGATGTTCAGCACGAGGTCCCACTTTTCGTCGAAGAGTTTTCGGTTGACGGCAACGGGAATCGCCCAATCGGCTTTACCGCCGGAGATTTCCTTGACAAAATCGGCAGGAACTTCGCCGACAATTTTGGAATCGCTCCGCCAATCGTGTTTGTAGATTTTCTCTTCGGGAACGCTGCCGAACATCCATTGATTTTGTTCCGGTGTGTGGGGAACATGCTGACCGAGCGTGGGAATCAGTTCGACTTCGGCATCTTTGGCGAAGATTTTGTAGAGTTCTTCGGTGATGTATCCCGCTCCGCTGTGTGCGCGAGTGATGTCCGGCGGAAGGAGCAACACCCGCTTAGGGTTAGCGCAAATCCGCTTCTTCGCTTCTTCGGCGAATCGGTTGGCGAGGGTGAGAATCTCTTGTTTCGATAGTGTTTTTTCTTCTTGGAACCAAGGCATTGTGTATAAGGAGTAAGGAGCGGCAGACGCAAGTCAACCAGTTGGCACGAGCGTGTTTCATTATAACGACCTCGCAGACATTGTCCAGTGCAAACAAAGTTTCGCCCATTGACAACTGACCAGAAATGGATTAACATAGAAGGCAATCTGAAATTTCAACGAAAAACTCTATCACATGGCAGACCGAACATACGAATTCAACTGGGACATCATCGGCGATTTACAGGAAGGAAGACCCAATCTCGGCGATCAAGTACACCTCGTCCTGTACCGCGTCATGCTCTTCACCCTTCGCGAAGTTGCGGTAAAAAAATTCGGAAACGAAGAAAATAACAAAATTTTTCACGAAGCCGGTGATATTGCCGGTCGATTCTTCTTTGAACATTTTCTCAAAAAATTCAAAGATTTGCCCCCTAACGAATTTCTCGAAAAGTTTCAGCACGTCGCCCGTGAAGAAAATGGTCTGCGATTTCTCCGCGTCGATTCGGTCAATACCGACAACGGCGAATTTTCTCTTTCCATCGCCGCCGGTATGGAAACCGCCGGTTTTGACCAAATCAAAGTGAACGACTGCGATTATGACATCGGATTCGTAGAGGGAGTCCTTTTCAAATACGCCGGAAGAAATTTCAAGCCGACGACCGTCAATACCGAGTCGGTACAGGACATTCTGCCGAACATCGGCGATCAGATCAGTCTGATTCCTTACCGCATGTTGCAATACACCGTTCGGGATGTCATCGAACAAAAAATCGGAACAAAGGCGTGCGACGATCTTTATTACGAGGCGGGAGAAGTTGCCGGAAACGTCTTCTTTGAAAAATTTCTCATAGAATTCAAGGATTTGCCGCTGAATGGTTTCGTCGGCGAACTTCAACGAGTATTGAAAGACCTTGGGATCGGCATTCTTCGTGTTGAAAAAGCAGATGCCGATAAGGGAGAATTCACCCTGACCGTTTCCGAAGACCTTGACTGTTCAGGTTTGCCCGACCTCGGCATCGAAGTTTGCAATTACGATGAAGGTTTCATTGCCGGTATCTTTTTCAAGTACACCGGCGTGACGTTCAAAGCGAAGGAAGTCGATTGCTGGTGTTCCGGCGACCGAACATGCCGCTTTGCGGTCAATCGAGCGTGAGAAAGGAAATACCAATGGAAACCACATCTGTTAGGAATCATGATTATCTCGATTGGGACTCAGTGCGCCAATGTGAAGCGGTACAGAGTTTGTCTCGGTTTACGCCAACAAATGACGGCGGTTTTGAGACACCGGAAAAAATGCTTTCGCGGGCAGACGAAGTGGCAACGGGCATGAAAGCCGTCATACAACGGGCGTGCCAGATGTCAAGGGAGGCAGAATGACTCGATTATTTGGAACTGCGCGTGATATTCTTGAACTCAAAGAAGTTCAACAAGGATTACGAGATGTACCGCCAGTAATAGAAACGGTTTTTAAGAAATTGTGCGAAAAATCTTTTTCGCCGGAGGATGCAGACCTTATTTATTTGAACAAGTATGTATTACAGCATGCCGTTGCGTCGTACTTTTGTGATATGTATCGCCTCACAATTTTTCGTGGAATTAACGCCGACTACCATAAACTGGCGGCGTTTTTGATGAAGTGGGTAGTCAAATTGCGCCCAGTGCAAATACATGCTGATGTCGTAATCCTAATTTGACGGTATTGTTATGTAACGAATATTTAGCAATCGCAGTGGGACTTATAGTACTGTTTCGGTCAATTACCGACTCGGCACATGTGATTACGCAAGAGGCAGATTATATCTGCAATCTTGTGTACCTGCTTCACTTTTGCGCATCTATTTCGCCGGAACAATTAGCCTCCGAGTTATACCAATTGGAAAAACGTTATCCCAGTTTGTAATAATAAAAGCAGGAATAATCACAAATTTTTATACATTAGCCTAATTTCATGGCAGAGAATTTGAAATTATTTTCACATCCAAATAACGATGAACATCATTAGCAACAAATCCCGACGAATCGGTTTTACGCTCTTGGAAGTCCTTTTGGTGCTGTTTATTTTGGTACTGATCGCGGCACTGGGTGTTTACGCTTTACGCGGCACGCTTCTCCAGCAACGGTTGAAATACTCCGCCGATAACATTCGCGGAGAATGTCTCAACACAAACGTCTTGGCAAAAGAAGAAGGACAAATCTTCTGTATGCGATTCCAAATCGGCGGAAATACCATTCTCATTAACCGAGTGCTGGACACGCATTTTACGGCGGGACTTTCCTCTCGGCAAACGTCGAGCCGATACGATCTCGGCGACGAATACGACCCTTATGAAAAAGGGGGATTCACCGGAGACATGGAGGATTTTATTCTGCGCAATCCCGACGAGGCAACGGCAGGTGACGGAACGAAAGTCATCGAATTGCCGAGCGGCATTATCGTTGCCGATGTCATTGTGGTCTTGGAGGAGCGGGCTGCTTTTTATCTGGGCTTGACCGCTCCGGGCGAAACGGAAACCGATGAAATTTACACGAATCAGGAAATCATGACAGGAGAAATCCGCATGGGAGAAACGCCGGGTGCCAATGGAACGACTTGGTCGGCACCCATTTTTTTCTATCCCGATGGTTCCGCATCGACGGCGGCAGTGCTGTTGAAAAATGAAGCAGATCGGTGTATCGAAATTCGGATTCGCGGATTAACCGGTACCGGTATGGTCTCGGAAATCACGACGGCAACCGACTACATCGGCGAATTGGAAGCCAATCGGTTCTGAAACATTAGCCATTTTTATCTCATGCAACCGGAATCTTTTCCCCTTTTTCGCCGTAAGTTGCTCCGATGGTACGCCAAACATGCCCGGTCGCTGCCCTGGCGGAATGTTGCCGATCCGTACTACGTTTGGGTCAGTGAAATCATGTTGCAGCAAACCACCACGCAAACGGTACAAGGATATTTCGACCGTTTTACCAAAGCGTTTCCGACGATTCAATCGCTTGCCGAATCGGACTTGGACACGGTCAATCGGCACTGGGAAGGCTTGGGATATTATCGGCGGTGCGCTCTCCTGCACAAAGCGGCAAAGGAAATCGTTGACCGATTCGACGGCGTGTTTCCCGATAATGTTACGGACGTTCGCAATCTGCCCGGCATTGGACGTTATACAGCGGGAGCAATACTTTCGATAGCATTTGGGCGACGTTTGCCGATTCTCGAAGCGAACACGTTGCGGCTTCACGCTCGGCTTTTGGCACTGCGAGGAAACCTTCTGCACGGCGAAGTCAATGCACACCTCTGGGAGTTTGCCGAAGCGATTTTGCCGCGAACCGGTTCGGGGAAAGTCAACCAGGCTCTCATGGATTTGGGCAGTCTCGTGTGTACACCGAAATCGCCGAAGTGTGCCGAATGTCCGGTCGTTGCGTTTTGCGAATCGGCAAAACGGGGATTGCAGAACGCAATTCCAACACCGAAAACGAAAGAGCAAACGGAGTACCGCACCGAAGTTGCCCTGCTCGTCCGCAAGCGGGGAAAAACGTTGTTGGTTCGTTCTCCCGAAGGGGAACGTTGGGCGGGACTTTGGGATTTTCCTCGCGCGGAAACGGAAACGGAATTGCCGCTGATGTTACCGAAAGACACGGTAATGCAAAAACGGTTTGTAGAACTGACGGGACGCAAATTGACACCGGGAAAATTGATTTGTTCGCTCAAACACTCGGTAACGAAGTATCGGATTACGTTGTTTTTTTGCGAGGGTATAGATGCGGGCAAAACTGGAGAGCGTATGCCTCCCGCTCTTTGTGAAATCCGTTGGGCGACAGATGCGGAGTTGCAAGATTTGCCGCTCAACTCGACGGCACGAAAATTGGTGCAAATGCTGAAAAAGTAAGATACTGCAAACGGGGACAAATTGGTTGTTTCTCTTCTCTTCTTTGTGAATTCTTTGTGTCCTTCGTGCCTTTGTGGTAAAATTTTCTTAACCACAAAGACACAAAGGGCACAAGGGGAGCACAAAAAATGATCCGTTTCCATACCGTTTTGAGTAGAGAGCACATACAAACTTTTTCGGGGATCAAAAAACACCGCAAATCAACGAGCCGCATAGTAATAAACGATTCCCACGACGGCAACGAAAATCGTCGTCAAACGAAACATCAAAGACACGATGAGTCCCATGCCAATTTTCGTGTCGTACAGTTGATACAGTTGCTCCAAGACCAATTCGTAGGGTCCCGCCGCCAAGGGAATCATCGACGTTAAATTGGTAACATTGTGAAGCATCACATGATTGATTCCATCGGGAACCGACGGAAACAGAGCAATCGCAATCCAATAGAGAGACAAACCGAAAGAGAGATGCACGAAAATCGTGATCAAACAGGATTGCACTAAACATCGTTTATGATTGCGGTACAGCAACAGCGAGCGAACTAACTGGCTGCCCAATTTGCCGCAGAGAGGAATCTTTTCAATCAGACGTTCAAAATGCCCCTTTGCGAAGAAAGGGAGAAAAACGATGCCCGTCCCCAAAATCCCCAGTGCGGTGAATATAAAAACAAGATCGGCAAACGTTTGAGTAACGATATTCAATTTGGCAAGGGCATAAAACCCGGTATGCCAAATCAAAATCGAGCCGACGATGAACATGACGAGTAATCCGATGAATCGGTCAATGAACACGCTGGCGACGGCTTGCGATTTGTAATCGGGATTTCTTTGGGCAATGAGTACGGCTTTCACGGCATCGCCGCCGACGATGCCGAGCGGAGCGAGATTGAGCATAATACCGAGAAAACCAAGCCGGAACGCATCGCGGTAGGAACATTGGAGTCCCAGTATGCGCATCAGCCACCGCCATCGGATAAAGGTGATTGCGGTGCCGAAAAGTTGGGCAAAAAAAGCGGCGGCGAGAAAGTGCCAACGTTTCGGTTGTTCGCAGAGGATGGTGAAGATATTTTTTCCTTCGGCATCGGTTGCGTTGGCGGCACTCCAAAACAGAAAACCGAAGATACCAGCAATCAGGAAAATTTGGAGAAGAATGGACACGAACCGCTTCATTGATGTTCATTGTAGCAGATTCAACGAGAAATTGTGCCGTAAATGAATCAAACGCAAAAAATATGCTATAATACGTTCCGTCTTAACACGGAGTCAAAATTATGCGCCGTTTCTGTCTCGTTCTGCTCGTTTGTAGTTTCGCCACTCTCGGAATCGCTCAACGGCTCCAAATACAAATACAAGTACGACCGGGAATTGCCCCGCCTATGCTCATTCCCCCGCGAGGAGGGGTACAATTCGGCGGCGACGAACCGGAACAAATCTTTTCCCTCTACGACTCCGTCGCCGTCCCGGATCGAACGCTCTCCCGACGCATCGAACAGGCAGATCGACTCTTCGAAGTCGGACGCACTGCCGAAGCCGCCCAACTGCTCGGTAACATGCTCGAATCCGCCGACTTCACCTTTCTCCTGCCCGAACAGTCCGACGATGAGGAGGCAAAGAAAAATCCTCAACGCACCCTTCATCGAACCGTCAACCGATACATCATCGACCGGCTTCGGCAACTGCCGAAAGAAGCACGAGATTCCTACGCTTTTCAATTTGAACCGACCGCCCGGCGGCTTCTCGAAGATGCCGTCGCCGCCGGTTCGCTCGACGATATTCAGCAAGTTGCCCGAAAGTATTTTCCGACCGCATCAGGTGCCTCCGCCGCTTTTCTCGTCGGTTTCACCCAATTTGAACGCGGAGATTACGCCGCCGCAACACACACGCTCGAAAACCTGAAACAACAACATTTGGCAATTCCCGACGCGATCAAATCTTTGCTGGAACAAACGCTTGCCGAACTGAAAAACAGATCGCAACGGAATGCCGAACAACCGCAATTCATTTCGGAGTCGGCGTGGCTCGAACATGTCGGCTGGCGTATTCCGACAGGTTCTCCTCACCAAAACACGGGAACCACCGCTTCCGCTCCGCTGTTGGAGCAAAACTGGACGGTGCCTCTCTTCAACCGATTGCCCGTCGAACGTGAAGCCAATGCGCTCGTCCGATTGGTCAACAACGGTTCCGAAGTTTATATTCCGGCATCGCAACCGCTCGTCGTCGGCAATCTGTTCATTACACGCACATTGAGAGAAACGGTTGCCATCGACATCAATTCGGGCAAACGACTCTGGATCGCTCCCGAACCGGACTACCGATTTCCCGAAGGAATCAACGTACAGTCCCGCTCCTTGTACTTCGTTCAGAATACCAGAGCCATGCTGCGGATGTTCTTTTGGCACGACCGCATTTCGCAACAGTTGAGCAGCGACGGTGAACGAGTTTTTGCCGTTGACGAACATGATCTTCTGGGTTCCTATCAGGCGGCACTGGGACGTGCGCTTCCGAATCTTCCCGGTCGCGGTGAAGACCGACGCTTTGATCCAGGCAACACATTGACCGCCCGTGATTTGCGGACAGGACGCATTCTTTGGCAAGTCGGAAAATTTCCTTACGTTCAAAAATACATCGACGCTTCGTATGCTCCGCGTCAGCGCGGCGACAATGCCCAGCCCGGTCAACAAAACGTGGACGACAGTATCTTTTCCGAAGATGAGAAAACCTTGAAAGAAACATGGTTTCTCGGCGCACCCCTTCCGCTTTACGGTCGGCTTTACGTGATTGGAGAGACCGACGGCGTGCTTCAATTATTCGTTTTGGAAAGTCACACCGGTCGGGTTCTTGCCCGACAACCATTCGCACAGGCATCGACTGCACTGGCGGCACATTTTATTCGGCGAACGTATCCGCTCTTTCCTTCGGCATCGGAGGGAATCATCGTTTGTCCTACCGGCAACGGACTCATTACCGCTCTGGATGCGACAACGCTTGCTCCGCTCTGGTGTTACACTTATGCGCCGCCCCAATCCCCTAATCCGGGCAACCGCAATGCGAGAAACATGCTGGCGCGGCAGCAGCAACTCTTTCATCAGGCGGGACAAAACGAATCGACTGCCAAAGAACTCTTTTCCAACAGCGGTTGGCAAGTTCCCGGTATTGTCATTGACGGACACCGTGTTCTGGTCGCACCAGCGGATCGTGCCGCCCTCTATTGTCTCGACCTGTTGTCGGGAAAACTCCTCTGGGAGCAATCAATCGCGCGGGTCAACACGCTTTACGTTGCCGGTATTCAGGGGGACAAAGCCTTTTTGGTTACGCCCGGCAATGTCATGACGATTGACATGAATAACGGTGATGATTTGACGACATCCGCAAGCCGATTTCCGTCGGGATTGAATCCGGCGGGTGTCGGTGTGCGAAGCGGTAATCAATACTTCGTTCCGCTTTCCAACGCTCAACTTGCCGTTGCCGATTTGACAACCAGCAAGATTACGTTGCTCGACGCATCGGGCAGAATGACCGCACCGACGACACGGGAAGCGATGCTTTTGCCCTCTGATCCGTCGCGGCAAAAAAACGAGTACGTGTCCAGCATTTTCACGCCGGATTTGTCGGCAAACGAACTCTTTCAAGAGCCGATTCAATTAGGCAATCTCGTGGGAATCAAGGGACGTTTCTTTTCGCAGTCGCCGACGCAGATTTCCAGTTTCGACCAAACGGAACCGCTGCGGCAGCGTGCCGAGGCATTGCTCCAAGCCGATGCAAACGATCCCGAAGGATTGCTCCAACGAGGACGGATTCTCAAAGCGGAGGGAAAAATATCCGAAGCGATTGACGCTTTTCGCGCCTCTTGGAAAGCAAAACCAACCGTCGAAGCCGCCGATCTGTTGCGGAGGAATCTCCTCGAAGCGATGCGGAAGGATTATCCCGCCTGGGCGCATGTCAGTGAAGAACTCGAATCCCTCTCTACGGTGCCGAACGAATGGGGAGCGGCACTGCACGCTCAAATCGAAGGGATTTTGCAATCGGGACGCACCGAACATCTCGCCGCTGTCTTGGAAAAAGTCTTTGCGTTCGGACAAGACCCGGCGATACTGATTCCGGTGAGCAGCGAACATTCGACGCAACTGCACCGGGCGTTGGGATGTCTCGTAGAGCAAACCATTGCGAAGGGAAATCGTTCAGGACTCAAAGCGGCATGGGAGGAAATTGCCGAAAAGATATTTAGCCGGTACTCCGAGGAAAATACCGGCACCCTTGCGACCGGCACCCTTGCGGGTGCCGCTCATGCGCCCAATACTCATGCGCCGACGTTTGCACAGGCGTTGCAGTCAACTCGCAATTTCGTGCAACTGCCGCCGGAAATCCAGCAGTTGACGATGTTTGCCCACGTCTTCCGTAATACAGCGGCGGCGGAAAAATCACAACAGATGTATCGGGAACTCTACGAACGTCATCGTTTGCCCCTCGCTTTGGGTTTGCAGTCCAAACCGCAGGCGGGTAAAGAATGGTCGCAACTCCCCTCACCGTTCGTTTGGAAGACCGGCACGGTAGAAATGCAAGGCGATCCGCAAAGCAACCAAAATAATCAAGCGAATGTACAACAGGAACAACCGGCGAGAAAAAACGATAATCCGCAGATGAATCGTCTGTTGGACATTGCCCGAAATCCGGGATTGCAACGAGGCGCAGAAGCGATGCCGTTCTTGCCCTTTTTTGGCGCACCCGATTCGGAACTCGCCGAGTTCAGTTATGTTCTCAAACAGGAACTTACCGGCGAATTCTCCTTCTGCTGTTGCGATCTTTCCGGGAGAGTGCATTGGCAACTTGCCTTACCGAACACGTTAAGGTCGGGATACCAAGATACCAACCGTTACAACGGCGAATATGCTACGTATGTAAAGGGATTTCAACATTTTCTCCTTTTTGTTCATGGAACGTCGATGACTGCCATCGACACGACACCGCAAGCGGAGCGGATTCTCTGGTCGAAGACGGTGTCGTCGTTGCTCATTTCGCAACAAAACAGTATGCGGGTGAACAATCCCAATCAGCGTCCGACTGTCGGTCAACCGGGTTCCTTTCCGAAGAATTCCGTCTTTGTTTCGCCGCAAATCGTCTGTTGCTGGGACATTAACAGCGTGTACGGACTTGATCCGCTGACTGGTCAAACGCTCTGGGTGCGGCGGACTCCAAGCGATAGTTGTACGATCATGGGGGATGGCAATCATCTGTTTCTGGTCTTTCCTGATATTCAAAAGATGCTGGCGGTGGACCCCATCAGCGGCAGGGAACTTGCCAACGGTTCTATTCCGCCGGACGGAACGTACATTTACGGAACGAACATCGTTTGTACGCAGCGGCAGGGAAACGAGTTCACATTGCTCGTGGGCGATCTTCGGAATATTCATGACAAACGTCGTCGTGCATTGGAGATTGCCGACACACCGGAGGGAAAGGTTGCACCGATACCGATGAACACGCTCCACGATAAGGTGCGAGGCAATTCGATGTTGCAAGTCTTTCGGAATGACCGATTCCTCTCCGTTGCTACTTGGGAGACAAAGTCGCTGCAAGTTTATGATTTGCTGACGAAAAAACCGCTGTTGCCGGTGGAGAACAAGATTTTGGAGTTCGTACCAGACGGAAATATCAAGACAATGCGATGTGAGGTGGAACTGGTCGATGACAAATTTTTGGTGTTGTTCACGAAGGACTCGCAGATTGCGTCGGCGCAGGTGCCGTACACCATGGGAAACAAGACGGTACAGCATCGTTATCAGGCGGTGCCGGGTATATCGATGTATGCGATAGGAGAAGGGGCGATGATGCTGATTGATGCGGAGGGAAAACCGTGTTGGTCGGGACCGACGAAGATTGAAAAACTGTGCCGATTGTTGGACGTATCGGATCGTTTGCCGGTGATGTTGTTTGCGGTTTCGATTACGGAGACGGAGTCGGGCGGTCAACCGAAACAGGGTACGGGTATTCGCGGATTTGACAAGCGGACGGGAGAGAAGCGGTTTGGCAAACATTTTGCGGGGGAGTTTTCGGGCTTGCAGCAATTTCGGGTGAGTGCGGATCCGGTGTTGCAGGAGATTATATTTACGAATCCGAATACAACTCCGCAGCGTTGGGCAAAAGCAATTTTTACGGATAAATAACTCAAGAGCGGCACCCGCAAGGGGGCCGGTACTCCGTTATCATTCTTCCAATTCTTCCGCCAGTC
>Ga0082212_10002386_pt1 | contig 27403 bp, 22 predicted proteins | sample TergutNt197P3_FD_71548 | JGI IMG/M metagenome (GOLD analysis project Ga0082212, IMG submission 71548) | Neocapritermes taracua P3 segment gut microbial communities from Petit-Saut dam, French Guiana - Nt197 P3 | ecosystem: Host-associated > Arthropoda: Insects > Digestive system > Gut ...
AGTTCAGCCACTCCCTGGGCTGTGCGGATGCGCTCGGATGCCCGCTTGGGATCAAAGTGGCTGCGCAGGGGCACGCGCACCACCTGAGTGTCCGGAAAGGAGCATGGCGGCGGCGTGCCGTTTTCTGGAAGGAGCAGTTCGCGGGGCGCGATTTTCTGCGCCCACTGCCAGAGATCCGCCGATTTTTTTGTTTGCAGACCGGTCCAATAGCCCGTGGATACATCCACCCAGGCGATGCCGCCCGCACCAAGTTCGTTGTTCCAGTACAAGGCGGCGAGAAAACTGTGGCCCTTGGCTTCAAGCCCGGAATCTTCGACCACGGTGGCTGCGGTATGTACCCGCACCACAGCGCGCTCCACCAAGCCTTTGACAGTCTTGGGATCTTCCACCTGATCGCAGATCGCCACTTTATGGCCCTTGTCGACCAGTTGACCGATGTAGCTTTCAGCCGCGTGCCAAGGGACGCCGCACATGGGCACGGGATCCGGAGATTGTGGATTGCGCGAAGTCAGGGCGATCTGGAGTTCCCGCGCCGCCACCTCCGCGTCCTCAAAAAACAGTTCGTAGAAATCGCCCATGCGGAAGAAGAGCAGGGCATCGGCATATTGCTCCTTGATGCGCGCATATTGCGCAAACATGGGCGTCAGACGCGCCGGAGCGGGTGAGGCGCTCTGGGACACGATTATTCCCGAAACGAATCGCCGAGAAGAGAAGGTCCGCCTTGCGCTCCGGCCCGGGCGCGTTCCGCCGCCTGTTCGGCCTGAACAGCTCTGGCTTCAGCCGTTTCCGCCCGAGCGACGGTCTGCTCAAGCTCTTTCTTCAGCGTTTCCAAAGCTTCCGAAGACTTGGCCAACTCTTTTTCCACAGTTTTGACCCGGCGCCGGCTGCTGCCAAGATTGGCGGATATACTCAATCGATCCCACAACAGCATGATCAGGGTGCAAACGCCGCCGAGCAGGAAGCAAATGAGAGACAGCATGTAAAACGACAACGGCATGGACTGCATGGGTGGCACAAACATCAGGTCCAGCTTGAGCTGCATGGTCTGCGATAACGATTCCTGATTCTGTACAAAGAACAACATGACGAAATAAAAGAACACAATAGCCAGAAGAACTTTGATGTACCGCATGTATTTCTCCTTTTTATTCAATTATACACAAAAATATTGTGCGGTTCAACGGCTTCAGACAGGCAGCGGGCACAGCGGCAAGGCCGCGAAGTGCGGCAGCAACGAAGCCCGCGTTGCGGCCAGGTGCTCGGGGATTACCCGGATCTGGCAAATCGGGGTCATAAAAGAAGCGTCGCCGTTCCAGCGGGGAACGAGATGAACATGCAGATGCTCCCGTATACCCGCACCGGCCGCTTCCCCCATATTCAGCCCGATATTGACGCCTTCCGGGCGGCAGGAGTGCCGCAGAATGCGCGTGCTCTCTTGCAGCAGCCAGAAGATTTCAGCGCCCTCTTCCTGATCCAGTTCGGTCAGATCCGCCACATGGCGCAGGGGGGCCACCATCAGGTGGCCATTAGTATATGGAAATTTATTCATGATTACAAATGCCTTGCGGCCGCGATACAGCACGAGCCGCTGCGCGTCGTCTTCTCCGTGTTCGGACAGGCACAAGATGCAGGCGTCGGGTTTGGGGTTGAGAATATACTCCATGCGCCAAGGCGCCCACAACGTGCGCATCACAGCCTCCTGCTTATGTCCTGTGATTCCGTTGACGCGTTTGATGCAGCGTCGGCTTCGCGGATCAGTTCATGCGCCAGTTTCAGTTGATCATCCCGGCTTTCCACCAATCCGTCAAGCTTTGCGTTCCACACTGCACGCAGAATATGGCCGTATAACGGGCCGGGCGCCAGCCCCATGCGCAACAGATCCGTGCCGTCGATATCGGCCCGGATCAGGCTCCAACGGTTGATGTAAAGTGAAATGTTCTTGCTGGCCGCCTCGTTCGGCGCTTGAGCCATCAGATACAACGTGCCTTCCAGCGGCAAGGTGGCAAGCAGGGCGCATAGGGCGCTGATCGGCCCATTGTGTTTGTGCCAGGCGGTCAGGGCAGGCGTCAGGGCGCGAATGGATGCGCGCAGGCGCAGCAGCAGGCGTTGGATCGAAGCCCGCACGCTGAGGCGATCGATGATGGACAGGGTGCTTGTTTCGTCCAGATTGTCAGTGATAGCCAACAGATACAGGGTGGGCAGGCTGACAGTCTTGTGCAGGTAGAGCAGCCGGTACCATTCGAGCACATTTTCGACTTTGGCCAGCAGGCTGCGACGGGCCGGCGTCAGCGTGAGCGCCGGATGAATGGCTGCCAGAATGCCTGTTTTCTGAAACTGTTCAAAGCAGGTCAGAGGCGATCGCTCCTTGAGCGCGGCATTGAGTTCGTGTGCAATCCGGATGCCGCTCAACTTGTCGATCAGTTGCAGATCCACGGCGTTTTTGATCAAACGCGTGGTCTGGCCGGCCAGACGGAACTGGTAGCGCAGGGCGAAGCGGATGGCTCGCAGGATACGCGTGGGATCTTCCACAAAACTCAGGGCGTGCAACACGCGCACGGTTTTGCGCTGGATGTCGCTCTGGCCTCCGAAAAAATCGACCAGATGGCCGAAGCGGGATTTGTTGACGCGCAGGGCCATGGCATTGATGGTAAAATCACGGCGGAACAAATCCATCTTGATGGACGAGAGTTCCACAGTCGGCAGGGCGGCGGGGTAGGAATAGTATTCCAGGCGGGCCGTGGCCACATCTACGCGTTGTTCCACGCCGTCTTCGTTCGTGTAGATCACAAGGGCGGTCAGAAACGCCTGGTGTTCGCGCACGCGTCCGTTCAGAACCCGGCCCAGATCACGGGCAAAGGCCAGGCCGTCGCCTTCGACAACGAGGTCGATGTCTTCAAATTCCTTGCTGGGACGGGTCAACAGGATGTCGCGGACAAAGCCGCCCACGGCATAGACGCCGACGCCCAGCTTGTCGCCGAGTTCGCCGGCTGTTCGCAGCAGGTTGTATAGAGGGCGCGGCAGGCGTGAGGACAGCATGCGCGACAGATCCCGTTCCTTGGTTTCTTCACGGGGCAGGGGCAGGCGTCCTTGGTCTTCGACAAAGAGGCGGATGAGATCCGTGCGCGTGACCACGCCGATCACGTCGTCGCGTTCAGCCACCGGCACCAGACGCTGACCGGAGCCGACGATGATGTCCATGAGCGTCTGCAGTGAAGCGTCTGGCGAAACCATGGATGGATTGCGCCGCATATAGATGTGTACGGGCAGATGCCCCAGGCCGTGATTCAGGGCCAGAGAAGCGGTTTGGGTTTCCAGCAGGCCCACGCATTGCCTGGTGCCCGCCCGGAATACGGGTGCGGCTTTGAGGCCGTAACGGGTCATGGCGGTTTCCGCATCCAGCAGGCGGTTTTTGTCCTCAATGCCTACGGCCGGGGAGGACATAAGATCCTTGGCCGTGCGCTGCGGATTGAGCTGGGCGTATAATTGCTGGAAAATGGCGTCTTTCAGTTCGGGCAGAGCCAAAGTCTTGACTGCGGCCGAGGCGGCATAGCGGTGTCCGCCGCCGCCCAGGGCTTTGCATACCGCGCCTGCATCCACGGCATCGACCCGGCTGCGGGCGATGATCTGGATACGGTCATCCAAAATGCCGAGCGCAAACAGAGCTTGGGTGGATTCCATTTCCATGAACCGCTGCACTACTTGGGCAAAGTCGCCCACAAAGGTGTCCATGCGCGCTTCGGCCAAGGTGACCAGATAACCCTTGATGTTGTGCGTGGAGGCGGATTCGAGCAGGCTGCTGAGCAGTTTGATGTGTTGGCCTGTCAGATCCTGTTGCAACATGCGGCCGATGGCATCCAGATTCATGCCCTGGCCGAGCAACCAAGCGGCGGCCTGAAAATCTTCCTGAGTCGTGGAGGCGTAAGTGAACGCGCCCGTGTCGGCATATACGCCGAGGCCGAGCAGGGTCGCGTCGTCTGGAGTGATGTTCAGATTTCGCGCGCGCAACGCATTGATGATGAGCGACGAGGTGGATCCGAACGGGGCGCCGTGGTACTCGTCGGCAATGCAGGCGCTGTCCTGAGGATGATGATCCCAAACATGCACAGCGATGTTCGGTTGCTTGAGCAGTGCGGCCACATGCTCGATCCGTCCCGGCTGGCAGGTGTCCACCACTACCAGGGTGGCGACCGCATCCGGATCGATCTCCTTGATCGATTTGAAATTGTAACGGTTACGGGCCGTTTCATTAAAAAATGTGGTGACCGACCGTTCCATGCTGCCGGGAAAAACCAGCACGCTGTTCGGATACAACAACGAAGCGCCGATAATTGAAGCCAAGGCGTCCCAATCGGCGTTGGTGTGGCAGGTGATAAGGGTGGTTGCGAGATCCTGCGGCACGTTCATGCATCCTGATCGTTTGCCATTCGGCCGGGTTTGTCAACGGAACGGGGGTGGAAGGAGCGGTGGATGCGGCGCAGACGATCGGCCTGCACGTGCGTGTACAATTCGGTTGCAGCCAGATCCGCGTGACCGAGCAGCAACTGTACGGATCGCAAATCCGCGCCGCCTTCCAAGAGGTGCGTGGCAAACGAGTGCCGGAAGGTATGGGGAGAAATATGTTTACGGATGCCGGCTCGCAGGGCATAGCGGCAAACCAGCTTGAACACGGCCTGGCGGGTAAGACCCCGGCCCGACCGGTTGAGGAACAGGATGTCCTCCACCGGTTTGAGTGCCGGGCGGGCATCCCGCAGATAGACGGCAATTTTGGCCAGGGCCGGTTCGTTGACCGGCACGAGCCGTTCCTTGCTGCCTTTGCCGAATACCTTGATCACGCCACGCTGCATGTCGATGTCGCCCGGACGCAAGGTCACCAGTTCCGTAACTCTCAGGCCGGCGGCATACAGCAGTTCGAGCATGGCCCGATCGCGCGCAGCTAAACGGTCAACGCCGGCAGGGGCAGCCAGCACAGCGGCCATTTCTGTTTGGGACAACACATCGGGCAAGAGATCGGGCAGCTTGGGGCTGTCGATCAGGGCCGCCGGGTTGGCAGCCAGTTCGCTTTCTTCCACGCACCAGGCAAAAAAATTGCGCAAGCAGGACAAACGGCGGGCCAGGCTCCGGCTGCCGTCGCCCCGGCTGCGCATCCAAGCGCTGAACAGCAGAAGATGTTCTTCTCTGACAGCGTCGAGATGCAGGCCAAGTTCATCCAGAAATTCGCCGAAGGCCCGCATATCCTGTCCGTAGGCCGTGACCGTGTTGCGTGACAGTCCTCGTTCAGCCAGCAGATGATCGAGCCAGGCCCAGACCAAGGTCGGCGCGAGCCGGGCAGGCTCTGCAGAGGCGGATTTGGAGGCGGGCGTTGTTTGAGGCCGGGATGCTGTGCGCATGCCCTGATACTACACGGGTCAGACCTGCACGGCAACCGCATCGGCCGCGAGAGGGGAGAAGAAGGCGTCAGGGTCCGGCAACTGGGGCATTTCTGGCATTGCCTGTAGGCGCTGCCCAGGAGCTTTCCCTCTTGACAAAAACCTCTGTTCGCCAATATAGGCGCAAAGAAGGCAAAAACATTGCTTGGCTGAACCATTTTTTCGATGCACCGAGTAGAGCGCGATGAAGACGATTCAAGGCTATGTGGCACCTCTGCCCAAGGACGGCGGCGGCCGTTGGCAGGTGGCTGTAGTGGATGGAGATGTGGAATACCATGTGGTGCCTCGCGGTGCGGGGGTTGATCTGGCCGAACATTTGAGTGAGCAGGTGGAAGTGCAGGGCACGATCATTGAGGAACCTGATTGCCCGCTACGTATCCAGGTCCGGTCGTACCGGCTGATCGATCAGTTGGATGACGACGCCTGGTATGAGAATGACGCGGTCTGAACCGCAAATCGACATTGCGGGACGCATGTTGATTGAGAAATGGCATGATGTGTTCAGCGCAGCAACCGGAACGGTGTGGAAAGCACATCCTCCACCAGACCATACAAGCCGCTGCCCAGCTTTCCGATAGCGCCAGTCACGGCGTGCAGAGCGTTGATTGAGCGTTCCGGCGCGTCAAGACTTCCCGCATACACGACCGGCACATCGGAAAAACTCTGGGTGGAAACATTCAGGCGGCAGTTGAGCGTCCAGTCCACCAAATTGATACGGGCGTTGCCCTTGGCCGCGATCACATTGCTTTTCAGATCAATGTCCTGGGTGTGCAGGATCCCTTGGTGCATGACGCCGGAGGCGCTGATGCTGCGGAATGGCGTCGGTTTGGCCGCAGATCCGCCGGATTGTTTTTCGACGATGGAGCCTTGCGTGACGGCCACCGACCAACTGCCGTCCAGAGTCGCTGGAATATCCTTTCCTTGCCGCAGCAGGCCCGCTACATCGGCCTTGACGGTCGCAACGCCCCCCAGGATGGTCTTGAAGCCGGCTTCGCGTGAGAACAACGCGGCGTCTGCATTATGCGCCGCATAGTGCAGCCGCGTTCGGTAACCGGCAGGCGATGCCTGCACATGCAGTTCGGCCTCGCCTCGGCCGTTATAGGGGATGAAGGCGATCGGTTTGCAGGTGAGAACACGGTTTTCCAGCACAAAAGGCAAACGCACCGAACGCTGCACGAGTTTGGCAAGGGTCAGGCTATCCAGATTGATCGTGCCCCGGACCGACAGGTCGTCCAGCAATGTTGTGGGCCAGGGCGCGGGATTTTGGGCAGGACTCTGGCCGACATTTGGGGTTGCGTTTGGGGTCGCATTGGGCCGGCTTGGCAGATAGCGGTTGAGATCGAGCGTGCCGAGCGTCAGATCCGCCTGCCAGGTACGGATGTCGCCTGAACTATGCCTGATGTTGCCGGAAAATGTCGTATCGTCCAGTTTTCCCTTGAGACCAAGAGCTTGAAATGTTTTTCCAGTCAAGTCGAAATCACCGCGTATATCCAGATATTGCAGGCTTTCTTCGGGCATGTCAGGGGGCAACAGACCGTGTTGTTGCAGGATGGGGCGTAGGGCGGTCGTGGTGAGATGCAGCGACCCTTGCCACTGGGGAGATTGGGGCGATGCAGCGGATATGCCCGAGCCGGCGAGCGAACCGGAGAATGCGCCGCCGTTCAATTTGCCGGAAGCGTTGCGGATATGCAGCGTATCCTTGGCCTGATCGAAATCCCATTGGGCTTCCAGGTTGACAGTCAGGCCGTTGTCGCTCCATTGCAGGCGCCCCGGCACGTTGTGCGCGCGCCTGAACGCCAGAGAGGCGCTGTCCAGGTCAAGGGCGCCGTTCAGGGTGCAGGAGCCTTCCCAGGTTGCCGTGCGCAGGCTGACTTTCCAATCTCCGGCAAAAGACAGCAACGGAGGCAGAGGAGGCGCCAAGCCGGGACCGATTGCTTTGAGTGTAAAATCCATGACTCCAAAAAGAGTTTTTTCTTTGCCGCCAGGTTTGGCCAGCCAGCCCTGTGTGATGTGTCCCTGCACAGTGCCGTCGAGCGAGGCCAGGAAATGGTCGAACGACTGATTGCTGCCGTGTAGTGTGGCTTTTCCTGTCAAGCGTCCGCCCAGCATGGAATCGTCGATGACTATGGCTGCTGGCTTGTCCAGCATGGTCTGATTGAAGGCGGCTGTGATTGCGACACGATCCTCAATGTCCACGGTCGAGACGAATGATCCGTCGTAAAAGCCCTTGGCTGCAACATGCAGCCGGTTGCCCTTGGGCAGCGGCGTGCAGCGCAAGGCGAGTTGCGTGGCCGCGAATTTCCAGATTTTGGCCTTAGCCACGGCGATCCGGATATCATAATCCGGCCCCGCGCGGCTGTCATTTTGTTGGACAAGGGGTGGAGCCGGCCAGTCGATCGCTTTGGGACTCTGGCGCAGCAACTCGGGAAAGATCGCGTTGACATCGGCTGTGTCCGCCTGCACCGCGATGTGGATGTTGGGTTTGGCAAAATCGCTCACGCCTCCGACGCCGGCGAAGGGAATGCCGCATATAAGCGCCTTCAGGCGCGGAATGGTCAGATCGTGCGGCGTGAGGACAAAATCCAGTTCACCGGACACATTGTTCAAAGCCGTCTCAATACCCGGCGGCAGCTTGCGGGCGAATGCGAACCAGCGCGGCAGGCTCAAGCGGCGAATTTGTGCCGTACCCTTCACATGCAAGGGCCTGGACTGTGGCGCGGGAAAAGACTGTGTGGCATCGTGCGCAACCTGTGGAGCCGATTGTGATTTTCGATCGATCAAAAGCGTGTCAAACCAGGTTTCCGGAGTCAGTGCGGCATTGAGTGTGACGGCATCGGCATCAAGCGCGAGTTGTGCGTTTTGCAGCCGCACCTCCCGGGTTCCGGTCAGGGCAAAGGGTAGATGCAGGCGTAACGGCATGGGAGGAACAGTCGCGAGATCGCCCTCCAGATCCAGCCGGCCCGCGAGCGGGTCGCTGTCTTCGTTGGTGGCGAGATGCAGGCGCAGTTCCAGGTGATCACAAACGCCGGGCAGAGAAAGCATGCCCCCCAGGTTGCCGGTTTTGAAGTGCGGCCGGGCATGGTCCGATTCGGGCAGACGGATGCCCTGTGCCTGCAAACGAAAATCGGACAAGCGCCCCATGTTTTGTGCCTGCCGGGATACGGTCAGTTCAGAGAAATCCAGTTCCAGAGAGCCTGAGAACAAGCCGGGCAGGCGCACGGACGCGTTGAGATTCCGTATAGCCGCATTGAAGGAGGAATGCTGCAGTCCGATATAGCCGTGTTGCACAATCAGGCGCATGTCGTGCAAGGGTTCGGGCAGGGATGCGGGCAGAAAATCGGAGAGTTTTTGCAGGGAAATCGACACAGTTTTGCCGGAAAACGGGAACGGCAAATCCAGGGATGCATCGGAATGGAGTTGACGGTTCACTGTCAGCACCGGTTTGTCCAAAACGACGCGTCCTGGCACAAAACGCAAGTACAGCAGGTTTGACCAGTCCAGAGAAGCCGAAACCTCGGACACATCCAGCCGCATATCCGAGTGCTGCATGGTCACATCGTGCAAGCGGGCATGTGGTCTGGGGGAAAATTCCACATCGATCCGGTCGATGCGCCAGGCACAATTTGTCCCGGCTGTGAGCTGTTGCGAAACCAGGAGAGCAAGTTGCCTGGAATCGCCGCAACGCACATAGATCATGACCCCGACGCTGAGGAGGCATCCCCAGAGAAAGAGCGCCAGGATTCCGATCAGGGTTGAAGCGCGTAACGGCCAAGCCATGGAAAGAGCACCGGGATTCGTATGCGTTGAGGTTGCTTGCATTGCTGCCAAGGGCACGGGAGAAATAGAAAATCAGCTCTCTTCGCAGGCAAAGCAGAGGTTCATGTCTTCCAGGGTTTCGCGTCGCCGGATAAGGCGTGCCCTGCCGTCTGCAGTGAGCAGAACTTCCGCCGGACGCGGCCGCTGGTTGTAGGTGGAGGCCATGGCAAGACCGTAAGCCCCGGCATCCAGAATACCGATCACATCGCCCTCTTGCAGTTCCGGCAAAAGGCGGTCTTTGGCAAGAATGTCGCCGCTTTCGCAGATGTTGCCGACAATGGTCTGGGGAACAAGGCGCACATCCGGCACGCCGCCTTCGCGGTAAATTTCAATGTCGTGAAAGGCGTCATACAGAATCGGGCGCATCAACACGTTGAAACCAAGATCTGTGCCCGCATAGCGCGTGGCGCCGTTTTTCTTTATCACGTGGACCGTGCCGAGTAAAAGGCCGCATTCCGCAATCAGATAACGGCCCGGCTCCACGAAAAACCGGCCCCTGTATCCGGTTTGTGCGCTGAAATCTTCCAGACGGCGGTGCAATCCCTGCCCGAGCCGGGCAAGATTCAGTCGCTCCTGGTCTTCATATTTGTGGTAGGGAATGCCGAAGCCTCCCCCGAAATCAATGATATCCAGTTGTGCGCGAAGCGCGTCAGGCAGCGCAGCCGTGAAGTGCAGCATGATATCCACGGCGGACAGATAGTCGTCCGGTTCCATGAACAACGAGCCGATGTGCTGATTGATGCCGGCCAGCGTCAGGTTGTGGTTGTTCAGGATGGCCTGGACCTCGTTCATAGTATAGGGATCGATACCGAATTTTGTATCCTTGCCGCCGGTGACGACTTTTTGGTGATAACCCGCGCCTACGCCTGGATTGATGCGGATCATGACTCTGCCGCCGGGATTGACCTGTCCGTACAGATTGAGTTGCGACAACGAATCCACGCTGACCAGAACCTTGTGATCCGCGGCATTACGCAGTTCGTCGGCAGAAACATTATTGCAGACATAGAGGATGTCATGCGGCGCAAATCCGGCCAGGATGTCGTTGTGCAATTCGCCCGGCGACATAGCATCCACGAGACAGCCTTCCTCGCGAATGATGCGCAACAAGGCGGGATTGGAGTTGGCTTTGGCCGAATAATTGACCCTGAATCCGGGGTGAGAGGATACTTCCAGCAGAGCGCGGCAGGATCGACGCAATATGTTCTCATTGTAAACATAGAGCACGGAACCGAAGCGATGCGTCAGTTCACGCGGCGGAACGGAGTCAAAAAAATGTACAGCATCGGTGTAACTGGAACGGACATCGGGCATGCGGATTCTCCGGAATACGGGTGACACGCTACAGCGCGGCAGGCGCGAGGGCAAAGACTATCAAGCTGATTGCTGGAGTCAAGCAATACCCTTGCCGCACAGCGTCTCAGTTTGAGCCATGACCCGGCAAATTGACAAACGGCGGACATAAGCGCAAAGTGAGCAGCATCTTGCCAAGGAGCCGGATAATGCGCATTCACAAAGGTAGCGTTGTAAGGCTGCACTACACGGGAACTCTGGAAGACGGAGTGGAGTTTGATTCGTCTCGTGGCCGCGATCCTCTGGAATTTACCGTGGGTGAGGAAATGCTCATTCCCGGCTTTGAAAATGGCGTGATCGGGCATGAAAAGGGCGATCGCTTCACGATCACGGTGGACCCCGAAGACGGCTACGGCGAATACAGCGAAGAACTGGTATTTGAAGTGCCGCTGGATCAGGTACCGGAGCACATTACTCCGGAAACCGGTATGGTTCTTGAGTTGACGGGCGAAGAGGGAGAAATGGAAGTAACGGTCATCGACGTGACGGACACAACCGTGTTGCTTGACGCCAACCATACCTTGGCGGGTGAAAAGCTGACGTTTGATATCGAAATTATGCAGGTACTCTCGTAGAGCCGTGTATTGCCTGCGGCGCAAAAGCGGTGGAGCAAGCCGAAAGCCGTGTGTTCGGCGTAGCGTGTAGAGTAAAAAGTTCTGAAAACGTTTTGCTCCCGGCAATATTCTGCAAAATTTTTATGCTGCCGGATGGTTGCGGCAATCCGGGCAAATGCCGTACAGGTTCAAGCGGTGCCGGGTGGGGATGAAGTCGTGTTTGTGCGCCAGCGCTACCTGCAGGCGTTCAATGTCGTCATCCACCACTTCAATCTGCCGCCGACAGATTTCACAGATCAGGTGATCGTGGTGCAGCCCCCCATGATAGCTTTCATATCGGACAATGCCGTCGTCAAAATGGAGTTCGCGCGCCAGACCGGCTGCGTACAAATGTTTCAGCGTTCGGTACACGGTGGCCTGTCCCACATCGGTTTTTTCGGATCGCAGTTGCTCGTGCAGTTTTTCAGCGGACAAATGGCCGTCATAGGTCAGAAAAATTTTTGCAATCCGGGATCGTTGCCGGGTGCAACGCAGCCCCTGTTGCCGCAGATAAGCGTGAAATTTGACCATGTCCCTAGAGATTTCGGATTCGCGCGACTCTGAAGCGGAGCGTGTTGTTGGCGTCATGCTTCAAGTTTAAAGCATATCCGTCCGTGCCACAATGAAAAAATGCAATTCCCCTGCTGCCATGTATTCCGCCCGCCTGCTGGTAAGCCTGGATGGGGCTTCGGTAGGGATGTTTCGTTTTTTGCTGGAAGCTTGGGATAATCTGGCCGGCTTTACCGTGCTTGATCGGACGGAAGCCTTGCTGCAAGTCTTTTTTTCTCCGCACCAGGAAAACTTGGTCCGGTTTGTTCTGGAGATCGTCGGCACGGAGATCCCGCTGACAATCAGACCTTGGCCGGATGGCTGTTCGGCGGCCAGGCGTCAAGCGCGCCGCAACACGCCAGGGCCTGATACAGGATGATGCCGACGGCTGTGGACAGGTTCAGGCTACGCACCGTGTTCGCGCATTGGGGGATGCATACCCGGCAGGCGGCCATATCCAGAACAGGATCGGGCAGGCCGCGGGTTTCCGGACCGAACAGAAGGCTGTCTTGGCCGGTGAAGTCCGTGCGATGTACGGGTTGGCCGCCCTTGGCGCTGGTGGCGATCAGGCGTCGTTCCTGGCCGGGGCCGCCAAGGTATGCGGCCAGATCCGGCCAGACGGCAAGATTGACATACGGCCAGTAGTCAAGTCCGGCTCGGCGCAGATAACGATCTTCCAGGCTGAAGCCGAGCGGTTCGATCAAGTGCAATGGCGTTTGTGTAGCCGCGCACAGGCGGACGATGTTGCCGGTATTGGGCGGGATTTCAGGTTGGAACAGGACGATGTGCAGAGTATGCCATCGTCCTGTTTCCTTAATAGGCATGGTCGGATTCGAGATCCTTTTCGGTCACTTTATGAGCGAAGAGGCGATATACCCAAACCTGGTAGACGATGACGATGGGCACGCCCACACTGACCACGCCGAGCATGATTTTCAGGGTAAGCGGGCTGGAAGCCGCGTTGAAAGCCGTCAGGGTGAAGGCGGGGTCCAGGCTGGAAATGAGCATGCCTGGAAACATGCCGATCACGCCGAAAAAGGTAACACAGATGATGAACAGCGCGCTGGAGGCCCAGGCCGCAAGGGGGGCATGTTTGTCCAGGGCGATGCGGATGCCAAAAAGAGCGGCCACGGTTGCGACCGGCACCAACCAGAGCACGGGATGGGCCAGATAGTTGGCGTACAGATTGGTATACCAGGCGCTCAACAGCAGAAAGAGCACGGCCACGGCCGCCAGGGGCAGCCACAACGTCCAGGCCATGCGCAAAGCGCGTTCGTGTAGGGGGCCGGCTGTTTTGAGCGCCAGCCACAAGCTGCCGTGCAGGCAGAACATGAGCAGGAAGAAAACGCCTCCGGCCAGGCCGTAGGGGTTGAGCAACAGGAGCAGGTGGCCGTGGTACACGCCGGCCTGATCGATGGGAATGCCCTTGAACAGATTGGCGAAAGCCACGCCGAACAAAACGGCCGGGATGGCGCTGCCAAGAAACTGGGCTTTGTCCCAGGCGGCCCGCCAGCGTGGGCAGTCGCGTTGCGAGCGGAACTCGAAGGACACTGCCCGAAAGATCAGGGCAAAGAGGATGATGAGCAACGGCGCATACAATGCGCTGAACATGACCGCATAGACCAGGGGAAAGGCGGCAAAGGTCACGCCGCCAGCCGTGATCAGCCAGACTTCGTTGCCGTCCCAGTAGGGACCGGCGGCATTGAAGATCATACGTTTTTCGGATTCATCGCGGGTGATGAAGGGCAGTAGTGAACCCATGCCCAAATCAAAGCCGTCCAGGGCGAAATAGACCGCCCAGAGCAACCCCCAGAGAAAAAACCAGATCGTCTCAAACATGGCGCGCTCCTTTTTTGAGATGCTTCTATTTCAGCGCGGCCGGGCCGGCGCAGGCGTTTTTGCCGAACAGATAGATGGCCGTCAGTCCCAGGAAACCGTATACAATCAAAAATGCGAGCAGCGACAGGGTGACGGAAGAACTGGGAACCGGTGAAACCGCATCGCCGGTGCGCATCAGACCGTAGACGATCCAGGGTTGGCGCCCCACTTCAGCCAAGGTCCAGCCGGCCATGACGGCGACATAGGGCAGGGGTATGGACCAAGTCAGAATCTTGGCCAGCCGGGGCATGTCTTCAAGCTTTTCCCGGTACCGCCATGTCACAAAAGCCAGCAGGATAAGCAGGACGCCGAGTCCGACCATGAGGCGAAAAGAAAGAAAGGTCAGCAGGACCGGAGGCCGATCTGTGGCTGCAAAATCGTTCAATCCTTTGACTTCCGCCGAAAAACTGTTGTGAGCCATAAAACTCAGCACGCCGGGAACTGGCAGAGCCTGGATGGCATTGCCGGTTCCTGCGGCATTGGGCCAGGCCAGCAGATAGATCGGCGCGCCCCGTTCCGTTTGCCAGTGCGATTCCATGGCCGCCAACTTGGCTGGCTGGAAGGAGGACATGATCTGCCCCTGCATGTGTCCCAACAAGGCCATGGCCAGGGCCGTGGCCAGGGTGAACGGCGCGGCGAGACGCACGGAACGGGTAAAGAAATTGGTTTCATTTTTGCGGGCCAAATGCCAGGCGGATATGCCGAGCACAAAGAAACCGGACAACACCCAAGCCGCCGCGATGGTGTGCAGATACTGCCCCCAGGCATAGGGATTGGTGAGCACGGCCGTAAAGCTTTCCAGCTTGGCCCGGCCGTCCACAACAGTGTAGCCGACAGGGTTCTGCATCCAGCCGTTGGCCAGGATGATCCACAAAGCGGACAGATTGCCGCCGACCACCACAGCCCATATGGCGGCCAGGTGCATGCGCTTGCTGACCCGTTCCCAGCCGAAGGCCCAGACGGCGATGAAGGTTGATTCAAGGAAGAAGGCCGAAGTTTCAATAGCCAGCAGCGGTCCGAAAATGTCGCCGGCAAAAGCCGAATAGCGCGACCAGTTCGTGCCGAACTGGAATTCGAGCGTAATGCCGCTGACCACGCCCAAGGTGAAATTGATCAAAAACAATTTGCCCCAGAATTTGACCATCCGCTTGTATGTTTCATCGCCGGATCGCACATACATGGTTTGCATGATGGCGATGAGCAGTGACAACCCGAGCGTCAGGGGCACAAAAATGTAATGAAAGAACACCGTGAACGCAAATTGCAAGCGGGCGAGCAGTACAACATCCATAGGGTTTCCTCCAGTCATTACCCAGTTCTGGTTTTGAGGGATCTGGCCACAGCAGTTCCCAGATCACGGCACTGACAAAAATCTTCATGCTTGGGCGCAAAATGCAGTTTGAGCGGTTCTGCCGGCATTTCCATTTCCATGGAGGCAAGCCGGTCGTGAATGAGCTTGGGCGCTTCGCCGGACCAGCCGTACGAACCGAAAGCGGCTCCAATGCGGTTATGGGGGCGCAGACCATGCATATAGGTCAGCACTTCGGCTAGGCCGGGCAACATGTTGTTGTTGTGCGTGGGTGATCCGACCACAAGCGCGCCACAGTCCGCCATTTCCGTCATTATCTGGCTGTGATGCACAACCGAACGCTGCATGATGCGGTACGGCACGCCTTCGGCAGCAAAGCCTTCAGCAATGGCCGCGGCCATGCGTTCGGTCGCATGCCACATGGTGTCGTAAAGGATGAGGGCGCGGCGTGGCGTTTTTTGTTCGGCCAGTGCGCGGTAGGCAGCCAGCATGCCGGCCACCTGGTCTCGGCCGCGCACGATAAGCCCGTGATCCGGCGCGATCATGTCGATGTCGAGCCGCATGGCTTCCAAAGCGTCAAGCGTTTTCAGCACTAGGGGCGAAAAGGGCAGAATGATGTTGTAGTAGTATTCTTTGACGGCCGTGAGCAAAAAGGCGCTGTCGATCTGATCGGAAAAGCGTTCGGACGAGGCGATATTCTGCCCGAAAACGTCATTGCTGACCAGCAATGTGTCTTCGGGAATATAGGACATCATACTGTCCGGCCAGTGCAGCATGCGGGTTTCAATAAAATGGATCGAGCGTGATCCGATGCTGACGCTGTCGCCTGTTTTGACCACCTGGAGCGGCCAGGACGAGGTATCGAACTGGGCTTCCAGAAACCTTTTGCCCATGGCTGAAATGAAGATTTTTTCCGGCCGACAGCGCTCGAACAGCACGGGTAGAGCGCCGGAATGATCTTTTTCGGTGTGGTTGATGACGAAATAGTCCACTTTTTCAGGCGGCAGCACTTGGGCCAGTCGACAGAGCATGACTTCGGCATAGTCACAGGCAACGGCGTCCAGAATAATGTTTTTTTGATCCTTGATGAGATACGCGTTGTAGGTAGTGCCGAGCGGAGACTGACTGTAGCCGTGAAAATTGCGCTTGGCAAAGTCCACGGCCCCAATCCAGAAAATATTTTTTTTGATTTCCAGAGTGTGCATGGCAATCCTAAAAACAACAGATACAAGACAGCCCGAGTCACCACAAGTCACGTCGGGGGGGGGGAGTTTTCAGGCCGAAGGCTCCCCTGATCCTGCAATGCGCAAAAGAACAGCCGGTCAGTCAGGCGGATTCAAATTCGTTCTTGTCGGCTCCGCATACCGGGCAGGGCCAATCAGCCGGCAACGCGTCAAAGGCCACATTGTTTTCTTTGGCCGGATCGTACTCGTAGCCGCACACATTGCATATATACTTGTTGTTGGCCATGAATTACCTCGTCAGCATATTGCACGTTTGCATATTCCGTACGGCGTCTTGCTGTTGCCGCCGTTGGAGCAATGCTGCCTCAGAAACTGATGCTGGAAAAACAACCCGAAGTATTTATTTTTTCATAAATCCGTATGGTTGTCAAGAATAAATTAAGCCGGTTCAGGCTTTCCAAACTCCGTGCAGGTTACAGTATTCGCGCACGGAAACAACCATATCGAAAGGAATGGCGAATTCGGCTTCAGGAGTGTCGCCGGGTTGCAGATGCTTCATGGTCCTGGCGCCGCATTGGCACGCGACTTCGATCCATGCGATATAATGTTCTTGCAGCATGGGGTGTGGTACGGCGCCGACCTTGACCTTGCACCCCTCGGCAGTTTTTTCCAGAACCGGCACATGCTTTTCCCTGGCGCCGTCGGATGTTCCTTCCTGCAGCAGTTTCATAGGCTGGCCGCAACAGGAGAGCGACGAGCTGCCCGCGTGCAATACTTCCACCACCTGGCCACAGGAAGCACATGCATAAATTTGAAATTGTTGGGTCGCATCCATAATAATACCTCGAAGTTGTGCGTTGGCGAATGAATTTTTTATTCTGGAGCATAGACATCCAAGTCGTCAAGAGAATTATTCTGTTGGAGACAACGCAACAGCATCAGGATGCGGTGACGGATAGTGTGTTTTTTCATGCAGTTGCGCCAGGCAATCTGAAGGTGGCGGTACAGGGCGGGATCCCGTTCCAGGCGTTTGACGACATCCGGCAGATCTCGGGGAGAGGAAAGACGTATGGGCGCGGTCAATTCATCGGGGAATATGTCCATTCCGGGTGTGGAGTCCGTAAGCAGAAAACCGCCGGCTGTCCAGACATCAAAATGCCGTTGCGTCAGTCCAAACGGCAGGAGCATGCTGGTCAGGTTGAGGCTGTACCGCGCGCTGGCGTAAACGGAAGAGAGCGAGACGTAATAATCCAGGGGTGGCCGGATGTCGGCTGGCCCTGTCCCTGCGGAGGTCAGGAGTTCAAGCCAGCCGTCGTCGCCGAACACAGTCAGCCCCAAATCACGGGCAGTCCGCAGCCAGAGGGATCTGTACCACTGTGAGCAGGTTTCCGCGCCAAAACCGGCCTGCCGCACCGCCATGCCCGGCCATAGGGACGACAGGCCCAAACAGGATGTCCACCAGGAAAAATCAGGGCGTTGGCGCAAGTCGGCGTTTGGATCGACCAAACAGGCACGGGCTTGTTCCAGCAAATGCGGATCAAGCCGCAGACCGGAAAAAAACTTGCGTTTGTCGGGAAAGGCGGAGCGGCCGACAAAGACCAGTGGATTCAGTTTCGGACCGGTATAGCGCGTTCCCGGCGGCATCCAGGCGCCCAGGGGCAGATGCGTCACCCTGCGGGCGCCATGGCGTTGCAGATCCGGCACGAAATACGAGTCTGTGACAAAAAGGTGTGCGTCCCGCCACCAAGGTTGCCGCCAAGCGCTGCATACATGCCAGGGATTGTCCACCAGCCAAATGGCGACCGGCACGCCTGCGGTTTGCAACAGGTGAAAGGCGAGGCCGTCCGCGTCCAATCCCCGGCCGTTGACGCTGAGCAAAAAAGCCGGACGTTCTTCATGCAGCAGGGCAGGCAGACGTTTCGCCAGATTGTCCGCAGGCAGCAACACGGGCAACAGTCCGGCTTCCCGCAATCCTTGTTCCAGTTCCAGAGTCAACAGCGCGTGCGCATCACCGGGCAGCAATACGGAGGAGGATGGAGCTGTATGTAAAGGATTGAGGCGGGCAGACAAGACTTGGGCCAGGAGTGGACTCCAGAAGGCGCTGAACAAGCGCACGCCCTGCCGGTAACGCCAGACGGCGCAGCCGCGAGCCAAATCAAGCACTTCATCGGGTGCAACCCGGCGCCAAGCGGCCGGAATCTCCGCCTGCCAGAAAGGCGGCATGGCAGCGGCAAAAGCGGGAGCCTCAAGAACGTGGACTGTCGTAATCCCGGCCAGCGGCGCGTCGTGCGGATACGGTCCCAAGCCGAGCAGCAGCGCGCTCCGGGAACCAGGCGGCGGAGGCAGGAGCAATTCATACGCTTCGGCTCCGGACGACAGGGTGCGCATGCGTCCCATGTCGTCGCTGACCCGGATGGCCTGCCTGGTTTGCGGACGTTGCGGCACTTTTGACCTCACTGCAACGGTATGTAGCCGATGCGGGCAATCAGGGCCTGGCCTTCCGCGCCCGTAATCCAGTCGATCAGCTCCTTGCTTTCCCGGCTTAAAGGGCGGCAACTGACGATGACCAGAGGCACAATATACGGATAGGTGCCGTCACGAACAGTTTCCGGAGTAGGGAAAACATTGTCCACGCTCAAAAAACGAATGGATTCGGAAGGAAACTGTTCCGCCGCATACCAGCGTAAAGCATAACCCAAGGCATTGGGCCAGTTTCGGTAGTTCGCCACCCGATTGGCGATATTGCCTGTACCGGTCGTGTATTCGTGGCGCAGAGGGCGCCCCATGGCCTGACCTCGCATCACGATGTGTTGCATGGCGGTTTGACTGCCGGAACCTTCGGGGCGCTGAAACGGCGCGATTGCGGCATCAGCGCCTCCTACCTGCTTCCAGTTGGTCGCGCGCCGGGCATACACAGCCCGGATCTGTTCCTGGCTCAGACCGAGTACGGGATTGTCTTTGTGGACAAAAAAGACAAAGGCTTCTTTGGCAATGGGCTTGATGGCGGGATGAAGCCCCTGCCGTTTCATGGCTTCAAGCTGTTCACGCGAGGGCGGCATGCCGAAGAACAGATCAATTTTGTTGTCGATCAGCGCTTGGTAAGCCGCTGCTGTGTCGCGGCAATGCACCACCTCGTGCAACAGGGGGGAGGGGATGGAATTGCTGTTCTGCAACTCCGCGACGGCCGGATCGGCATAGACGGCTTGGGCCGCTGCGCCGTAAACGGGCAGGAGGGCGACGGCTCCGTCCAGTCTGGGATGATTGGCGGCAATGCGCAGGGTAGAAGGCGTGGCGGGCGTTGACAACAGATTGTTGTCCGTAAACGGTTGATAACGGTGCGTGGGCATCCCGCGCCCCACGATCTGGGGCAAGGGATCATCGTACAGGGTGTTGTTGACCGTGGCGTACAAGCCGGCCCCCATACTGCTTCCGGCCAGCAGAAACAGACCGCACAAACGGATCAGCCCCTGCGTCCGCAGAGTGGAAACCCTGCGCCGTTCGCTCTTCCAGGCAAAAGCCAGGGCATATAACCCGTAGGCCGCGATGAGCGTAGCCAGCATGTGGAGCAGAAAGCGCATTTCACTTTGCATTCGCCAGATGATGGGGCCGGCAGCCGCAAGCAACAACCACAGCGGCGTCAGCATGGGAGCGAAGCGTCGGAACAGTGTGCTTGGCAAAGGAGCCTGGCGTGCCAGAATATATCCCAGGCAGCATGGAAGCGGTATGCTCAGAAGCAGGGAGACGAATGCGGGTATTTTCAGGTCAAAGGCACGGCCCAGTCTGACGAATGCGTATGCTGCGACAAAAATCAACCCCGGCAGGATCAGGGCGATGAACAGGCTGGATAGCGTGTAGCCAATATCCGACGGTTTCCGCTCATGCGAAATTTTTTCAAATATACCCGCGGATTGTGGCGATTCTGGGCATGAGCTGTGCGTGGTCATGCTGTTTTGTCGTGGTCCGGGGCGTCATACCGGCATGTGAGGGACCTTTTTCCATTGTGCATGGGCGTCAAGCAGCAATTCGAGATGCCGGGGCACAAGATTGCTCAGATCGTAGCGATCCAGAATCGTCTGGCGGGCGGCTTGGCGAATGGGCTGCATGTTTTGCGTGCGGGCAAGTAGGGTGGTGATCGTATCGGCCAGCATGCCCGTATCCCAGAAATCGCACAAAAATCCGTTGATGCCGTGGCGCGTCACTTCACGAACCGGAGGAGTGTCTGAACCGACCAGCAGGCAACCACAGCTCATAGCTTCAAACAAACCGGAGGATAAAGCAAATGGAGCGGTCAGATACACATGCACGGTGGATGCGCGCAACAGTTGACGATACTCGGCGTAAGGCCGAAAGCCGACGATATGCACCCGGCTGTGATCCACGGCGGTTTGCGTCTGGACGGAGAGGGTTTCATGGACCATCGTGTCGTCATTCCGGTGGCGGCTTTCCGGCTGATCGATCATGATCAGCACATGGCAATTCGGTCGGGCCGCGAGCAACCGGGGCAGGCAGCGGTAAAATTGCGGAAAACCTTTGGCCGGGTCCGAACTGCGTCCCGAAAAAGTCACCAGTTCGGAAACACGCGACAAATCGCAGCCGTCCACGACAAAGCGGGCGCCGGGTTGGGGAGAAAAGAATTGCGTATCTACGCCTTCGTACAGCACATGCAGCATCTTGGCAACAGCGGAAGGGTATTGCGCTTTTTGCCATTCGGTCGAGGTCACGGCCAAATCGCAGTCCGCCAGGGCGTTTAACTGGTACAGATTGCGCATGCGGGCCGGTGCGAACTCAACTGGAGAACGTGGATTGCCCCGGCTGAAAAACGTGTAGTTTGATCCCTTGGTGTGGAACCAGTCAGCATGCACGGCCAAAAAGGACTCAGGGAAAATGTCCCGAATATAGAAACTGTTTCCCAAGCCCGCAGAAGCATAGATAATATCCGGCACAAAGCCGTCTCGGCGCAGGCGCAGCAGAGCGTTGGCCGTCTGCGATCCCCGGCGGAGCATGAGCAGAAAATCGCGTTCCGCTTCGTCAACATCCGGGTGAGGTTCCATCTTGCGCAGGCCGCGCACCGTAAGATGCCGCACGCCGGGCAAACGTACTTCGCTCCGTCTGTATTCGGAAAGAAACAAAACAGTCGTATCCGGCATGGCCCCAAGCCGGGTGGCCAGATGCCGGAACGGCCCTGGGAAACTGTGATGAACAAAGAGTACTCGCACGCCGTTATTCCTTTTCCCTGCTTGTCAGAGAGTCCAGAAAAGTCACACCATCGGGAGTTTGTAAAAATTCACACAATACCGCCACTATTTGGGGATCATATTTAGGAGGCGCGGTAGACAGAATTGCCAAGGCGTTTTCTACAGCATGAGCCTGACGGTATGAACGGGGACAGACCAAGGCGCAGAATGTATTGGCCACAGCCAGGATGCGCCCGTGAATTCCGATTTCATCCCCGCTCAGATGCCGGGGATAACCCGAACCATCCAGCAGTTCGTGCATTTCGTAAATGGCTTCCACCACGGGCAGACCGAAATCTATGCCTTCCAGCGTGGCGCGGGTATATTCCACATGCTTTTGCAGTTCCGCGCGTTCCTCATTGGTCAGCGCGCCGGCTTTGTTGACCAGATGGCGGGGCACCTGGATCATGCCGAGCTGGGACAGATTGGCGGCCAAACGTATCGTCCTGTCGTGCACTTCCTCCAAGCGCAGACCTTGTACCAAGTACGAAGCCAACGTGCCGGTCTGCATGGACTGGCCTCCCAGATACGGGTCAATGGCTTCAATGGCGCGCACCAGCGCGCTTATGGTCTGCCCGAGCACGATTTGAGCCTGTTTTTGAGCACGCAGCAAGTCCGTGACATCGCTGTACACGGAAACCACGCCATTGACGTTCCCGTCCGCGTTGAGGAAGGGCGCACAGGACACATGGTAGTTGCGCGCATCGTCTTCTTTCAAAGTCAGAACTTCTTCGTACAATTCAGGCTTGTTGCTTTTGGCCGCCTGCTCCATATGCCGGAAAAAACTATCCGTGAGCTGTCTGGGGAGCACGGCTGTAATCACGCGGCCGGTCAGATTCTCCGGTTTTGCATCCACCATGGCTGCGAACGCATCGTTGACATAGCCGATAACGCCGCGCTTATCGTGGAGGATGATGCCGTCAGCCAGTGAGGCGTTGATGCTGTTCAACAGGGCATGCTGTTCATTTACGGCCTGGTAGAGCTGCTGCAAGGTGTTGGACACGGCCCGTTCGCGATGACCTACGATCCACCACCAGAACATGCCGATAAAAAGCATGGCGATGAGTGTAGAGGCGCTGGTTACGAAGATGACCCGAAGTTTGTGGGCCTCATACGTGGCTTCTACAGATTCGGCCCGGATAGTCTCGGCGATCAGCAAGGGCAGGTCCAGATCCGGTGGGAGCATCCCCAGTGCGTATACGTTGCCGATTCCCGGAAAGGCACGCAGCCCGATGGGGAGACTGCCGGAGGCATTCGTTTCCCATCTGGGAAACGGCGTGCTGATTGTGCCGTTCGGAAGCAATTGCTGGAGACCGGATTTTCCTTTTTGGAACAGCCAGCTTTGTTGATTCACCCCTTCTGTGGTCATGTCATTGACAAGGTGTGTGACATTGCAGGTCAGGATGATCGCGCCCACGGCTTCATTGCCGGGACGGGCAAGGTATTCCGGCGCGAAAAGAGGCCGGACGAGCATCCCGTGCAGATGTTTCTGCGGCGTTGCCTGGATGGGCAAGAACACGGCTTTTCCGTCACGCAGGCAGGACTGGAGAGCCTGTTGCACATCCGGGGTTAAAGAAGGCAGCGCGGTCGAGGCGTTGGGTGCGGGTTCTGCGGTGCTCAAATAAGGATGCATGGAGCGCGTGACCAAGGTTGCGGCAACAATGTCCGATTGCATAATGAGGTTTTGCAGTGATCGGCGCATGAGCGGTATTTGTGACGCCAAGCGGGACACGGCATCGGCATCGCCCGGCGAGGTCTGCTCTTCGCGCTCACGCGCGAGCATGGTGGAAATTTCTCTGTCGGTCAGGTCGTTGACCTCGTTTGCGAACAGACGGACCATATCCATGCTGGCAAGACGGATCACTTGATCCTGCAACTTGGCGTACCAGCCGGTCAGCGTGGCCGCCCTGTGCTGAATGGGCGCTCCCAGATCGTATTCCAGAGTTACCGGGATGTTTTCCCGGGCGGTACGCAGAACAAAGTAGGTACCTCCTATGGCCGAAGCAACCAGCAAAACAAGCAGAAAGGACACGAACCACAAGGCGCGTCGCTGGGTAAAATTCTGACCGTGCGGAGATTGAAGATCAACCTGTTGCATACCATTCCTTAATTGCAATGTGGGGAGCGTGGGTTTCCTGTATTGCGAGAGCGGTCACTCAACGCTCACGCATGGCGTTTTGTTGGGCTTTCAGAATGGGCTTGAGCACATAGTCAAGCACGCTCTTTCTTCCGGTCATAATGTCCACTGTGACCATCATGCCGGGAATAATGGGCAGATCTTCTCCACGATAATGCAACGATGTGTTCCTGGTGCGCAATTTTGTGGAATAATAGAATTCGCCGCGTTTGTCTTCAATGGTGTCCGCACTGATCTGCTCCAGTTCGGCTTCAAGTCCTCCGTAGATGGAAAAATCGTAAGCCGAAACTTTGATCAATGCAAACTGGCCGGGATGCAAGAAAGCCACATCGGCCGGGCGGATGCGGGCATCAACCAGCAGGGTGTCGTCCAAGGGGACAATATCCATGATCGATTCACCCGGCTTGACTACGCCGCCGATGGTGCTCAGGTAAATCTGTTTGACTGTGCCCCGTACCGGAGAACGCAGCACCGTACGCGTGACCCGGTCGCTTCCGGCGGCCAGGGTTTCGCGCAATGAAACCAGTTCAGTCCGGCGTTTGTTGAGTTCGTCAAGCACGGCCGTGTCGAGTTCGGCCTGGCGGAATTGGATGCGCTGTCTGGCTTCCTGGGCCGCGGCCCGGGTTTTGGGAATACTGGCCGCAAGTTGTTCAACATCACCCTGCAGGCTCACCACACTTTGTTCCAGGTTCAAAAAATCAACGCGGGAGTATATGTTGCGCTGCATGAGCGGGTAAGCGATGTTACGTTTTTCCAGCGTCAGCGCCAGATTGCGATCAAGCTGACGCTTGCGGGCAAGCTGTTCCTCCACATCTTGTTCCCGTTGTTCGGACTGGGCCTCCAATACGCTCAATTCCGCTTCACGTTGCTCTCTTCTGGCATGGTAGACAGCGGTCTGATCGCGAATTACCTGATTCGCGTAGTCATCCAAATTCAGATTGGCATCCAGGGGTTTACCTACGGCTTGTTCCAATTGGGCGACGAGATTTTTGGGGAAAGCCGGTTCGGTACGCGCCAGTTCCGCCTCCAGACGGGTGATGGAGGCAAAACTCTCCAGGCTTTTATTTACCGCGTCGCGGTAGGTGCTGGCCGCCACTTCATTGTCCAGACGGGCGAGCGATGTGTCTTTTTCCACAATTTCGCCTTCGCGCACCATGATTTCCTGTAAAATGCCGCCTTCAAGGTTTTGAATGGCCTGCGTGCGCTGTGAAGATATGATCGAACCTTCGGCATGCGTGATTTCATCCAGAGTGGCCCAGGCGGCCCACACGATCATGATCAGGAAAAAACCGCCTATGGACAACGACAGCAAACGCGCTCCCACCCGAGGTTTGCGCGCGCGGGCGGCATCCACTTCATTGGCGTAGGGAATTTCGGCATCTTCAAGTTCACGCGTCGCAAACTGTACGGCGGAGAACAAGCTTTTGTTCGGATCAGGAAGTTGCGTCATGAGCTTCATCCTTTGCCTGCACCGACGCGGGGCCTGTTTGTCCACGCAGACGCCGCAAAACAGCGTCTTTCGGTCCATCCAGCATGACTCGGCCTGAATCCATGACAATCAAGCGATCCACCATGCTGAGCATACTCAGGCGATGCGTGATAAGAATCAGCGTTTTATCCGCGATGATGCTGTGCAGATGGCGTTGGACCAACTGCTCTGTGCCGGTATCCATGTTGCTGGTGGGTTCGTCCAGAATGAGCACATCCGGATCGCGCACCAGAGCGCGGGCCAAGGCCAGAGCCTGACGCTGGCCGCCGGACAGAGCCTTGCCCTGTTCGCCGACTTGGGCGCCGAAGCCCGCAGGATTGTTACGGACGAAATCTATCACCCCGGCCAGCGAGGCGGCCCGCATAATGAGATGATCATTGATGGATGGATCGCCGAGAGCGATGTTGTCACGAATGGTGCCGTAAAACAGGACGATATCCTGAGGCAGAAAACCGACCCGGCCGCGCAGATCCGCGCCGGGAAGCTGACGGATGTCCACATTCCCGAATTTTACCGCACCTTCCTTGGGCTGGTACAAGCCGATGAGCAACTTGCCGAGCGTGGATTTGCCCGAACCCATGCGGCCGATGACTCCCACTTTTTCGCCCGGCATGATGCGCAGGGAAATATTATTGAGCGCCATCCGTTCTGCCCCAGGATAAGTAAAGGAGACATCTTCCATGCTGAACGACGGGTCCAGGGTGCCGAAGTCGACCAGGGTGTTTTCTTCCTGATTTTCGGTAGGCAGTTCCATGAGTTGATCCAGAGCCTGCAGGGATACGCGTGAGTTCTGCAAACGCGTCAGTAGGGTGGCGAGCTGCATGAGCGGCGCCATGGCCCGGCCCACAAGAATGTTGCTGCCGATCAGACCACCCATGGTCATGGAGCCTTCGTGGATGCGGTACACACCCCAGATGGTCATGGCTACGGTGACCAGTTGGGTGACCAGGGTAGAAATATTCACGGCCTGGTTGTTCTGTTCGCGCGCCTCGGTGGATGATTTGGCGGATAAACCGACGATGGTTTCCCACAGTTTTTGCATCCGGCTTTCGGCCATGCAGCACTTGAGTGTTTCCAGGCCGTGCACAATTTCCACGAGCAGGGCGTTTTTCTGCATGTTTTGTTTGTAGCCCTGTTCGGCACTGCGTTTGGCGGCGCCCTGAAGATAGATGCCGGCCCCAATCAGAATGGGCATGGCTGCGAGCGGCAACAGAACGAGCGGGCCGCCGATAAAGCTGAGCAACAACAGAAAGACGACCAGAAAGGGAACGTCAATGCAGGCCAATAACGTGGAGGAGCTGAAAAATTCGCGCAGGGATTCGAATTCGCGTAAATTGTTCACCAGGGCGCCGGTGGATTCCGGCTTGGCGTCAAGGCGCATGGTCAGGACTTTGTTGACCAGGGAGCTGGACAGCACCACATCGGCGTTGCGGCCGGCCACATCCACAAAATAGCTGCGCAGATTGCGGAGCATGAAATCGAAAATATAAGCGAGCAGGATGCCGGCAGCCAGAACCCATAAAGTTTCCACGGCATTGTTCGGAACGACCCGGTCATAGACGTTCATAACGAACAAGGGGCTGAGCACGCCGATGAGGTTGGTGATCACGCTGGCAAAGGCCACATGCCGGTAAATGGGCGTGTAGTAGCGCAACACATCCCAGAACCAACGCTTGCCCTTGGATAGATGCAGACTCTCGGAACGGGCATCCATCCGGCGTTCCATAGCCGCGAACAGAGCATAGCCCGAATAGTCCTGCGTCAATTCCTCCAAGGAAATGATCTGTGACGCGTTGCCCATTTCGGGATAGATCACCTCGGCCGCGTCATCCCGAATAACGGTCAGCACACAGCAGCGGTCGTCTTTCAGCAGCAGAATGCAGGGCAGGGTATGCGGCGAAATGGCCGCAAGTTTTTCGCGGTATAGAATGCGTCCGAACAAACCGTGGCTTTCCACGGCGCGCAGGCAGGCGGTGGGAGTGATGCGGCCGGAGCCGGACAGGCTCGCCAAAAGCGTTTGGGCGGAAACAATTTTGCCTTTCAGGCGCAACAGTGTGGACAGGCTGCGCAACAGCGGCGGCATGAAGTCGACATCCGCCGGCGCCAGGCCGACGACGACGGGTTGTTTCGTGTCCGATTCCGCTGAGTTCGGAGCGGAAGCAGTCTGATCGGCAACAGCGGCGGCAGCAGGTTGGGCACCAGGCGGGACGACAGGCTGTCCAGCGGATTGTCCAACGGGTTGGGCTGGGCGCGGCATATCCGTTGCGGGTGGCCTAATGCCGGGATCCGGCACGGTTGCTCCGGGTGGTTTTGGGGCGCTCGCGGAGGCCTGCGGAGGTTGCGCCTGTTCCGGTTTCGGAGCGGACGAAGTGGACGGGGCGCTGCCGGCAGCCGGTTGGGCACCAGGCTGGACGACAGGCAGGCCAGCGGATTGT
>Ga0082212_10002387_pt1 | contig 27385 bp, 21 predicted proteins | sample TergutNt197P3_FD_71548 | JGI IMG/M metagenome (GOLD analysis project Ga0082212, IMG submission 71548) | Neocapritermes taracua P3 segment gut microbial communities from Petit-Saut dam, French Guiana - Nt197 P3 | ecosystem: Host-associated > Arthropoda: Insects > Digestive system > Gut ...
CACGGGCGACTGGATGCTGTTCGACTACGATGCGTTCACTGCCGGGACAAAAGTCAAGGATTGCATTGGCAACAAGTTTGTCACCATCGAGGAGTGGGCAGCAGGGAAACCCAAGGCAATAGTCAATCAAACGGTCTACATCATTCCCGATATCGGATACCATTGTGTACTTCCGTACGAATTCGATGTTACTGTATATCACCGTGACAAAGACACCGGAGCTTACCTCGTCTATCCGAACGTAGGGGAAACATTCAACAGCCGGGACGAAGCCTATATAGAGTGGCTGAACAATGTCAAGGGCTTTGAGTTCCTCAACCTCTACCTCGCAGCAACGCGCACCAACAATCCGGCGGACATGAGGACCGTCGAGGGGTATGTCTGCGAAAGCGTCACGATGGATGATCCGAATGCCACAAACTTCAAACTGACCCAGAAAGGCGCCGGCAAAAACATCACGGCTTTAGTCACTCCGAAAAGCGAAGGCTTAGATTCCCCCTACGTGATTACTTTCTGGTACAAGGAAACGCACGAATGCACGATAGGGCTCCAGTACTGGATCAATAAGGCAAATAATTACTGCCGGGATTATCCGGAAGAGACCTGGACGGCCTCGTCGTGGAAAAGGCTGCAGAAGTCCATAACCGCGGGCGAAAAGTACATGGACAAAATCACGAAGAACGGTACCGTCTGCGTATGCGACATCAACACCTTGAGCAAGAGCGTCTATAAGAGGACGGTAAGCCTGCAGAACAGCATCAGCAAATCGCTGGACAAGGTGGACTACAGGTTTACAAAGGATAGCCCGAACTACGGCTCGGTGGTATTTGCCAGAGACGAGTTCTCCGGTGTGATCGAGTCCGTCAAGCGCTGGGACATCTACAAAAACGAAGTCGAAAGAACCAAGGAATGGAAGGCTTTCGTGAAGGCTGTCACAAAATCCAAGACTTTGGTCACGAGGTTCGACAAAGCGTTCGCAAAGTCCCCCACGAATCAGGGTTATAACAAGTGGGATAAGCAATTCATAGCGTCCTATACGGCAATGTGGGATACCTACAGGGCTTGGTGCGCCGCCAGGGAAGCTCTCGCCGCATAGCGGATTTACACGATTCCAAAAAGATGCCGGGCGACTAAGCAGCCCGGCGCGGAAAAAACAGACGCCCCCGCTTTGCGTGTTTACGCCGGCGGGGGCGTTTTTCGTCTGTCCTCTATACGCCTTTTGGCAACTCCCGTCGTGAAGAAGTCCTGTTCGCCTTTTTTTAGGACGACCTTTACCGGCAAGCCATCGAGCTCGGGGATGGCCGGCATTGCCGCGTTCCTGTCCGCCTGCGTGATGGATATGACAAGCGTTTCCCCGCCGTTTTTTGCGTCGTCGGCAAGGTATGCCGAAAACGACAAGACGCCCGGACTCCCGTAAAGAATGTCATCCAGCGTCTTGATCGAGATATTTTGCCCCGAACGCAACTGAAGGGGTTCATTTATCCTGCCCGATATTCCTTCAAGGCGGCGCAGAGCGCTCCCGCATTCGCATTCTTGCGTCAGGATCCGCGAAGCGTCGCCCGTGCGGTATCTTATCAGCGGCATTCCCCGGTGGTTCAACGTCGTTATCACAATCTCGCCATACTCTCCGTCAGGTACCGGGCGCCCATATTCCGGATCGACAATTTCAAAGTACAGGTCATTCTCCCTCATGTGGTATCCCGCATCCGCCGCACACGTGACCGCTCCCCCAAGCCCCGTCTCGGTAAGGCCGTAATGCGTGAAAACCTCACACTTCCAGTTGCGCCTTATTGCGTCACACAAATCCCGCGGCATGTTGTCCGATGCGAGCAGTACGCTTTTCGGCGAAATCCCGCCCGCGGTTTCGGCGGAGAGCCTGAACATCTGCGACGGAAGCCCAACCACCACGTCCGGGCTGTATTCGAGAAAAATCCGCTTCGAGTCGGAATGATCGGATATCGGGCCATACACATCGGAATGTGCGCCAAGGCGGCCAAGTCCGCGCTTCAAAAGGTCGCCTACGCCCCCCGGGGTCTCGCCCGGCAAAAAAATCAGGGTCCTGTCCCCCCGGGCCGTAAACGTAGACATCCCGCATTCAAAAAAGTCAACGGTCAGCTCCTGGTCCTCCCGGGTGAAAAAGATGCGTTTGCCCTTTCCCGTCGTCCCGGATGTGCGCAAGGTTACGATCCTTGATATTTCGTCGGGCGGCACGCATAAAAAATCATTGGAGCCATTAAGGACGTCCAACGGCGTTGTAAAGGGCAATGCCTGAAAATCGGAAAGTTTTTCCATTTCGCCAAAACCCGCAAACCGCGCGCGGTAGAATCTGCTCTTGGTTTTCGCATAGTCCACTATTTCCCCAAGCTTCCGAAAGTGGTATTCCCCAAGCGACTGCCCGGATATCTCCCGCAGTCCCGTACTCTCCCTTATCCATGCGTCAAGCGGCGTAATTTTCTGCTTTGCCAACTCATACCGCCTTCCCAGGTTCATGCTCCCGCAGGTCGTCAATGCAGCCGGATTTCGCCAAAACAGCCAGATAATAGGTGTTGGCCGCCCCATGTGAGGTATCTTCAAGCAGCGCCTTAAAATCATCGTCCGGAAGGGCGTTATACATCTCGGCTATATATGTCACGAACGCCGCTTTGTGCTCCTCGATGTTTATTGTCTCAAAACCAGGAGGCATCGTTAAGCGGACGTCCGATATTATAAGCCTGCCTGCCGGCTTGAGCACCCTGTATATTTCTCCATAAACCGATGTCAGGCTCTTAAAAAGCGACAGCGTGCATTCGCATATCACGGCGTCGAAGGTTTCGTCCTCAAACGGCAGCCCCGCCGCGTCGCAGACGGTCAGGTCGGCGCCCGGCACGCGCCCTTTCGCAATGCCGAGCAGTTTATCGGATATGTCTATTCCGTACGGGATAACGCCAAGCTCATGCGACAAATATTCGAGCGACGCGCCCGCGCCGCATCCAATGTCCAATACCGACATTCCCCTCGCAATGCCCGCAAGCCTTGCGGCGCGCGAGGTCAGGCGCAATCCGCCCGGATGCAGAGCGCCTCCCATGGCTTCGATCAAAACGTCGTTTTCGTATATATTGCTCATACGCCGGCCGCCGTCAGGTATTTTGCGCAGAATGGCGTTATTCTTTTTTCGTCGGCGACATGGAGACTGCAGCGGCGCAGGCGTTGTATATCAAGGTTGTATGCGTCCTGAAAAGCCATTGCCGAGATCGTGAATCCGTGCGATTTGACGCGCCGCAGGAAGGTATCCATATCATTGTAGTCGGCGTCGATTGCGTGATCTGCGGGCTCGGGTTCAGTCTCGGTTCTGGTCCAGCGCCTCGCAACGAATTTCCTGTTTTTTATGTACGGATCGTCACAGCAGCAATCATCGGCGTCAGTATTTCGCCGCGTTTTTCGTATCTTGAGAATATTCATTTTTGGCAGCACGACGAAGTCGCCGTGGAAGCCGCAGCGGGGGTGGTCGCAGGACGACGGTGAAAAGTCCGATACCACGAACTTTTTTTCCGTCTGGTCCTCTATTGCGCGCAGTATCTCCGGCAGCGTTATCCTGTCGTTGTCCGACGGCGGCGCCGGGTAGCGCCCAAAGTAGCTGATCGGCTGAAAATGGACTCCACGCACGTCCGGTGAGCGCTTCAGGCCGAAGTCGATTATCGCGCCTATGCTGTCGCTGTTTATGCCCGGCACTATCGTCGGCACAAGCGCGACTCCGAGCAGGTTTTCCGCGCATGCCCGGATCGCGGAGCATTTTGTGTCAAACAGCGCCTCACCACGAAGTTTTTTATATACCTCGTCGTCTACTCCGTCAAACTGCATAAAGACAATGTTCAATCCTGCTTCTTTCAGGGTTTTCGCATAGGTAGGATCGACCCCTAGCCTTGTCCCGTTTGTGTTTAGCTGCACGGTCTCGCAGCCCGCTTCCCTCGCTGCCGATATTATTTCGGGCAGGTCGTCCCTCATTGTCGGTTCGCCTCCGGAGAGCTGGATGAATGTATTCCCGCCGTCGGCGAGTTTTTTAAATATCTCCTTCAGTTCTCCGACTCCCGCTTCGAGACCTGCGCCGGCGCCGTCAAGCGGCGCGGTTTGCCGGGTTTCGGGCGAACCGCCCTGCAGGGGTCCGCCGTCCGCAAAACAGACGGGGCAATGAAGATCGCACCGTTTTGTGACCTCGACCAACGCGCAGCAGGTTTTCTGCCTGTGCCCCGGGCATAGTCCGCAGCCTGCCGGGCAGTCCGGGGTATACCCGCCCTCCGGCGCGTCATAGGTTCCCCACGTCTCGAAGGCGGGCGCCGCCCCTCGCCAGATGACCGTCGAAAACGGACCGTGCCTGTCACAGCGCTTGTCCAAAAAATATTCGTCGCCACGACGGACGACGTCCGCCCCGATGCGCGTCAGACAGACGGGGCAGACGCTGAGGGTTTTTTCGATCCTCTTTCCTTTTGCCGTCGCTTTCAGGCGGCGGGTTTCGCGCAGGTCCGCACTTCTTTCCGCCTCCTGTACTGTTTTGCCCATCGTCGTCCTCCCGGATCGCGCACTATTTGCGTTCCTTGCATATGGTGCTATAATCAGCATAAAATCATTAAAAGGTGGAGCTTATGGGTAGGGAAGTCCGCAGGTCCCAAGCGGGGGATTTTGAAGCCATAATGGATATTTACGCGCGCGCAAGGGCGTTCATGGCCGCCAACGGAAACCCGACCCAGTGGGGCGATTCATCCCCCGGCGCGTCGATCGTGGAAGCCGATATCGCGGACAACGGATATGTCGTCGTGGAAGGCGGGCAAATAGTCGGGGTTTTTTATTTTGAGGAAAACGCGCGCGAGCCCGCATATGATTCGATTGAAGGGTCATGGCAGGACGAGACCCCCTACGCGGTCATCCACAGGTGCGCCGTCAGGAAAAACGCCGGGGGCGTGGGGCAGTTCATCCTGGATTGGTGCTTTGAAAGGTTTGGCAACATCCGTATCGATACCCACGTCAACAATACCCCGATGAGGAACCTGCTCGGCAAAAACGGTTTCACCTACCGCGGCGTCGTCCGGTATGAAAAAGCCGACGGCGACCGCATTGCCTTTCAGAAGCATTTTCCCTGACAGTGTGCGCCGGCGGGACGTATGGGAGCAACGCAAACGCGCCGTCAGTCTATTTCCATCATTTTCCGATTGGCAAACGTGACCTCTTTTATCCCGTATCTGTCCAGCAGGGCCTTTGCCTCATCCCTTCCGGCCGCCAGGCACGCCGCTTCATGCGCGTCTGATCCGATCACCGCGTATCTCCCGCCCTCGGAGCGGTATATCTCCAGAAGCTCCGGTCCCGGCAACGTTGTGTCAACACCCATTCTCAGCGACGACGTGTTGATTTCTATAATGATTCCGTTGTTGTACGCGGTCCGGAATATTTCCCTAATCATTTTTTCGTCGTATACCAGGGTCTTGTAGTACCTTTTTGGTATGTCGATGTGTCCGAGGCAATCGAATTTGCCATACCTGACGCATTTCAGAACCGAATCCCAGTATGATTCATAACACTCCTCCGCCGTGATTCCGCTGGTTATGAGCTGCGAAAAGAATAGATGGGAGTATTTTTCGGGATAATGCACGCTCCCGAGGATAAAGTCGTACGGCTGTTTGCAACACTCGTTATATTCGGATGGGTAAAGGTAGGGCTCGCCGAACTCCATGCCTGACAGGAGCCGCACCCCTCCGGAGCTTTTGAGCGCGGCTTCGTAGTCTTTCCAGTATTCTTTCGGTTCATAGAAGTTATAGCCCATGTCATGCGGATTGACGTCCACATGATCGGTGAAGCATATGGCGCCGACGCCTATCTCGTGCGCTTTTTCTATATATGCCGCCATTGTTTCGTGCGAATCGGCCGACCTCAACGTGTGGACATGCATGTCTGTCAAGCTATTTATCCTCCAACTGTTCTTCGACTTCGGCCATTTTGCCTTCCGCCAGTTCCCTGGAAATGAAAACACGCCCGCATTCGGGGCAACATGGTACTTCGTGCGTGAAGCTGCGCCCCATGTAGTTGAACGTTGTTTTTTTCTTCGTGAGATATACGCCGCATCCTGCGCATTTTATTATATTTTCATCCATTATGGCGACCATCCTCCATAGATACATTCAATTGGCAGCTGCAGAACACGGTTATGCTACATGACTTGCGTTTTTTACTCTACCTGCTCTCCGCCTCAAAGCGCATTCTGTGATAGTAGGCGTCCAGTATTACGAATTCGCCGTTTTGCGCCGGTTTGTAGCGCACCCAATATGTCAGCAGGTTTCGGACAAGGCACGCGCTGACGCTTCCGTCCGTTTCGTCGACGAACTTGTCGCCGGATGTTTCAGCATACCAAATCGCTTCCTTCATGTCGTCGGCGGAAATGAGTTTTCTGTCGATTTCGTCCGCAAGCGCTTCGTTAATCGCAAGCTTGATGCCGTCCCATTCGTGCGGCTCGGATACATACATTTCGTTTTTCAACTCCCTTGAAATCGCATCCCTCACATGAATGCTGTTTTGCCGCCGTGCGGAAATGTCCGGGGCGTCCGCGCGTGCCGGCAATCCAAGAACGGCGTCCAGAATATGGGCGCATTCCTTTCCACGCCGCATCAACACGTCGCGGCAATTGGAGCAATACACGATATACGGCTTGTCGGACATGTCCGCCCGGTTTTGGGACATTCGCTCAAACAAGTCCGGGTTCCCGCCCTGTGCCAAGCCGCCGTACCCGCAGCAGCGGTTTCGCTCCAGCAATTCCTCGGCGGTTATGCCTGATTTTTTGGCAAGGATACGCACGGAGTCCATCATTTCGGCGTCGCCCCTCGCGGAACAAGGGTCAAATATCGCGGCTTCCCTGAATCGATCCGCAGGCTCGGCGTATGCGGGCTCGGCGTCCGCGGGCTCGGCGTCCGCAAATTCCGCGAGAAGCCTGTACAGCGAGATTCTTTCCATTTCCGGCAGATGTTCGCCGAACATCGTTTCGCAGGTCGCGCAGGCAAAAATGAAAATCGGGTTCCCGAGCCTTTCGGACGCCTCCCGTATGGTTTCGATGTTTTTGTCAAAGCGTTCCGAAGCCCCCGCCCAGAAGGCGGGCGCGCCGCAGCAGCCGGTATATATTCCGCAGTCCAGCTTTGACGACAGTATTCCATATGTTTTCAGCACGTGTTCGGGTTCGAACGCGCCAAGCCTGCACCCGGGATAGAAGACATACTGGCACTTTCCATCCTGCGCCCCGCGCGGCGCGGCATGGATAGACGCCGCATTGGCGTGGAACTCCATCTCGCGAAGCCAGAAATCGTGCATCGCATACGGAGCGGCGCCGCTCGCATATCTGTCGCGGCGGGAGCGCATAAACAGCTCCCCCATGTTTATCCCCTCGGGACAGACCGACTCGCAATGCGAGCAGACATTGCAGGAGTACGTTTCGCGCGTTATTGTATGCGTAGAGTACGGCGGCGTGACCTTGGAATCCGTGAAGACCTCCATCGCGATCTTGCCGGGTTTTTTGTGGAAAGCGCCCAGCATCTCGCATGAATCAAGGCATGCTTTGCAATCGCACAACATACAGCGCGACGCTTCAAGCATGGCTTCGTCTTCCGAATAGCCGGCGCCCGACGACGCAACCACACGCGGCGCCTTTGGATAGCTTTCGACGCTTATATGCCGGGAGCAGTTCTTCTTTTCGCGCGTCATTGAAGCCGGCGTCACGGAGTCCGTCCTGCCTGTCTGCAAATATGCTTCGATATGCCTTGCGGCGTTCGTGCCCGCGACGATGGCTTCCGCGAGGTTCGCCCCCGCAATACCTCCGCCCAAAAACACCCCTTTGCTTTCCGTCGCGTAGTTCAGCCCGTCGTATCCCCCGAGAAGCCCGAAGTCATCCCCGCCTTCGCCCGTCGCAAGATACGCGGCGTCGAAGCCGGACAGTTCTTCCATTGACGTAATTTGATTATTGAAAACCCATGTGATATCCGCGGCGCCAAACTGTATTGACAAGTCCTCGTCAAATCCCCCAAAGTCCGGATACCCGCGCAAAACGCCGCCCCATGCTTCGTTTTTGTCGAATACGGTCACGGAATACTTTTTTTTCGCAAGATCAAGCGCGCAGGCAAGCCCGGATACGCCGGCTCCCACTACGGCAAGGTTCTGCTCCTTCGGCGGGATTGCATAGCTTTCCGCTGTTTTCTTTTTTGAATACCTTACTATGGCGCGCTCGATGAACGGCAGGTCGATGGCTTCGTCGCCAAGCCTGACTCGCCCGCATTCCCCTCTGCAGTCCGCGGGGCACAGCCGTGAAACGATACCCGGAAAAACGACCGCACTGCGCAGGGTTTTATATGCGGCAGCCCACTTTCCCTTGGCGGCTTTTTCCATAAGTGAGCGCACGTCAAGACCGAACGGGCAGGCATATGAGCAGCTTGCGGGTTCCCCATTGAAGCATTTTTCCGTTATCGACGTAATTTCCGCCTGATCCATTTACCCATCCTTTGCCAACGCGTCCGTTGTCGCGTCACCGTATGTCGAAAAGCAGGCAAAACTCCGTGTATTCCCCCAATACGCTGTCCGCCACAAGCCGGGCGCCCAGTCTCTCCGCAATTGCTCCGGCAATTGAAAGCCCGAGCCCGCTGCCTCCGTTTTCCGACGAACGTGACGGGTCGCCGCGATAAAAACGGTCGAACAGGCGGGGCAGTTCCTCTTTCGGGACCCCCTCGCCGCTGTTGCGTACATAGCAGCCGATATGCTGCTTCTCTTTTTTGACGGAAACCGAAATCTCCCCGCCGGCTTCCGTATACTTAATCGCATTGTCAAGCAAAACAGACAGGATCCTAAGCACGGAAGCCCTGTCGCTGTTCACTTCCATTCCCGGCTCGATAAACCTGCGCACGCCCAGTCCCTTTTCCGTCGCCGTCTGCTCCGCTTCGGACATGGCCTCGTCCGCCGCCCGGCCCAAGTCAAAGAGCCCCGTCCGCAGCTCGTTTTCCCTATCCTCCATACACGCCAGGGAAAGCAGGTCGTTCACGAGCGAGGTCATCCTGTCGGCGGCGCGCATTATGCTATCGACCCACCGTGACTGACTGTCAAGAGTCTCGTCGCCGTTTGCGTATAACACACCGCAGTTTGCGCTTATCACGGACAGCGGCGTCTTCAGTTCATGGGACGCGTCGGCGATAAAACGGTTTTGCCTGTCGAATGCGTCTTCCATCGGTCGTATCGCGCGGTTTGCGAAGAGCCGGCTAATAAAGTAGAACGCCGCGAGTATGACTATCGTAAGCCCCGATAGCGTGAGCCCCAGCGACCAGAGCATATTGTGGGAATCGGTAACGTCCAGGAACCTTACGTCCCGGTATTCCCCGCTGACAAAAAAGGCCACGTTTGCCGATTCCTTGAATTCGACCGTGACCGGGGAAACCGTGTATTGCCACGTACGCCCGTCCAGCGATACCACCCGGTCGCGGCCATCCTTTCCGCTTGTTTGGAGGGCGGCCTGCTCGTAGACGGCCTCGGGCATCTCGACCACGGAGTTGACTTCCACCAGGTTGCCCGCGCTGTCCACGAGAAGCGAAAAAGAGACGCCCGCGTTGGGTATTATCCGCCTCGCGAAGCCGGAGCCGGACACCTCAACCCCTTCGGCAACGACATGGAAAGGCGCGTCGATCCGAAAAGGCCCGCCCGCAATGGATACCTGCGGAATGATGTTGTTTTCTAGCTTTTCACGGTTTGTCGCCATTTCCCGCGTATACGCCGTTATGAAAACCACCGCAAAGGCAACGATGACCGTGGCAGATACCATAACCATGTTGAGCAGCATTATCCTGTTGCGCGTTTTTCTAAACATCATTCGCCGCCTCCAGCCGGTATCCCACGCCGCGCGCCGTTTTCACGGACAGGCTCCCTCCCGCGGCCGCCAGTTTTTTTCTCAGGAGCGAAACCTGGCTTTCGACGAGGCTGTCCTGGACGTCCGCGTCGTAGCTCCAGAGCTTTTCTATGATGGTATCCTTGGAGACGAAACTGTTTTTTCGCTCCAGCAGCAGTTCAAGGAGCTGCGACTCCTTCAGCGTGAGCTCAACGCCGGCGCCCGGCCCCGCGGCGTCGCCCGTGAGCCTGAGCGTATGGGGGTCGAAGACCAGCCCGCCGATCCTATGGACGCCGCCAATGTTCATCTTCGGGTTTCTTCTTCCCAATGCGCGCAGACGCGACAGAAGCTCATCCATGTGGAACGGCTTGGGAAGGTAGTCGTCCGCGCCGCCGTCAAGTCCCGCTATTTTATCGCTTACGGTTCCACGCGCCGTGAGCATCAGCACGGGCGTCGCTATTCCGGCGTCGCGTATCCCCGCGATTATGTGAAGGCCGTCCAGCTTCGGCAGCATGATATCCAAAATGATAACGTCATACATACCCGTCATGGCGCAGTCAAGCCCATACTCGCCGTCGAAAACGGTTTCGACGGTGTAATTGTTTTTCTGAAGCACCGCTTTCACGGCTTCAGCCAAATCACGTTCATCCTCGATAATCAAGATCTTCATCAGGATACTTCCTCAACCTGAAATGAAGCCGGAAAGGCAAATTCTTTATGACTTGACGTCCTCAAAGCTCTCCAGCACGCTCCCTTTGGAGCTTATGACGGCTTCCAGACGCTCCTTGCATGCGCTATTTCCGCTCTTTGACACCATTTTGACGTCGACGGTTTTTCCTTGCGGCAACAGCTCCAGCACGGCATTGAACATGGGCGCCGGATTGCCCGCCCACACCGGCGCGAACAGCACCAGGCGCTCATAGCTTTCAAAATCGACTTCCGGCGGCTCGATCGGCCACGCTTTGCCTTTCATCGACGCTAAGATGCCGGCCGTGTAGGCCCTGAGCTTCCAAGGGCGCTTTACCCCCTTTATTTCCGTGATATCGACGGAGTTTTGCTTCGCATACTCCCCGGCGATCGCTTTTGTACTGCCACTGTATGAATAGTATACAACCAGCGTTTTCATATCAAGACTCCAATCTCTTGTCGATAATGCGCATCGTCCAATATTGTATCCCATTGTATCCCACGCGGGGGCAAAGGGCAAGGGAGTCGGCACGGCGTTCGGGTCAACATTGGCGCCGGTTCACATATTGTTTACATATTCCGGCGGATTTTCCGGCTTCATTTCAGGTTTGCGCAATATACTGACCCCCAACCGAAGGAACGATCTCAAAAAGGAGCTGTCTAACGATGGGATTTTTAAAACGCATACTATGCCTGATTTTGGGTGGGAGCTTGCTGTTCGCGCTTGCTTCCTGCTCCAAAAACGACGGAAAGGGAAAAAAGGGCGAAAGCGCGGATTCGGGGCGTTATGTTGAAACCGAGATAACCCCGTCGGGCGATGCGTGGCTGATGAGCTTTCTTGCGGAAGACGGTTCGATCGTCTGCTATGAGCTGGGGTTGAAAACACGATACGAAAGCCGGGACGGCGGCGCAAGCTGGAGCGAAACGCCGGGGCCCGGGGCAAATACGGACAAATACCTGACCGTGAGTACCTGCACGCTCTTGCCGGACGGCAGATTATTGGGGTATCTCATGGATGAGGGTCTGGTTCTGATCTCGCCCGACGGAAGTAGCGAGCACTATCCCGTACCGGAAATCGACAAGGCGGTCGCCGAGGGAAACTTTGTGGTGCTCTCACTCCTTCAATATGTGGGAAACGACAGGCTGTTGCTTGATTTCAGCACAGGCGGGATGATGGTGCAGGAAGGCCGGCCAATCGGGAGGGCGCCCGTCGGGCAGTCCACGACCGGCCCCGGCCCCGGGGGCGATGCACAGACGCCGTCGGGACAGACGACCGTCACTGTCGGCGGCGACGCCGACCCCGGCGAGCCGGCGTCGGACGCCACGGAGTTCTTTGAATCGAAGCCTGTGGAAATGGGCGTCGGCCCGGGCCCGGCGGACAATGCGGAAAACTCCGCACCGCAAAGGGGAAATGCAATGAGCGGCGGGACAATGGCCTTCGATTCCATGTCAAGGCAAACCGCCCTTTACGAACTATCGACCGGCAAGCTGATTTCGGCGCAGCAGACCGATGGCATTGTCGCGGCGACGGCTGACGGCGATAATGTTTTCCTGATGGACAACAACGGGAACATAACGAGCTTTAAATTATCGGACGGGACACCGTCGGGCAAGCCGGCCGTGAGTCTTGGCACGGCCGGAGGGAGCGGTGGCGTCAGGGGCTCCGGAATGATGTCGTTCCGTATGTCGGTGGGCGATGTATTGGCCATGGGCGGCAATGGCGATTTATATGCCCTATATGCCGGAAATCTGTTGTTGTACGGCGCGGGAGGCGAAGTGGACACGATATTGGAGGGTACGGCATACTCGATTGGCGCGCCAAACAGCAACGCCACGTCGGCGTTTGTGCTCGACGACGGTTCGATAATCGTGAATATGCTGGACAATATGCAGGCAAGCCGCCTGTACCGGTATTCCTTTGACGAAAACGCTTCCGTCGATCCGGAAAAATCGCTTACGGTATGGTCGCTGGAAGACAATGCGTTCGTTCGCGCGGCAATCGCCGAACTGAGGAAAAAGAATCCCGATTCCTACATAGCATACGAAGTCGCGCTGAATGGCGAAAACGCGGTGTCGCCGTCCGACGCCATAAAGACGTTGAATACAAGACTGCTTGCCGGAACAGGGCCGGATGTTATCATCCTTGACGGCTGTCCTGCGGAAAGCTATGCGGGAAAGGGTATGCTTGTGGACCTTGCGGGGCTTGTCGACACGGGTGATGTGTACGGCAATCTTCTCGCCCAATACACGTCCGACGGAAAAATGTACCTGCTGCCCACGCAGTTCATCATGCCGGCGATGCTTGGCAGCAAAGATGCGCTCGGCAAGGTGCGCGAGCTGGACGACCTGGTGAGCACGATCGTAAGCGGCAACGGCACGAACGCCATGCGTCCCGCGATGGGAGCCGGCAGACCTTTCTCCGCAGTTCCGGAAGCGGAACGCGCGGCCCTGTATTTTGAGGACGTCGAGGAACTTTGCAATATCCTCTGGCTGTCCTGCGCCCCCGACGTCGTCGGAGACAACAAGCTCGATTCAGCCTCGCTGAAGCGTTTCCTTGAAACGGTAAAAACGATAAGCGACAAATACGAGCTCATGCGGAACGACGACGACAACACGATGCGCATGGGCGTGGCGTTCGCCGGCGCCGGCGGAGGGCGCGCCAGCATCCTGCCAAGCTCGCTCGTTCACTATACTTCGCAGATGACCCACTACGGCGCCTTCCTCGCCGATAATCTCATGCTGATGCAGCTCTTCATGGAGCGTGACGGTTCGCAACTAGCGGCTTTCCCGGGTCTCTCCGACGGGGCGTGGAGACCTTCCACGGTAGTCGGCGTTTCCGCGGATTCCGCCGTGACGGACTTTGCCGTCGAGTTGGTCAAGACCATGCTTTCAGTCGGCGTGCAGCGCATCAACTACGGCGAGGGGCTTCCGGTCACGCATGAAGGCATGGCGGCGCAGATAAGGGATCTGAACGATATCCTGGCGGAGAGCGACCGCGGGACGTTCGACGTTGACATGGACGCGCTTGTCGGCAGGTTGACGTCGCCGTCGGTCAACGATACGGCTTTGACGGATATGATGCGGGGCAGTATCGAAAAGCTCTGCGCGGATAAAACAGACGTCGAGGGAGCTGTCAGGGAAATTGAGCAAAGTATCAAGAACTATCTCGCGGAAAGATCGTAATAAACGCGCTTCCGCCATGAAAGGCGAAGGCCTCGCCGCCCTCGCCTTTCTGGCGCCGAGCATTGTGGGTATTTCGGTATTTTTCCTCATACCGTTTGTCGATACCGTACGCCGAAGCTTCTACGACGCCCGCGGCAGAAATTTCATCGGGCTTGACGGTTATGCGTCGGTGCTCGGAAACGACGCGTTTCGCCTCGCCGCCGCAAACACGGCGAAGTTCACTGTGGTCTGCATTCCCCTGCTGCTCGCCGTCAGCCTTGGCGTCGCCCTGCTTATACGTTCAATACGCCCGCGCGGCAAGACGTTCAAGACGACGTACCTTTTACCCATGGCGGTGCCGGTTGCCAGCATCGTCCTTTTGTGGCAGGTGTTTTTTCACCAAAATGGACTGGCCAACAACATACTGTCGGCGTTTGGCGCGCAGCGTGTTGATTTCATGGGGTCGTCGGCCGCGTTCTGGGTGCTGATATTCACATATCTCTGGAAAAACTGCGGATATGACATGATATTGTGGCTTGCCGGCCTGGACAGCATCTCGGAAAGCCTGTATGAAGCCGCCCGCGTTGACGGCGCAAGCAGCCTTCAATGCTTCAGATACATAACACTGCCCGGACTTCTGCCGACGATAGGACTCGTCGCCATACTTTCGCTTCTTAACGGGTTCAAGGTGTTCAGGGAGGCATATCTGGTCGCGGGCTCGTATCCGCACGACTCGATTTATCTGCTGCAGCATCTTTTCAACAACTGGTTCAGGAATTTGGACATAAGCCGGTTGTGCGCGGCGGCGGTAATGCTGTGCATAGTTTTGCTGATCATCATATTGATTCTGCAAAAGTTTTTCAAAGAGCCGGAATAAATAGAGCCAAGCGTGCCGTAACCTCGGGACGGCGGCGAGGCGCAAAAGGGTTGGAGATTCACGTGCGAGGGATTTTATGAGTGCCGAAGTGGGTTATAAGGAACCGAATATTGCGCCGCGGAAGATACGCGGCGGCAGGGGCGGCGTCATTGCGCGCTTTGCGATCCTTGGCGCTTTGGCGCTGCTCGTCTGGTGGGTCGTCTGGTTCATGGTCGTCGGGAGCCTGATGTCGCTGGAAGAACTAAGCGCGGCGATAGGTCCGGTACTCGAAGGAACCGACGGTACCGCGGTTTGGCCGTTACTGCCGTCGTGGCCTTCCCTGCAGCCGCTGGTTGAACTGCTGCTCGACACCCCGCGGTTTTTTGCCATGTTCTGGAACACCTTCATGCTTGTCATCCCATCCGTGCTGGGCCAGCTCCTGCTCGGCGCGCCGGCCGCATGGGCGCTCAGCCGCCTCAGGTTTCGGGGCAGAAGGTTGCTGACGACCTTGTACATCACACTGATGCTCATGCCGTTCCAGGTCACGATGGTACCCAATTTTCTCGTCATCGACAGGCTCGGACTGATGGACACGCTTTGGTCGGTAATACTGCCCTTTGCTTTCTCCGCGTTTCCGGTATTCATAATGATCCGAGGCTTCGACGCCGTGCCAAGGGCACTTCTCGAAGCGGCTTCCATAGATGGCGCGGGGCATTTCAGGACGTTCATAAGCATCGGGCTGCCGCTTGGCGTACCCGGCATCCTGTCCGCGCTGGTGCTGGGCTTCCTTGAATGCTGGAGCGCGATCGAGCAGCCGATGACCTTTTTGCAGGATCCGTCGCGCTGGCCCTTATCACTTTACCTTCCGCAAATCGTATCCGAAAAACTCGGCCTGGCGATGGCGGCGTCGTTGCTTATGCTGATTCCGGCCGCCCTTGTTTTCCTCTTTGGGCAGAAGTATCTCGAGCTTGGGATACAGGCCGCCGCAATCAAGGAGTGACGGGGTCGGACGCCGGCGTATGCGCAGGAGACGGAATCCTCCGCACAGCCTCCCGATAGATAGGAGTTTGATGACAATGAAAAATGTGACTGACGCCGGAAAGGGGAATCCTGGCGTGATAGGGCGTTTTATTGCGTCCGTGCGCGGCGCCGACCCCGGGCAACGACGCGCCGCGGGCAATATATTCAAATTTCTGGCCCTGTTCCTTGTCCTGACTCTTATCGCAAGGGGAACAAGCGGCGTGACGCTTGCGAAAGTCGAGCTGTCATTGCCTCAAAGGGCGACGGTCGTCGAGGCGGTCAAGGGAAACGCCGTCGTGTCATCCCGAAATGTCGTCGAGATTACGGCGCCGGAAGGGCTGACAATCGTTGAAATGTCGGTTGGCTCGGGACAAAGCATCAGAGCCGGCGATGCGGTTGCGAGATTCGACGCCGACGAGGTCAGGCAGAAGCTGGAAAGAGCGCTTGCCGAGCTTGACAAGGCTCTTGTCGATCTGGAAAAGCTCAATCGCGTCGAGGACGCCGACTTGGGAAACCGGGAGTCCGCGCAGCGCAGTCTCAGCCGCGCAAGGGAGGACTACGACGCCGTCAGGGCGCAGGGCGAGGCGGACGTCAAAGACGCCCGGGACGCTCTTGATGAAGCGCTCGGCGCGATCGGCGACGATATCGAGGCGGCGACGCTGGAAAGCGCCATCAGAAGCCTTCAAAGGGCAACGGAGGATTACGACAGCGTAAAAGCGCAGGGCGAAGCGGACGTCGCGGCCTCGTTCGCCACCCTGGAAGAAGCACGTGAAAACAAGGACGAGTCCGTCGACGACTCCGCCCTTGAGTCCGCGGGCCGCACCCTGCAGCGGGCAAAGGACGACTATGCTTCGACAAAGGCGCAGGGCGAAGCGGACGTCAAGGCCGCCGGCGACGCCATCGACGCCGCGAAAAAAGCGTCGGGCAACTATGTGGATTCCAACTCCGTCGATACGGCTTCGAGAAGCCTGAAACGGGCGAAGGAGGACTTCGACACGGTAAAGGCTCAGGGCGAGGCGGACGTTAAAGCCGCGCAGGACGCGCTCGACGGGGCGGATCCCGCCGATCCCGATTATGGAAAATTAGTTCAGCAGCTCGCCGACGCGCAAAAAAAGGCGGACGACAACCTGCTTGCCGCGAAGCGGAAGGTCGAGGATTCCGAAGCTTCGCTAAGAAATGCGGAGGACGCCTATTACAAAAACTCGCAGCAGTCCTCGGAATCGCGTCAATCCGATATCGACAGGGCGCAGTCCTCCTATGATGCGGCTAAAACGAAAGCGCAGGATAATCTGCTTAGCGCCGCTCGAAGGGTCGAGGACGCAGAAGCGGCTTATATGAAGGCGCGGCAGGATTATGAAAAAAACGTCAAGCAGACGTCGGAATCAAGGCAGACCGAGCTTGACAAGGCCGAAACCGCATACGAAAATGCCCGCGCAAAGGCGCAGGAAAACCTGCTGAGCGCAAATCGTAGGGTCGAGGACGCAGAAGTCTCGTTAAGCAAGGCTGAAAACGATTTCAGGAAAAACGAACAGCAATCGGCGGATAAAATCCTCTCCGACATCGAAAAAGCGCAAACAGCGCTGAAAAACGCCATCGGCAAAGCGGACGACAATCTGCTGAGCGCGGCGAGGCGCGTTGAGGACGCCGAGGTTTCCCTGCAAAAAGCGGAGCAGGACTATGATAAAAGCGTCAGGCAGGCAACCGATACCATAGTGCAAAACAACGCAAGCGCGACGCTTCTTCGATTCGATATCGACAAGCAGGAAAAAGCCGTGGAAGAGCTGGAAAAACTTGTAAAAAACGGCGGAATGCTTTACTCCGAGGCCGACGGTTCCGTGTCCGCCGCAATGTCCGAGGGCAGCGTGACGGGCAATGCGCCGGTCGTCTCGTTCCGCGACGGGACAAAGGGCCATGAAGCGGTTATGCGGCTCGGAAAAAACGACGCGGCGAAGCTTGCCGTCGGCGACGACTGCGAGGTCACTGTCGGCGGAGGTTCAATGTACTATATCCCCACCGTGACGGGGGTCGTCTCTGGAATATCGCAGCCCGACGACAGCGACACGTCCTCCGTCACGATACGCCTTCCTGACCGGGACTGGACCGAAGGCCAAAGAATAGAGGCGCAAGTCTTGATAAGCAGCGGAAACTATGACCTCTGCGTACCAATCTCGGCCCTGCGCTCCGACAACACGGGTTACTACCTTTTTGTCGTGGAACAGCAGAACACGGTGCTTGGTATGCAAAACATCGTTGTTCGCGTCAATGTGACGGTCGTGGCGTCGGACGACGATATGGCCTCCGTGAGCGGCCCGCTCAACCGCAACAGCAATGTGATAGTATCAAGCAACAAATCCGTCGCGCATGGCGACAGGGTGAGGGTGTCGGAGGGGTAGCGAAATGAAAGCCGGGCTTGGTAAAAAAAATCGAAAACCGACGTGGAGCAAGGCGGCGGACGCGCTTCTGGTATGCCTGTTTTGCCTGCTGCTGTTCTTTGGATTTTCGAACAGGGGCGACATTTCGCGGTATTCGACCGTTTCGCTGCGGTATGACTCCCCCATTAGCGGCAGTTCCGCGTATTCGGCGCGGCTTTATTCGATTTCGCGCAGCGGCGGGGGCGTTTTTTGGCCGACATTCTGGCGCGAGCACAAATCCGCGTTCGTAAGCGAGTTTTCATCCGCGGACGCCGATTGCATCGCGTTTTCCGGCGACGCTTCCCTGGTCTGGCCGTTCGAGTATATTTCCGGATGCGAGCCGGGCGTCAGGGACGGCGCGGGATGCGTGCTCTCGGAGCCTCTTGCCCGGCGTCTGTGGGGAAGCACGGACATTGTCGGCATGACAGTTGACGTCGATGGGGAAGCGCGCATCATTCGAGGCGTATTCAAGAGCAAAGCCGAGCTTGCCCTGATATCGTTCGGCGACGAGGTCACCGACAGGTCATGGACGGCGGCCGAGCTTTCGGGAGGCCCGGAAAATGCCTCGCGCAGCGACGCGGAGAGCTACGCAATTTCCTGCGGTCTCGGAAAACCGGACGCCGTGATCGTGGCCGGCGGGCAACGGTTCCTTGCCGGGGCTTTGGCAATACTGCCGCTTTTGATCCCCGTGGGATATGGGCTGGCATTGATTTCAGGACTCGCGAAAAGACGATATCCCGGGTCGTACCGGAACATCCGTTTCGTCTGCATAATAGCGTTGGGCTGTATGGTTCCCGTCTTGATCAATGCGCTGCCCGCATGGTTGGTTCCGACCCGCTGGAGCGATTTTTCATTCTGGTCCGCATCTATTGACCGCATTGCCGACGATCTTACGGAGCTTCTAAACGCGTCGCCCCGACTGCGCGACGCGGAACTGAAGTCCCTTCTTATAAAGCAGGCCAGCATAGCATTCCTCTCCGTCTGCGCGTCGATATCCTACTGCTTCAGATGGCGGCTCCGCATCGAGCCGCCCCAAAGCGAACACGCGCCTCAATCGCTAGAACCGGAACGAAACAGCGCCACTCTTTAACATATCGCGGATCTTTCTCGCGGTGGCCATTCGCGACATTGCGCTTGCGTACGCTTCGGAATCATGCGGGTACTTCCCGGATATTTCCCGCTCCCTTTCCTCAAGCGCGACGATTTTTTCGCCGCGGCACATCTTGTCGGCCAGAAACAGAAGCTCCTTCTCGCCGATGACGTCGGAGACGCCGCCCCGTAATTCCATATGGCTACCGACAAGTATCGCGGCTTTCGGATACCCCTCCCGCAGCAAAAGCTCCATCCCCGCGCGGGCATGGTTTGGCTCGGCGCGTTTGATGTCATGCAAAAGGCAGGCCGACTCAAGCAACCCGGCGTCGAGCCGGGCTCCGCGCTCCGCCATTTCGCGCGCAAACTCCAACGCAAGCGCCGCGACGCTCTCGCAATGTCCGACAATGTCCTTTGGCGTATCGTATTTCAGCAAAAGCTTCGCACACCGCTCCCTGTCCGGAAAACATGGCACCCCCAGATGTTCGAGAAGCGCGGCATAATCTTCCGGGGTGTCCATATCCAGCAACGCGCCGGGGTCGCCCATTTCGACCTCGGTCGTCGGCAGCGGGCGCAGAAAGCCCTTGAGCCCACCCTCGCCGTCATATGAAAGCAGCGGCTCGGCGAAACGCCCGGGCACGAGCGGTGGATGCCCGCGCTTTCCGCAAAACGCCGGGCGGACAACGGAGACGCCGCCATTTTCGCCAAAAACGCGCATCAGCGCCGAAAGCGTGTCCGCTGTCGAAGCGCAGCAATCCGCCGGAAGCAGAAAAAAAGCGTCCGACCCGTCCCTCAGCGCCGATACACCCTCCCGTACGGATGAAAACATCCCTTCCTGATAGGCGGCATTGTGAACCAACCTGATCCCCGGGTGCGTATCCTTGCCAACGACGTCTTCAAGCGTCCCCGCATTATGCCCGGTGACAATTACAACGTCTCGGACGCCAGCTTCCGCGGCCATTTTGACGCAGCGCGCGACGGCGGGCATATCCCCGACGGGAAGTAGCGGCTTGAAGACCCCCATCCTCTTCGACAGCCCGGCCGCAAGCACAATCATGTCGATATCCAACTCATCAATCCTGCCTTTCCGCAGCGCCGATCCGGCGTTTTCCGGCGCAGGTCCGGCTTTCCGCGCTAAAAGAATATCTTTTATTGTAATATACACCATTGTGTGATAAACTGCCACAAAACATCAAGCCGCGCCAGCGCGGCGGATCGCGGAGGAAATTGCCGGGCAAGTGCCGTACAGCGCCGTATGCCCGACATAATTATGTCTATGTTCAAGAAATTCAGATCTCTGTTCGGCGCGCAGGACATGACCGCGGGCTCCCCGTTCTCCTGTCTGCTGACGTTTGCGATACCTCTCCTCGTAGGCAACATCGCCCAATTGCTGTATTCGACAGCGGACGCGTTTGTCGTCGGCAGGTACATGGGCGAGCTCGGCGACGTCGCGCTTTCCGCGATAGGCTCCGCCATGCCTCCGTGCAATTTTTTTCTCGTGCTGTTCATGGGCGTAGGTTCCGGCGTCACGGTCATGGTTTCACAATATTTCGGCGCGAAGGATTACGACAATCTCGGCGTCTCGATAGGCAACTCCATCACGCTGATAGTGATTCTGTCAGTATTCGTCACCACCGTTGCGTCGTCGATCGCAGGACCGATACTCAGGCTGGTCAGCACGCCGAACGAAACGTTCGAAATGGCAAAAACCTATATGACCATCATCTTTCTGGGCTCGATCGGCATAGGGCTGTACAACGCGCTGTCCTCCATTCTCCGAGGTCTGGGCGAATCCGTTTTTCCGCTCATCGTCCTGCTGATAACGGTCATTTTAAACATACTTCTCGATATACTGTTTGTCGCGGGGTTCGGCATGGGCGTCGCGGGCGCCGCGATCGCGACGATAATTACACAGATACTGTCGGCCATCATTTGTCTTATCAAGGTGGCGGTCATGAGGGACCTTTTCAAACTCAGTATTAAAATGCTGAAGCCCGTCAAACGCATCGTCAGGCAGATCATTCTCCTGGGCGGCCCAAACGCCGTATCCATGGCGATCATGTTCGCGTCCATCACATTTGTGCAGTCGCTTATAAACAGCATGGGTTACATGGTGGTGACCGCAATTACGATAACGCAGAGGCTGGACTCGTTTGCGATGCTACCGAGCCAGACATTCCAGAATGCCGCGGGGACGTTCACCGGGCAGAACATCGGCGCGGGAGAGATGGGAAGGGTCAGGCAGGGCACAAAAACGGTTTTCCTGATGTGTCTGGTTTTCACGTCGGTCATGGTCGCCTCCATGCTGCTGTTCGGACGGCATATGCTGGGGCTGTTTACCGATACCGAGTCAATAATAGACATGAGCATGACGTTTGTGCGGATCGCGACGCCCGCATACCTGATGATGACGCTGACGGGGACGTTGATGGGCGTCATGCGGGGCGCGGGGGATTCGATAGGCCCGATGTGGATGACAATGCTCAACAATGTCATCCTCCGTATTCCGCTTACATATCTTTTCGCATACCTGACGCGCTCGGAGGCCCGTCCGAACGGAAGCCCGAATTCGATTTTCCTTTCCATGCTCTGCTCGATGTTCGCGGGGTGCATAATAACGATACTTTATTACAGGGCGGGTAAATGGCGCAACAAAGCGATCACGGAAAAGCACGACCCCGAGCCGGACGCGGCATAACCACACGAAGGGGAATACGGCTTATCGCAGGCGTCGCGCCAAAATGTTTATTCCGGTTTGGCGGCTTTTCTTTCGCGGCTAAAGTATTTACACGTAAATACCGAAAATTCTATGTGAGCGGAAATCGACGGATCCACCCTTGACCCTAAGGAGGAACATCATGAATATCGGACCGATTTCAACCGACAACGGCAGTATTCCGGAAGCCGCCGCAACAGCGGAAAAAGCGGCCTCGACGGAGGTCTCCGGGTTTTCGGAAACCCTGAACGCGGCCACCGCCAAGGGCAGCTATGATCTTGACGCCATATTTGAGAAAGCTTCAAGGACGTACAACATTTCCGTGGATCTGCTCAAAGCGGTCGCGAAGGCGGAATCGAGCTTCAGGCCGGATGCGACATCGAAATGCGGGGCGATGGGCGTTATGCAGTTGATGCCGGGTACGGCGAAGATGCTGGGCGTGACGGATCCCTACGATCCAGAACAGAATATCATGGGCGGCGCGGACTATCTGAGGCAAATGCTGGACAAGTTCAACGGCGACGTCAGCCTTGCGCTCGCAGCGTATAACGCGGGTCCGGGAAACGTCGTCAAATATGGCGGTATCCCGCCGTTCAACGAAACGCAGAATTACGTCAGGACGGTTATGGGTTATCTGGGTGACGGCGCGATATCGGCAGGGATGGTATACTACGGCGGACAAGGCACGGCAAGGTATGCGTCGGAAAAAGCGAATGAGCGGTCGATAACCTCGGATCTGGCGAACAATATTTCGCAGATGCTCCTTATGAGGATCATAGAAATGCAGATGAACTCATCCGACGACGACAAAAAACCCAAAGTGTTTTAGTGGCTGCCGCGGAGCGCATTCGAAAATAGGCCGGAGAACTAAAAAACCGCCCTTCGGGATCGAGTCCCAAAGGGCGTTGTTTATGCTTCGGTCACTTGCGGCAAAAATCCATATTTTAGCTTAACCGCCTACACGAGCCCGCCGCCTTCTATGTAGCTTTCCCTGACGGCGCTGTCTCCCGCGTCCACAGCCTGCAGGTTATTGCTTCGCATCTTCATTACGACCCTCGTCATGATAAGCTGATAGAATTTCACGCCCAGTATCGGGTCGGTGTCGACTATTTTCTGGATGTTGTCCTTTTTGATGCCTATTAGCTCGGTGAACTGGTCCGCGCGGCAGTTGAGCGTGAACAGCGAATGGGTAAGACAGCTCTCGCCGAGTATGTCGTCCTTTTTCAACCGCGTGATCTCGACCTCCCCGCCTGTTTCGTGCGTACCGGAATACAGCACTATTTCACCCTTTAGCATTATGTGCATCGCATCGTTGAAATCACCGCTTCTGAACACCGTTTCGCCCTCATAGTAGGTGTTTACGAAGAAGTATTTGCTCAGCTTGCCGCATTCTTCCTCACTCAGATTGTCTCCGAACGTTGTATGGAGCTGGACGGCGATCTCCTCGGTGCTTAGCTGACGCGCGTTGCTTGCGTCCCTTACTATCGGCTCTTTCGACAGGTTGTGTTCCTCCATTACCTTCCTCAGCCCATAACGCTGCTGCGCGACAACGCTGCTGATCTGTTCCCAGATTTTCTGGTTGTGCCTGTAACGGGAAAACGCGTCGTAGTTCGGCACTGCGTCCTTGCGGCTTATCGCGATGTTGTTGAGTGATTCCGCACAGCCTTCGGAGTCCCCCTGAAGCATATAGTCCGCGGCGAGCATCATGTTCGAGCGGAATATCTTTTCATCCAGGTCGTCGCGCAGGAACTCGCCGGGGTATGGGTCGAAGTCCTCCGGCGTGACCATCACCATGTTGCCCGTTTTGTATTGAGAGCTGATTTTCGCCCTCTCGTAAACGAAGCGGATTATATCCTCCCGTATCCGCTTCCACTGGGGATGCTTCTTCGGAACGGGCAGATGCTTGATCGAAAGAGTATTGTCCAGGAAGAAGGAGAACCCGTACATCCTGCTGTTGATGAGATAGTCTATATCCTCGCCGCGGGTTATCTGCGGGTCGAACGGCACGCTCTGGAAAAGGTCGCGATGCAGGATCATTGCGCCGCCGAATGCGAACGGGGTGCGCTTAACCCTCGGGGGGCAGCCGATGATTTCATCAAACGCCGACGCTTTCGCGCCGAATCTGTCCCAATATGTCATCCACGACTCCGACTTGACGTCATCATAATACTGGTCGTGCTTGTTTATATAGTACCCGGCCATACCGTAAACTATGTCGCCATATATGCGCTTGCCGAGGAATTCGACCGAACGCTCCACGAAATCGGCTTTCTCGAACACCTCGTCGTCGTCGATCAGTATCGCGGCGTCGGCCGTAAGGATATCGGCGCAAAGGAGACACATATTCCTGACGTTCGCGTAGCCCGACATCGTCAGAAGGGGCGCGGTTCTGTGATTCGTGTCCTTTTCGAATATTATCTGCGATATCCTCTCGAGATCAGAGACGGTGAATATATACGTCTCCGCCTTGAGATCCACCCTCTTGACGATTTTTATGACGTTCTCTTCCGCCTGCCCGGCTACTTCCGGCGCCGTGGGGCAGACGAGCAGCACAAGCTTGAAGTCCTTGTATTTAAGCTTGTTCATGCTCTCAAGCGTGCGTTGGAGCGTCCCCTCCTCGTCAATGGGCGTCGGGTGGTCGTAGACCGCGTCGCCGTCGCGCCAGCCCTCATCCTTGTTGCGTGACCAGTATGTCGGGATCAATACTACTTTTCGCATAATTCACACTCTTTTCATGAATTGAATATATCAATAAGCGAGTCCATAAGTGAATCCTGTGCGTAGTTTTCAAAGGCGTACTTGACCGCGTATTCCCTGCGTTCCTGCGCGTCCGGCCTGTAAAGCTCCTGAAGGATCGCCGACGACAGGCCGAATGCGTCGTCAACGTCCACAAGCGAGCCGACTTTGCTGTTGATTATGTCGGGCAGCCCGCCCTGATTTGTCGCTACCACGGGGCATCCGCAGGCAAGCGCCTCCACCGCCACAAGCCCAAACGGCTCGCGGCGCGACGGGACAATGCTGACGTCGGCTGAGCTGTACAGCTTGCGCAGGTCCGAAATATCCAGATATCCTAGAAAATGCACATTCTTGAGCATATATGATTTCGCCTGCTTCTTCAGTTGTTCGGCAAGCTCGCCTTCTCCCGCAAGCACGGTTATTATCTCACCCGGGCGCTCGCCCTCATAGAGCCGAGCCGCTTCAAGCAGGACGTCCACGCCCTTGAAGTACGTGAACTTGCCCGTGAAGAGAACCAGACGCTTTAGCGGCATTATGTCGAATGTCGGCATCAGCACGTCCTGCGGCACCCGGTCCGGGAAAAACCGGTCGGGATCGTAGCCGTTGCGCATAAACACCGTCCTGTCGGCGCAACCCGGGAACAGCTCTCGCACCAGCGCGTCGTTGTCATTCGATATGGTGATGATCCGCTTTGCGCCCATGGCCGCTTCGTCGGCGTATGACCTGAACCTTGATGATTTCTGATAACCCATCAGGTCGGTTCCATGCGCCGTCGCCACATACGGCAGGCCAGTCTTTTTTGCCAGCCACGCAAGAAGCCAGATATGCTGCGCGTGTATAATGTCGGGTTTGAAGTCGGAAACCGCCTTGTCGATGGCTTTCTCGAACGTTGACAGGTAGGAGTCAAGCTGTTCCTCGCTAAGATCGAAGAAAGTCGTCGTACTGCGCGGGTGGGTTGTGAAACATGGGAAATTGAACGGGAGCGCATCCCTTATCGGTTCGTCATACGTGAAAAACACCGGGTGCATGACGGCGCCCGGAACGCCGTTGTACTGCGTCGTGTTTTCGGGCATGATTATACAAACCTCATGACCTTTTTTCATCAGATGTACGGCAATATTGCGCGTGTATGTCCCGCTCCCTGAACCTGCGATCGGAAAATGGTTGATCATCAATACTCTCATGTCAAACGCTACGCACCGGCGCGCGCAAACCGATCATGAAGCTGCATTGCGCATGCGCCAAGGCTTTCCTTTCTTTCGTTTTTTTAACAAGATAGGTCACTTTTGCCAATGAATTGCGCCCACGAGTCCATAACGCGCTCATACTCGCCTATGTAGCGCTCCAAACTGTTCCAACTGACGTCAAAGTTTTCCAGGACTCTCAAGTAACGTGGATTACGCGTAAAATCCGCCAGCTTCCGCAGACCGCGATCCAGGCGCTCCCGGCGTTCGACCCTTGCGGATTGCATATCGACCCCGCGCACATAATTGTAAAGGGGGTTGCGCCCGACCCAGCCTGTGCAGGCATAATAAAACCGTTCCTGATCCGCGGGGTTGCCCTGCAGGTCAGGTTCGGTCGGGAAGTTTTTATATGTGTCGTGCAGTGGATTGAGGCCGATGTCGGTGCAGACAGTTCCGTTTTTTGCAATGCCCAGACCAAGCACCGTATCCTCGCCGCGGTTTAGGAACAGCTCGCTCCCGACTGTGTAGAAGGACGAGAAAAATGGCGGGAGTACGGAAAACGCCGCGAGCTTTATGGCACAGTTTCCGCCAAGTATTTTGGTGCATGGCTTTGGTTCGCGTTTCTCCGGCTGCGTAGCCAGGCATCTGTGATCGCCGCTTTTTTTCCAATATTCGAGCATATCTTCTTTTTGAAGTCCGAACAGCAGATCGTCCATTCCTTCAAACGACGCGGGCGGCAGGATGTTGTAACCGCTGTATTCGCCCGTTGTCACCTGCGCTCCCGCGTTCAGATGCTCGAGATGTGCGCCAAAAAAGTCCGCGTCTTCGGTGCGAAGGCCGTCCGGCGTCATTTTCAGGACCGACGGAGATACGTCCGAGTCCACAAAAAAGAGTGTATCCACGCCGCGCAGTATCGCTTCGGCCGTCAGCAGCGTGCGTTTGTATCCGTACGGTATGGGACCGCCGGGATCCACGGGACACTCAAGCAACGTCCGCGCCGCGGCGTCCCGTACCCCGATATGGCGAAGTCGCTCCGCGCAGTAACGGGGATCCTTTATGTCGATGGAAAAAAACGGAACCCTTTTGCCGATTTTGTCCGCCACCCCACCGTCAAGCTCCAGTGAGTACGCGACTATCACGCAGTCTATTTTATGACCGTATTTTTCCGCATTATCAATAAATGTTAGAAGCACATCGTCGGATTTCAGGCTCCTGATTATCATGCCAAGCGCAGTTTTCAAAATCCTCCCCCTCTCCCGACGGGTTTAATTGTTCCGTGCATCGCGCTGTTTTTACATTCTACTATAATTGATGAAAAAAGTGAAGAACAATTTGTTAAATAGTATCAAATATCACTCCTTAAGCATTTATTGAGCCTTCGGGCGGCACAAAGCGCGGTTTTGTGCCGTTCCGTAGTTGGAAACACCCCTGACAGGCAAGCAAACGCTCGTTTGTCAGGGGTGTTTCCCTGGCTCCCCAAGTTGGACTCGAACCAACGACCCTGCGGTTAACAGCCGCATGCTCTACCGGCTGAGCTATTGAGGAATATATGAGCCCGGAGCTACCGGGCTCAGTTTGTGTTGGCGAAAACCTATTTTCCCGGGCCGTCTCCAGCCAAGTATCGTCGGCACAAGTGAGCTTAACTTCCGTGTTCGG
>Ga0082212_10002388_pt1 | contig 27382 bp, 25 predicted proteins | sample TergutNt197P3_FD_71548 | JGI IMG/M metagenome (GOLD analysis project Ga0082212, IMG submission 71548) | Neocapritermes taracua P3 segment gut microbial communities from Petit-Saut dam, French Guiana - Nt197 P3 | ecosystem: Host-associated > Arthropoda: Insects > Digestive system > Gut ...
AATTGACTTTCTTAACGGAATACTGGATATTGAATCCGGTATTGTGGATTTGACCTACGACAATACCGAAAGGATACCCCATTCGGATGAAGAACGAATTGCCCGCTTCGACCTGCACTGTACCACCGGAAAAGGCGAACATGTCATCATCGAAATGCAAAATGCAAGTCAGGACTTTTTCAAAGACAGAACAGTCTATTACGCCACCTTTCCCATTCAGGAACAGGCACCGAAAGGAGATAAAAACTGGAACTTCAAACTCCAACCGGTGTATTCGGTGAATATCGTCAATTTCCGGATTAAGGATATTAAACCGGATGGAACGAAGAAAGCTAAAATAACCGAACCGGACGACAAATTCATTACAAACGTGCTACTCATTGACAGAGATACAGGAGAAGTGTTTTACAAGAAACTGACATTCGTATACCTGGAACTGCCGCTATTCACAAAAAAAGAAAACGAGCTGAAAACAAGCATTGAGCAATGGTCTTTCGTTCTCAAACACCTGCCCGATTTAACCGAAGTGCCGGAAGTATTGCAAAACGAAGTTTTTGAAAAACTGTTCCAAATAGCCGAAATAGCAAAATTACCCGCCAAAAACAGAAAAGAATATAACAGATCACTAAAAAATTACAGAGACATGATGAATGCAATAGAACAAAGAGACCAAAAGATTGCGCAAAGAGACCATATAATTATGCAAAGAGACCAAAAGATTGCGCAAAGAGACCATATAATTATGCAAAGAGACCAAAAGATTGCGCAAAGAGACCATGTAATTATGCAAAGAGACCAAACGATTGTGCAAAGAGACCAAACGATTGCGCAAAGAGACCAAAAGATTGTGCAAAGAGACCAAAAGATTGCGCACATTACAAAAGATAATGAAGCAAAGGATAAAATCATTGCGGATTTGCAGCGTCAACTAAGATTAGTGGACAAAAACGTAAATTAAAACCCCGTCCCGATGGATTTGCAATCCTTCGGAAAAGAGTATAAGGATTGATGGGAATTGAAATAAATATTTAGTAAACAGACTTTAAAGTAAAAATAAAATGGCAAATTATGTATGTGACGGAGCAGGATTGATGTGTACCTTTGGACTTGCACCGGGGTCATTGTCAGTTTTACCATCTAAAAGAATACAGATGTGTGGTAAAGAAGCGGCAAACATTATGGATTTCGCGCCGATGACGAATATTTCCGATTTCGGGAATTGCACCTCGCTGATTAATCCGGTTGTGGCAGCCGCAACAGCTAAAAATCTGGGTGTATTGGAGCCACAAAAATGTGTGCCCGTAGTCGTATCGCCATGGATGCCGGGTAACCCGACCGTGATGGAAACAAGTCCGCCCGCCCTGACAGACCAATGTATCAATACCTGTATGTGGATGGGAATCATCCAGATTACGAACCCGGGGCAAATGACTGTCAGTTGCGAACCCGGTCCGGACATGAGCGCTATGATTGCTGACCTGCAAGCACAAGCCGATGCCGCCACCAAAGAAATGGAAGACAAAATGGATGACTTGGTTGAAGAAGCAGAAAAAGAAAAGGCTGAAGAAGCAGCAAAAAAGAAGTAATAATTCAATAAATTAAGATACGATGAGTCAAGAAGAAGAAGTAAAAGATGAAGGACGTATAAAAGTGTATATTACGTTTAAGGAAAAAACGGTTTTGTTCAGCGCCAATCCTTTGTATACCTTGAAAGTAACAATGGAGAACCTGAAAAAATTAGCGAACATGTATCCGGATAAGTTTTGGGTTTTACCGGAATTTGATAACAACGGACAACGAATTACCTACTTTCTGGGCAAACAGGAAAGCAAGACTGTCTTTCTTTCAACCGCCGCTACCGGCGAAGACCGTAGCCTCGAAGACTATGGCGTGAAAGCAGGCGATAAGTTGAAGATTATTCAGAAGGTGGTGGCGGGGTGAAATCATTCTCAATTGAAAATTGAGAATGATGAGTTAAGAACTAAGAGATAAGAGTTATGAGTTAAAAAAAATGTTTGAGATTGATTTTTATAAAGACAAAGTGACACCGGGGCGCAACACCCGTTTGTATAACGAATGGATAATGATGGATGCAGCGTATTCGTCGGATGAAGCTATTTCATACAGCATCACGAAACGCAATCCATCCGGTATGCCTGTCGTTTATACTATCACTTTTCGTATCAAATCAATCACCGGAGTGGAAGAACCCGATGCACAAGGTCTTCAAAGACCTGTCTTTGGCGACCAACATATCCTCCAAATCACGATCCCGAACAATTACCCCTCTGCCGATGGCGGATATCCGGATTTTAAGTTTATGACCGATGTGTGGCATCCAAATATACGTTACTTTGGCGAGTTCAAAGGGCATGTTTGCCTGAATTTCGAAATGAGCGGAACATCAACCCCCTTAGCCGAATATATCAGCCGGATTGCCGCGTATCTCAGGTACGACGATTACCATGCCCTCGATGAAGAGCCTTTCCCGGAAGACCAAACCGTAGCACAATGGATTCGCGAACAGGCAGAACCAAACAAATGGACGATATTTAATTAAATATGTAGAGGCGTACCCTTGCGGTCGCCCATAGAAATAATGTTGGAGCGTACCCTTGCGTTCGCCCATAAAAAATAAATTGATAATGGATACAATGAATAAATCCGGTGGCGCAAAACAGCCTTCATTGATAAGAAGAGCTTTACCCTTCTTACCATCTTACGATCTTACGGTCTTACGGTCTTACGATCTTACCATCTTACGCTCTTCCCTTCTCCTCTTGATGTTAAGCTGTTTGCTAAGCCCCGCAACCGCGCAGGAAATAAAGCTTGACAGCAAGGATAACCGGAACCGCGAATCTGTTTCCGTCAGGTTGTACGATAACAACGAAGGCAACTATCTACTTGAGCTGCCACTTACTTTCCATATCACGCAGAATAATATCCTTTTTATGTTTGTCGGCGATGATAACGGTATCACCGGTAATCATTCGATATGGATGTTCGACCGACCTGTCCCTTTAAGCGATTTCCTGAAAATCAACAAACAGATAGGAACAGCTAAAGCGTTTAAAAAACAAATGAACCGGTTAGAATCGTTTTTTGCACAATCGGAAAATGTCGATATATTTACCCCATTTGATAATGGCTATGAGCAGGTACAATCGTCGCCCAAACCTGTTTTTTTCAAAGTGGGCGACGCCTCGAAGCCGGTGGTGTTAAAACTGAAGTTTTATACATCGTTCGAGAAGGCCGACCGTTCGCAAGAGCTTACCGCAGAAGCCGGCATAGTAAAGATAACAATTAATTTATAAAGATATGAAAAAGCTGATATTATTGATGATTTTAGTAACCGGTATTTTTACCACAGTTGCAGCTCAGGAAAAAGATACCTGTGTTTATTACCTCACCCCCGATGAGATAGTACAAAAGGAGGTTGTATTGCAAAGCGCTAACCTTATGTTTGACTTAAAACTGATGATTGGCGTCAAATGGATGCAGATTGACAACAAAATTCAATTAGTTTTCGACAGGAAAACCGTACAGGGAAGTGATTTTCTACTGCTCCTTCTGCCCATGTCGAATTTCTCTACACCGGTGAATATGGCGGTCGACTGTAAATCGGGTAAAAAAGTATTATGGAGCAAACTGAAAAGTCCTGATGCACAAAACCTGAATTATTTTTTATGGTCGGATAACCTGAAAATAGAAGATTTTAGTAATTGCTATAAAACGCTGGCAAACAATAATGAAGAAGAATTCACCTTTGAAATCAATGAAACTGAAGACTTCGTTATCACGCTACCGGGCTTCTTTGTAGTGAAAACAGAAAAAAGACCCTGGTACTCCTTCTCAAAACGCGACAAAAAGATACAGTTTATAACCAAACAATTCGATTTACATATTCAGTTCGAACGTAAACCGGTGGCGCCCGACAAATGTGAAATAGGACCGGCTGTCGTAGCCTATATTGAGGCATATAAGAAAAAATTGGATGAGGATTCGGCCGACTTGCTCGACGCACAGAAGAATAAGAGCTGTACCTATTTCGGTCTGCTGAAAGATATCATGCGTAGAACTTTTGTCGAACTGAACGATAAATGCGAACGATACACAACATGTGAGGAAGTTGCAGCCGCTATTAAGATATATAATACCGCTTTTGAAACAGTATTTGCAGAACAATGTACCGCTCCTCCAACCCCGACAGCAACATGTTCGTTTAGCGAAAGCGAACTTTCATCTATCAACAACAGGTTGAAAAACCTGCAAATGAAAATCAATGTTAAGAAACGAAATAACGAAAGTCGCGACGAAGAATCGAAAGAATACCGTCAAATCAAATCAACTATCCTGCCACGACTCACCCCGGAATGTCGTAAAAGGTATAAAGACCTGATTGATGCGCTCGAAAGCTATTGTGTAAATATTGAAGGACTGCTTTAGAGAATTAAAAATTAAGAATTTGAATTTTAATTTCGTAACTCTTAACTCATAACTCGTAACTAACCAAATGTTTAAGTCAAAAATCATATTGCCCCTGCTGTTCCTGCTTTGTTTTGTCGGGGCTGTGTACGGTCAAGCGTATCAGGAACCTTTTTTCTCGAAAAAAGAGACATTCTACAGCACAAAAAACGGCAATGCGATCGGTGAAGTCTTGCTAAGCATTGCACCGAAAACAGCTACATCGTCGAATAATGAATGGGTACTTATCATCGGAAGTCCGACAGGTAAAATTATTGAAACACGCAGTGAAACAACCTTGTGGATTTTTAATAACAAAACGAATGTCAATCAATTCAAAAAAGACCTGAAAAATAAAGACTATCCGGTTGAAGTGAAAGGATTTACCGACTTTTCGCCTTTCTGCGAAAACGGCATTCGTTTTACCCTAAAAGAATGGGATGAACTGCGAAAACAATCGCAACTCTCCTTTTTCCTCAATGCATCGCCCGGCGAAAAAGTGACGTTGCGTCTCGTTTTCTATACGGCCACATCAGACAAAAAACGCATTACCATCGACAATGAAGCCAAAGTACGAATCGAATTTGAAATACCCGACCTGTCTGCTGCAGGCAACACGCAGGCACGGCGAACCGGCAGCGGAGGAAGTGGCGCCCAAGGAGGGGAAGTCATCAGTCTGACCGAACAAATTACGCCCGAAGCAAGAGCCGCCGCCGCTGCAAAATTACTCGAAGAAGAAAACGAATTGGAGCAGGGCGATGCCGACAGGGTGCAACGTATAGCCTTACTCGATGCTTTTATCACAGAACGGTATCGCGATATAACACTGTTTCAAGGAGATGTAAACTTACTGCTGGATGAAAAAACAAAAGTGAGCGAATCAACCGTTGATTCGTTGAATACGATCGCCAATGAATTGAAAAACAGGGTAGACTATTGGGAAAACGGCTATTCAGACATTCTGCTGACCGAAGAACCCATTCACGAAAAGTTTTCCAAGTTTAGAGTCGCTCATTCACTCACTGTCAAGAAGATAAACGAACTGAAACAACGCCAGAATCCTTTAAACGGCATAATGGATTTTATGCAAAATAATATTTTGCTGACCTTGGGCATAGGCATCGGCGGGGTATTTTTCCTGAAAATATTATCGAAGCTAAGCAGGAAAATTTCATCAATGATAAAAAGTAAAATAAACCAGCAGATCAGCAATGCGAAAGCGAAAGCCAAGAAAAAAGCAGATGAAAAATTGAAAAATCCGAAGCCACAGAAGAAAAAGCAAAAACAACCCGATGACGAATTTGAAAATATAGATATAAATGATTTAGCTGAGATTTAAACAGCCGGTTAAAATGAATAAAGTGATTAATTATGAGAAAAATAGGTAATATAGCAGCAACAAATGAAGTTTTGAATAGAACAATGAAAAAAATGAAGTTCCCATATTCTATCCCCCTCCGGAGGGGGTACAGGGGAGGTTTCCCTATCCCCCTCTGGAGGGGGCAAGGGGGAGGTCTTCAATTGTTAATTCTCTTAACCCTTTTCTTTGTTGCCTGCACGCAAGACATTGTTATCAACACAAATGAATCGACCGTTCATCGCGTTAATTTCATCGAAACCGCTCATTCGCCGACTGCCGACAGCCTCTATCACCGGTTTAACGTAATGAATTTGCGTACCAACAATAAAGAATTGATAGGCGACATCAAACCGGATGAAATAGATGTGGTATCAAGCGACACCCCTTTCACTGTCGAAGGAATAAGAAGGTTGCCGTCGTCGGGTGGTACGGTACCGACGAACATTGTAGTTTCGCTGTTAGTCGACCGCAGTATCCATACCGAAGATATGTCGGGCATAAAAAGAGCCGTACAATATATTGTGGATAACCTTCCGGCCAATACGGCATATATCTCTTTCTTCGACGACAAATTGGGGGATTCGAAACGAATCACTGCAGAAAGCTTTGAATTATACGAAGATGAATTTCGTCTTTCCACCAATAATAAAATAATCTTTGATGTTGCATTACTGAAATTTCAGGAGCTGTGCGGTTCGAAAGCGCTCAATACCACCGACGCGCAGTTTGCCTCGAAAATCAACGACGAAAACATCAAAAAAGTATTGCTGATTCTGACCGACGGACGCGTCGACGCCAATAATTTCCGGACAGCCGATAACATTCAGAAATTCAGCGATGCAGTGCAGCTGTTAGACGACGACTCTGCCAATCCGCATCACGTCGAAATACATGCCCTCCGCTACGGCGAACGGAATGATGATGTCGATTTTACGCTGTCATACCTCTGTGTGGATATACGCAACGCCGATGTCAGGGGAGGCTCCTATTTTGCCGATCCTGTTGCTTTTATAGATAACCTGCGGGTATCGGACAACAGCATGCCTGATTATGAATTGGTTGTGAGCAATCCGAAAGGAAAAATTTATTTCGGTCAAAAATACAATACCGGACTTAAGATTACTAAAAACGGAACAAGCATATCGGGAAAAGCCCCATTTGCAGTCGGTTCGCTGTTGACGCCGATAACGACAGTACCGGGAAATCCCATTCTGCCCATTGTATTCGGTTTATTAGCCGGATTGGTGTTACTTGTATTGGGATTTGTTATTATGCAGTTAGTCATTCCTTTCGTCCGTTTCAAAATGGAAAATTTTGATAAGAGATATGTGCGTAACTATTCTTTTGATGAAGATACGGTTATCAAATGCCACTATTGTCAGAACGAACTCAGGGATGGAGAAGAAATCGTGACGAAATGCCATCATATCGTACACAAACATTGTTGGATTGAAAACGGCTGTAAGTGTACCGATTACGGTAAGTATTGCAAGCATGGCAAACAATTCCTGTACGAAACAGGCAGTCCTTTCAGTATCAATAACCGTCCCTACTATACCCAATGGGCAATGTATGGCATGGCAGGTGCATTGGCGTCATGGTTGGTGTTCCAACTCCTGCTCTTTTTCTTCCCGTCGCCTCTCAGTCCGTTGACACAATGGCTGTTATCACTGTTTGACGGCGCCGCCTCCAATCCTTATGCACCTGCCTTCTATCCGAAACTCGGGGCGCTTTTCGTGATTGGTATGTTATTGGGCTTTACACTTGTATTGTTGTTTTCCCATCTGAACAAATACAGGCAACGGAAAAAAGATTCGATGCTCATCGTCCTCTTAAAGGGCACTGCCGGCGCCGTGTTTGTTTTTATAACTTTTTTAATCTGCGCTATCTTGCTGATTGTTACCAATGCTGCTTCAACAGAGATTGCGGTAGATTGGCTTCCGTGGTTGTTATTGGGAGTCTCTATCGGCGCTGTATTATTCTTCAGGTCAAATACGGTGTTGAATCAAATTCTGCCCGGTGTAATCGTATCGGGATTACTTTGTTTCCTGATTTTATTGACAGGCGGACTGTTTGGAATCTATGCCGTAGTCTTTGCGTTGATGATTTTCGGAGGCGGAGCCGGTATTTCCTTTATTTCGGCACGAAAGATTATGCATAAATATTTTCTGAAATTCACAAGCGACAAACCGGAAAAGATAGCCATTCACAAGTGGATGAGCGTTGCCGGAGGAAGCAACGAAGTCAGTATCGGAAGTTCGCCCGATGCAATCATACAGATGACATGGGATAATCACCCGTCCATACAAGATATTCAAGTCAAACTGTTCTATCACAAGAAAAACCGGCTTCCTTGTATAAAAACATTTTCTAAAGACGTAGTATTTAACGGTGTTTACGCCAAAAACAATGAAGAATATCTGTTGAAACACGGCGTGAAATTTAAGATTGGGAATACGGAATTTCAATATGTAGAGAATTAGATAGTAGAGTTTAGTTAGTAAAATTTAAAGTTTAGTCAAATGGATAACAATGTCTTTTCAATGCTTTCATGGTTTAAAGCTCAAAAGGTGAACGACGCTAAAGTTTTAGTCGCCGGAGCAGGAGCTTTGGGCAATGAAGTGTTGAAAAATCTGGCGCTTTTCGGCGTCGGAAACATTGTTATTGTTGATTTCGACATAGTTGAACGTAGCAACCTGACCCGCTCTGTGCTCTTCAGGGCGGATGATGCGTACAACAAATCAAATAAGGCAGTGATTGCTGCACAAAGAGTCAAAGAACTAAACCCTTCAGTTCATGTGTTGCCCATCGCCGAAAATCTGGAAAACGGCGTCGGGCTGGGCATATACCGCAGGATGGACGTTATCATCGGTTGCCTTGACAGCCTTCAATCGCGGATTTTGCTGAATCGTCTGTGTTATCGTGCAGGCAAAACATGGATTGACGGTGCTATCGGCGACCTCGAAGGGCAGGCAAGTGTCTATCAGCCGGGGAAATGTTGTTATGAATGTAACCTGACCGACGAAGAAAAATCGGATTTCGACAAACGCATTTCCTGTGCAGGTGTCGTCAAAATGAACGAAAGTGCCGGACGGGTAGCCACAACGCCGGTCAGCGCTTCCCTGATAGCAGCCATACAAGTACAGGAAGCCATGAAAATCATCCATCAGGATGACGATGACAGCAGCGCTTTTTCTACCCTCTCCGGCAAATTATTTGCCTACGAAGGGTTGTATCCTTCGTTCGACATCTATGACTTTGCATCTTTCGACAACAATTGCACGGCGCATGAATGTTGGAATCCTGTCGTTGAAATCCCTGAACTAAGCGCTGATACAAAGTTACATCAAGCTTTACAAATTATCAAAAATCATCTCGGCGTCGATTCGGTTGAGATTAATCTGAGAAACAACAAATTTGTGGATAAAATTGGTTCACGCATCATGAATCTGAGCTTTACACCCATGCAGCCCGAATCAAAAATACCGGATTATATCAATCAATCACAAGAGATGAGAGACATACAGGTTAATGAAGGTTTTTATCAGAACAGTTTTGAAAACATCAATGAAGATTTTCAATATCTGTACTTTACATTAAAGCAAACCGGCATCCCTTACTTTGACGTTATACAGGTTTCGACCGAAAAAGGCGTATTTTATGTTGAACTTTCCAAAGATAAAAAAATATATGAGCGTTTCATCACTTATTCATGACGATATAAAAGATTTGACTCAAAAACTTGAAATGATCAAAGCCGAAGCATTCCTGACATCCCTGATGGAATCAATAGATGGCATCAATTTGGAATTTCAAGGCGTTTTCAGCCGGAATTACTATAATGATATCTTTTACATGGATCAGGAAAAGATATTGGACAAATTGATGTTGAACATCAAATTGTCACGCGATAGTTTGTTTCATATCCTTCCTGAAGGACTTTTTTTCCGTGAAAACGATTTACGAAAGGCTGCCAAAGAAAAAAATGCCGAAAAATTCAAAGCGCTCGAAGAACAAATCATCCGGGAAAAGCAAAAAATTCTTTCATTTTTTTATCCTTTTGATAAAGCATATTTCGGGCTAAGATTCGATATGGAACAGAAACTGAACGAATGTTCCGAAAACCGCACCCAAATATGGATAGATAAACTGCTTAATGTCTTCGGTCTTAACGAGGTGAAAAACAACTTGATAAGGCGTATTATCCCCCTGTTGCCCCTTGCCTCCGAAATCAGGAGTAATAAATTGATATGGAGAGATATAATAAAAAGCATCTTTTTCCCGTCCCATGTGGAAGTACATATCACAGAAAAAACAGACTCTACAGGCATTAGACGAAACATTGTAAAAACGACGATTCATATTGAAAAACTTACCAACGAAGAATTTTTGTCTATCAAAAAAGACATAGACCCTTTCGCCTATTTTTTCTACGAATGGTTTTTGCCGGCAGATATGGGATACGAATTTAAAGTAAAAGACAAAAAAGAACGATTTGTGATGGGGAAAGATTTGACGTTGGACTATAATACGCAGATATGAGTTAAGAGTTATGAGATAAGAGTTAAGAGATGGGACATCCCCCTGGCCCCCTTCAAAGGGGGATAAGAGATGGGACATCCCCCTGGCCCCCTTCAAAGGGGGATAAGAGTTGTGAATAAATTTAAACAATATATGAGTTATGATTAATAGAATATTTTGGAGGATTGGACAGGAGATTACACCCGACACGTTCATTCAGGCAGATAAATATATTAGCTGTCAGCAAAGCCTGATTCGAAGGTTGATCGCCGGTAAATATTTCGGACTGATACCTCCCTGTGCAGATAGTGCGCTTTCGCATACCGTAAAAGTGAGGTTGGATTATAGAGACGTCTTTATTGAGCAAATAACCTGTTGCGGCACAACAGCGTCAGGTTTCATCGTACAATTTGAAAAAGACTTGTTAGCCTCGCTGCCCCAAAAACAGGTATCCGTCCCTAATACAAGAGCCGCCGCGTATTACTTAGTTATACGTGTTAATCCGTATGAACAGGTATTGATCGATCCGGTAGATAATAACGAAGCGCCGGAGGCTCATTCGGCTTTTGAGTTATCTATCAAGGAGTTGGCTCAAATAGGGCCGGATGAATTAGCCATTCTCAAATTAGACTGCACCGGTCGTGCTCCGGCCATTGACCCGGATTATATCCCGCCTTGTATTTCAATTGATTCCTATTCGAAATTACTCGGCATATTCGAATCGGCTAAAACGCTCTTCACCGAAATCCGTACAATCATTTACGCAAAAAAAGACCAGTTTGGAAAACTGCTCTATCCGCTTACATTATTACACCATGAGTTGAATGAGTTTGCAACTGATTCGCCCCCCATCGCATTGGTCGGCCTGATAAAAAAATTCATCCTGACTTATCAATATTTTATCCCCGACATCCGGAAGATTATCAAGATCGATTCGCTTGATACATACTGCCATAACGATGTGTCGATCATTTTCAAATCACTCTTTTCCTTCCTGCAGGAAATAAAAATGATGGTTAGCAAGGTGGAAATTGAAGAAGAAGATTTTACACCAAAAATTTAAAAAGACATGAATGGATTTACAATTCCGGTAAAGATAAATAAACGTTTTTTGAAAGAAAACGAACCCAAAAACATAAAAACATCTATTGATGATTTTATTGAGTTAATTGTCTTTTCGGCTAATGGAAGTTTTAAAGCTGATTATTTTTTTGGTTTTGTTTTCCAAAACACAAAATTCCAGAATAGCGACCCCGGCGATTTGATGGACGCCAAAAAAATACAGGGAAGCAGTGTCAATAAGAATAATTACGCTTACGACCTCAAAATGGCGATTGAAGATTATGAAACAAGGATGACAAACGTTCGTGTTATGATATCGTACGAAGCGATCAACAAGAAAGTGTCAATAGACATAAACGGACGGTATGAAGAAGATTTTGTAGAGAAAAATTACGAGAAAAATATAACATTTTATATTTGGTAAAATATGGAACATTCGTTTGAACAACATCGCCGACAACTGATAAAAGAGGCGGTAGAACATTGGGAAGAAAAAGGAGACCTGTTAAATATAGAAGACGATCCGGTCATCAAACTGTTTTTTTCGGCGTTAGCGTATCAATCGTATGCTATCTCACGGGAGATTTCAGCCTTCAAGGGAAAAGTGATATCCGAATTTCGCAATAAATTAATTCCTTATCACCTGATAAAACCTTTTCCGGCTTTGTCGGTATTAGAAACACGGCTGGGAAAGAATAAGGACGCGAGCGTCAAACAATTGACGTCGTTTTTGGTAGACGAAAAATGCGTGTTTGAATTCGGGAAAAACAAAATACCTTTTACTCCGCTATTCGATACAACGATTGTCAATGCCACCATTTCCGGAAAACAGGCAGACGAAGACAAAAACATCATTCAATTGACGCTGTCGTCGAATGATATTATCGAAGATTTCTCGGGCATGTCGTTCTATTTTGAGGATTCGGAAATGGTGCCCGACATAGAGATTTCATTGAACAATCAGCTATTGCCGGTCATTAAGCCCGACGACTGCGATAACCTGCCCTTTACCGACTGGTTTCAACATCATTTTCTCCTGAACGAAGACAATCAACTCCAATACGGAAATTATGATTATTGGCTTGAATTTTTTATCAGGAAACACATCAATTTATGCTATATCGGTTCATATAACGCTAATAAGATTAAAAACACAAGCGCTGCGCCTGTTTTTAATATTCATTTCAAAACAAGGTTGGAACTACAATATTTCATGAATCGTTCGATAAAAATTAATTGTTTTCCCATTGTTAATGTGCAGAAACACTCTGTTATTTTAAACAACAACGAACCAATTCAGAAATTGTCGGTCGACAAAAATGTCTTTTTGAACCTCCTTTCTAACGAAAATACCGAAAAGAACGAAAACGACTTTTTTATCCGGCATTTTGGGATAGAACGCTACAATCAGGAAGAACTGCTCTTTCAGATCAACGATTTGTTTAACCGTTTTATTTCTGATTATTATGCGTTTAAGGATATCGAAGATTTAAAAAAAGGAGATAAGTTGGAAAATTTATATAAAGATTTCAGGGAAATATGGCCGATCTTGATGCGCAATGAAAACAAGAACTATTCAGGCGTGTACGCCATCCTGAAACTAAACAAGAATCTCAGGTTTAACTACAGTAACATAACCATCGATTATCTGACAACCAACTGTGAATTAGCCAACAACATCAAAGAAGGCGAAAAAGCGGTTGGGGCGTCCGATTTTTTAGACAAAGCAAATACCACGCTTTTAATGGATACATCCGGCGGACGTGAGGAAGAATACAACGAAGAAACGTTGAACCGCTTAGCTCGTTATAATTTGCTTACCAAAGATAAACTAATCACTTGCAGCGATTTGAAAGCGTTTTGTTACCGCGAGTTGAGAAATAAAATTGAAGATGTAACCGTTCAGAATACAGGGAAAAAGATAGATATTTTTATCAAACTGAGAGAGGATGATACTTCCGACCCGTCGGAGAAATTCCTGCACGAAAAACTGTTACGGCAAAAAATAAAAGTACGTTCGCTATTTAGCCTTCCGATTGTAGTCAATATTAAATATCAATAGTGGTTGGATTGTAGTCAATATTAAGTATCAAATATAGTTGAAAAATAGGATTTTACATATTACAGGACTGTGCATTTTACTCTTTCAACCGGCAATTTCCCAAGAGAAAAAAGACATTATCGGTTTGCTGATTGAGAGTTATGAATTTTTGTATGCACCTGAATCTGTGTTTATTGAAGAGATAGAAGATGAAACGGTCTATACCTGCATCGAACGTCCCCGTGATTTTTACGACGATTTTAGCGATGTCCGTATCGGCTTCGACTTGCTTACCCAGATACGCGAAGTCAATACATTCTCGTTCCAGCCGGCTATCGACGTCGTCAGCCCTCCCCTTAAAATTCCATTGCGCATCACATCCAAATACAGTGAGATAAGGACGGGGAAAGTACACCAGGGAATTGATTTCGGATTGAGCATTGGCGATACTATTTACAGTTCATTTTGCGGTGAAGTGCGGATAACAGCCTATCAACCTGATGGATATGGTAATGTCGTAGTGGTGCGCAACTATAATATGAGCGAAACATTATATGGGCACCTCGACAAAAGTTTGGTACGTAACGGTCAAAAAGTGATGACAGGCGAACCGATTGGAATAGGAGGAAATACGGGCGCTTCAAGCGGCCCCCACCTGCATTTTGAAATACGTTCGTCGGGATATAGTTTTAATCCGATTGTAGATGGGAAATTTTTTAAAATATTTGATGTAACTTACTGATATGGATTTTTTTATTTTGCATATATAAACAATTAAATTTAAATAATATGAGTGTAAAAAGTAAATTTGTAAATTTGAAACCATCTGAAATAGTGGGTGAAGGTCTTGAGCATGGTAAAAGCGCCATTACAGGCGGTGTTGACGCCTTAAAAGGCGCTGCCGGCGAATTAGGCTCCGCAATGGATGCTGCAAAAAAAGGCTTAAGTGATTTGAAAAATTCAACAATAGATAATTTGAATTCTGCGTTGGATACTCTAAAAAGCACTTTGGATCAGGCTAAAGATTTGGTTAATGAAGCCAAAGACACTGTCAATAGTGTAAAAGAAACTGTGCTGGAAAATGTAAAAGAGGCAATGAAAGCAGTCAATGAGGCGTTGGATGAAGTGAAAGGGTTGGTGGATGAAGCCAAAGCCGCTTATGAAGAGGTCAAAGATGTTGTCAATGAAAGCATTAAAGAGGTATTGGATAAAGTCGATGAAATTATTAGCGAAGTTGAAGGCGTGATGAACGACGCCAAACAAATGGTTGAAGATGCCAAAAATGAAATAGGAGATGCTTATGATGCAGCTATGGAAAAAGTCAACAATGCTGTGGACCAAGTCAAGCAGACTATTGAAGATGCAAAACAATCCGTTGATGATGCTATTAGCTCTGTAAAAGATACGGTAAATGATACGATACAAGGCGCAAAAGATGCTGTAAATGATACTGTACAAGGCGCAAAAGATGCTGTAAATGATACTGTACAGGGAGTAAAAGATACAGTATCTGATACGATTCAGGCAGGTAAAGACACAGTATCTGATACGATCCAGGCAGGTAAAGATATGGCAAATGAAGGTATCCAGGCAGGTAAAGATATGGCAAATGAAGGTATCCAGGCAGGTAAAGATATGGCAAAAGAAGGTGTCGACGCATTTAAAGAGACAGCATCCGATGCAACCAAAGCAGCAAAAGAGGCAGCATCCGATGCGACCAAAGCAGCAAAAGAAGCAGCATCCGATGCAACCAAAGCAGCAAAAGAAGCAGCATCCGATGCAACCAAAGCAGGAAAAGAGGCAGCATCCGATGCAACCAAAGCAGCAAAAGAGGCAGCATCCGATGCAACTAAGGCAGGAAAAGAAGCAGCATCCGATGCGACCAAAGCAGCAAAAGAAGCAGCATCTGACGCAACCAAAGCAGCAAAAGAGGCAGCATCCGATGCAACTAAAGCAGGAAAAGAAGCAGCAAATGATGCTGCCAAAGCAGCAAATGATGCTGCCAAAGATGCAAAATCTGCTGCCAATGATTTCAAAAATGAAGCATTTAAAAACTTATAAAATCTAAAAAATATGACAGCAAATATTGAAACATCTTCGATGAATTCGAAAGAAAACGCATTGAACAACTTAAGCGGTTCATTGGGTTCTCTCAGTAATGGTTTGGGTAATACCTTAACTCAAGTTGATGGATTATCTGCAGAAACAAAAGCTGTGCCAAAAGAACCTTTTTACTGTGCGATGATTGCCGCTGCAAAAGCAATGAGCGAAGCAAGAGGCTTAATTTATGATGCAAAACGCGATTGTAGCGGTTTGAAGAATGCGTCGGGAGACCAATTAATATCAAAATTGGATGATATAGGCCATGATATAAACCAGACAAAAGATGCGCTTAACGATGCAAACAACTCATTCAATAGCGCAAAAGACGGCGCTTTTGATGCTGCCAACTCATTAAAAAATAAAGCAAGCAACAATATGAATTCGGCAATGGGTGCAGCAGACCCTCTCAATAATGCGGCAGGCAGGAATATAAGTTCGAAAATGGGTGCAGCAGACCCTTTAAAACAAATTGCAATCGCCGACAATATGAATTCGGCAGTAGGTGCAGCCGATAAATCTTTAGACGGAGTCAGCAGTGCTTTTGACGGCGTTACAGTTGCGTATGAAAGCTTACAAGGTCTGCCCGATGAAGCAAAGAATGTAGGTGACGATGGCAGAAACGCGTCGGGAAATTCATTGAGCGGTACTAATCCCTCACAAGACCTGATTGATCAAGAAGTCGGTAAAATTTACCAGGAACTTGGATCGACCAATCCTGAGGACGCCGAAAAAATTGCAGCGCTCGTCAATGACCAACTTAAAACAACCGGCGGATCACAATCAGCCATTTCAGATGCTACAAAAAAATATTTTTCATGAGATAAGTGCATGATATATCGTCGTACATTGTCGACCATATTCACGCTTTCTTTCTTTTCAGCGTTTGAATACATTCGCGGCGTGGGATGATGACTGATACGCCTTGGTACGCTATTTCTTCCTGAATGATTTTGACCATTTCATCGTGATTTTTTTTCAATGGAATCACGATTCGGAGATGTTCTTTGGCGACGCCGATGCCTGTGCAGATAGCTTCAATCTTGCCTGTTCCTGCTGATTTCTGTCCGCCTGTCATCGCTGTTGTGGCATTATCTAAAATGATGATTGTTACGTTACTGTTTTCATTGACACAATCCAACAATCCCGTCATTCCCGAATGAGCAAATGTTGAATCGCCGATAATGGCGATTGAAGGATGTGTCCCGGCATCGGAAGCGCCCTTAGCCATTGTGATAGCTGCGCCCATATCAATACAACTGTCGATAGCGCCAAAGGGAGGTAATGCGCCTAAAGTATAGCAGCCAATATCTCCGAAAACTTTGGGCGAATTGTAATCCCTTAATGCTACATTCAATGCTTCGTATAGATCGCGGTGTCCGCATCCCTGACAGAGGGTAGGAGGGCGTTTCTCTACTATTTCAGGTATGGTATAGTGCGTTTGCACTTCTTTGCCAAGCGCCTTGCCTACTATATCGGGATTCAGTTCGCCGGCTCTTGGCAACGTACCGTCCAAACGACCTCTGACAATCAACCCTTTTCCCAACAGGCCTTTCAGTTGGCTTTCTATGACAGGGTATCCGTCTTCAAGCATCAGTATTTCATCGCACTCATCTGTCAACTTTTTTATTTGTTGAACAGGCAACGGATATTGACCTATCTTCAAAACGGGATTTGTAAAACCGTCAGGGTAGTTTTCCGATAAGTAGTTGAAAGCAATACCTGCTGCAATGATTCCTAATCGTCGGTCGGTAGCGTCAAAATAGTGATTATAAGCGGATTGTTCCGAATGTTCTATCATATTTTGTTGTGCATCAAGCAATTTGTTATATTGTTGGCGAGCAAGGGCAGGGAGCAGTATAAATCGTTTTTTTCCGTCACCGGGAAAATCTAATGGATTTTCTTTTTGTGGTGGACGTGTCGTAATTCCTGAACGCGAATGAGCCAAACGTGTGGTTATGCGTAGAAGTATGGGATATCCGAGTTGTTCGGAAAGGCTGAATCCGTCGTAAATCATATCGTATGCTTCCTGTTGATTGGAAGGTTCAAGCATCGGCAACATGGCAAAATTAGCATAGACGCGACTGTCCTGTTCATTTTGAGATGAGTGCATGGAAGGATCATCGGCGGCAATGACAATTAACCCTCCATGGATACCGCTTATGGCTGTATTCATAAAACAGTCGGCGGCTACATTCAAGCCCACATGCTTCATGCAGCATAATGCCCGCTTACCTGCATAACTCATGCCAAGCGCCGACTCCATCGCTGTTTTTTCGTTTGTACACCAACGGCTGTGAATACCTCTTTCACGTGTCGTAACGGAACGTTGAATATATTCGGTAATTTCTGTCGAAGGAGTTCCCGGATAGGAATATACACCGGATAGCCCGGCGTCAATGGCGGCCTGCCCTATTGCTTCGTCGCCCAGCAACAATTGTTTTTTCATTTCTTAAGCGTTTATATTATGGTGAAAATCACGTCGCTTTCCAATAACGATTCGCCTTTGGTACGGTGGATTTTTTCGACAATTCCATCAATATCGGATTCAATGTGATTTTCCATTTTCATTGCTTCCAGCACGTACAACACCTGACCTTTTTTGATTTTTTCTCCTTCTTCGATGCATATATCAAGGATTACGCCGGGAAGAGGCGGTTTTATCTCACGATTTGATTTGGTCGGCTTTGGTTTTACCACAGGCGTATTGACCGTTACAGGTTTATGAGTTGGTTTAGACGCTGTTCTTATACTCATACGTGTCGGATTGACGATCAACCCTTCCACTTCAACCTCAAAATCCTCGTTGTTTACTGTCAAAAATGCTTTTGTGTCTTCAACTTTGCGGATATGTACTTCATATTCGGCTTCGTTGATTTTTATTTTGTAATTCATATCAGTTATTTTCTATTGGGGATTTGTCTTAATCCGTAAATTTTTGAACTCCATGGCGAATACATCTTTGATGCCTTATTGATTGTAAGCATCATTAATTCATTATGATACAGACTTTCCGAATATTTATATAATGCTATCGAAATAGCCGCTAAAATGTCATTGGGAATTATTTTATTTTCTTCTTGCATAGTTTATTTTAATTACGAATTAAAAATTACGAATTACGAATCGTCATCCTGAACTTGATTCAGGAACGAATTAGGAAATAAAAATGCAAAGATACGAATCAATTACGAATTACGACTTTTCATTAGTGTTAAAAAACATATAATGTTTGGCCTCTATACTGCCGGATTGCAAATCCGGCGGGACGAGGAGATTCTTCGACTGCGCTCAGAATGACAGAAGTATAATAGTTGATATCGGTAATAGGCAAGACGATTTTCGTAATTCGCAATGCCTAATTCGTAATTCCTAATTCCTAATTCGTAATTCCTAATTCCTAATTGCCCTCACCGTATCCCCCGACGATTTAGTTCGGCGCGATACCGGTCGGCATTACGGTTGTGTTCCGAAAGGGTTACGGCAAAATTATGGCGGCCTGAAAAATCCTCTTTGGCACACATATACAGATAATTGTGTTTTTGATAATTCAACACGCTTTCCAATCCTTTTAACGAAGGAATCCTTATTGGGCCGGGCGGTAATCCTGTATGTAGATAGGTGTTATAGGGCGAATCTATCCGAAGGTGTTCGTTCAGTACGCGTTGTATGGCAAAGTCTCCCATAGCGTATTTGACGGTAGGATCGGCTTGCAGTGGGATGCCTCGATAGAGGCGATTGATGTAAACTCCTGCAATAGTGGGATATTCGTCGGTCATAGCCGACTCCTCTTCAATAATGGAAGCTAAAATGGACACATCAAGGGGCGTTAATCGTATTTTCTTTGCCTGATTGCGGCGGTCTTCTGTCCAGAAAGCATCATATTCGCGTTTCATGCGTTCGATGAGTTTCTCGGCCGGTATATTCCAATACACTTCGTAGGTGTTGGGGATAAACATTGCCTTGATTGTCGCAGGTGTGAAGCCCAATGAGGAGCAATAGACTGCATCGTTCAGCAGCATATCTAAATCCCGACTTGTAATCATCAGTTGTTCGCTGATCCTGTTAGTCAGGTCATCAGTCATGCGTATATTATTAAAGGTAATGCGAAGCGGTTCCTGTTGTCCGCGTCGCAGATTTGTTAATAAATCGTAGTTGTTTGAGCCCGGTTCTACGGCGTAACGACCGGTTTTCATATTTGAAGGGTATTTCAAAATTTTGGCGACTTCTTTGAAGTGTCTGATATTCACGCATAAAGCAGAATCTTCCAACTGTCTGCACAGGTTTTCAAAGTTTTTTTCGGGATATATATATATGTAAACAGTCTTTCGCGTTGCAAAATTGGGGTATAGGAAAAAATAATATCCCACACCTCCACAAAATGCGGTAAATGCTATCAATAACACAACGATAGAAACGAAAAGAAAACGCATTTTTTTATTTATTATATTTAATGTAGAGACACGATTATTCGTGTCTCTACTAAATAATCTGTTCCAACCCTTGCAACGTGACGGATAATTCTTCATCCGTCAGTGTGTAATTACTTAAATCGCCGGCTATATACTGGTCGTATGCTGCCATATCAATCAACCCGTGTCCCGACAGATTGAAAAGGATTGTTTTTTGGCGGCCTTCCTTTTTAGCCTGTTCGGCTTCCTGTATGGCTGCGGCAATGGCATGTGCTGATTCGGGCGCGGGAATTATTCCTTCTACGCGTGAAAACAGCGTTGCTGCCTCGAATGTACTTAACTGGTCGATATCGACTGCTTCCATCAAACCGTCTTTACGCAACTGGCTGACAATAGCGCCTGCTCCATGATAACGCAATCCTCCTGCATGAATATGCGCGGGTGAAAATGAATGACCGAGCGTAAACATGGGTATCAATGGCGTATAGCCTGCTTCGTCGCCAAAATCGTATTGAAACTGCCCGCGGGTAAGTTTCGGACAGGATGCCGGCTCGGCTGCGACGATGCGAATATCTTTGCCTTCCGTTAACTTATGGCGTAGAAATGGAAAAGAAATACCAGAAAAATTGGATCCACCGCCAAAGCAGCCGATTACTACATCGGGATATTCGCCGGCCATTTCCATTTGTTTTTCGGCTTCCAATCCAATGACCGTCTGATGCAGCATCACATGATTCAGGACACTGCCCAACGTATATTTGCAATTTGGCGTCTGCATGGCCAACTCCACCGCTTCGGAAATGGCAGTCCCAAGGCTTCCCTGATAATTTGGATTGTCGGTCAGTATTTTACGGCCTGCTTTGGTGCTCATACTGGGCGAGGCTACTACCACAGCCCCGAAGGTCTGCATGATTGAGCGTCTGTAAGGTTTTTGGTTATAACTGATTTTAACCATATAAACCGCCAGTTCCAACCCAAAGGCTTTGGCTGCGTACGCCATTGCTGCGCCCCATTGGCCTGCTCCGGTTTCGGTTGTGATATTGGTAACTCCTTCTTTTTTACAGTAATAGGCCTGTGCAAGGGCGGAGTTCAGTTTATGCGAACCGACAGGGCTTACGCTTTCATTTTTAAAATAGATATGTGCCGGTGTGTCCAATGCTTTCTCCAATCCGGTAGCGCGTACTAATGGGGTAGGGCGCCATATTTTATAAAGTTCGCGTACTTCGTCGGGGATTTCAATCCACGGGTCGGTCGTATTCATTTCCTGATCGGCTAAACCTTTGGCAAACAGCGGATACCAGTCTTCAACTGTGACCGGTTGTCTTGTTCCCGGATGTAAAACCGGTAAAGGTTTTTGTTTCATGTCCGCAGCAATATTATACCATGCTGTAGGGATTTCTTTTTCGTCTAACAAAAATTTCTTTGTGCTCATATAATTACGAATTAATATTAAAAATTACGAATGATTTTGCGATACAAAAGAACGAATAAAAATTGAGAATTGAAAATAGAAAATATGGATTGCTTTGCAGGTTACCGATAACAAATCCTATTTCCCTTGACAAGTTGTGTGCCGTCATTCCAAACTTGTTTCGGAATCCCCTATGATTCATAAGATTGCGGATCATGTCCGCAATGACAGGTAGCGTGCATTGTTATTTCTTACTGTTTGTCTTATATAATTACCCAATTTCCTCAAATTCCCCGATCTTCACGTCTTCCCCGTTCCAATACATATCTTCTGTTACCTCTTCATCTTCAGTCAGAAACGGATCAACCGGAGGAGGAGGCCCGGAATGACGATAATAGAAAGCGAATGTGATTCCGGTAAGCATACCGGAAAGATGCCCTTCCCATGATACGGAAGTGTATTGGTATAAACTTGGGAAAAAAGCCCAAATAAACCCTCCGTACAGGAAAGCGACCAACAAGGCAAATGCCATCTGTCTCGGTACTTTCCTGATGATTCCGCTGACAAAATGAAAGGCGGCCAACGCATACACCAATCCGCTGGCGCCTACATGCAACGAATCTGCACGTCCCATCAACCAAGTCATCAGACCGCTTGTCAGGTAAAGGTACAGTAAAATCAGCCATGATGTTTTTTTGTAAAAGAGGAACAATCCGAATATCAATAAAAATAACGAGGGAGTGTTCGACATCAAGTGGTTAACGCCTTCATGCAGTAGCGGCATAGTAATAATACCTGCCAAACCTTTCCATTCCAACGGATAAAGACCGAATTGAGTTAATTTAACAGTGCTAAATGTTTCAATCAGATATACAAGCCATGGCATTGAAATAATCAACAATGCGCCTGTCATTGCACGGTATGCTTCTTTTTTGTCGGGATCCACTTAATAAATTAAGAATTAAAAATTAAAAATTTAAAATTAAAACTACGAATTGATTATTTATTGCTATTGAGCGACCGCAAGGGTACGCCCCTACAAACCGTTAATCATTAACCACTAATCACTACTCCGGAAATACAATTGACAGTTGTCGTTCGTCGGATAACATTTTTTTCTTTTTCGGTTCGGTCAATATTTTTCGTACATATTCTGGTGTAATTTCATTTACGGTATGGACAGGCAGTTCGCGACAGGTAATGAAATACTGCGCTTTTTTCATTACTACGCCGATTTTTTTCAATTGTGCCGACGTCAGTTTACCGTAACGCCGTGAGGTAACAATCAATTTAGCGGATTTGACGCCGACGCCGGGCACGCGCAACAGCATTGAATACTCCGCTCTGTTGACGTCCACAGGAAAATGCTCGGGGTGGCGTAGCGCCCACGACAGTTTAGGGTCAATTTCGAGGTCGAGATTCGGAAAACTGTCGTCAACTATCTCATTTACATTAAATTCATAAAAACGAAGCAACCAATCGGCTTGATACAGCCGGTTTTCTCGTACGAGCGGCGCTTGCTTGATTGCAGGCAGGCGTTTATCATATTCATTGACAGGCACAAAGCCCGAATAATACACCCGCTTCATGCTTGGTCGTTGATACAGGGCTGATGATATGCGAAGTATATCCTTGTCGCTGTCGGGGCTTGCGCCTATGATCATCTGTGTGCTTTGCCCTGCCGGAACAAAACGGGGCGCATGACGGAATTTTTTGCGGTCTTCTTTACTTTGTAACATCCCCTGTTGGATATAGCGCATCGGAGCGAATACACTTTGAAAGTCTTTTTCAGGTGCAAGCATTTTCAGGCTTGGTTCGTTCGGGATTTCGAGATTCACACTCATACGGTCGGCATATATCCCTGCTTCGCCGACTAATTCCTGGCTGCATCCCGGAATACTTTTCAGATGGATATAACCATTGAAATGATGCATTGTGCGAAGGTCTTTTGCAACACGCACCATCCGTTCCATCGTATAATCGGGATTGCGTACAACACCCGAACTGAGGAAAAGACCTTCAATATAATTGCGGCGGTAAAACTCGATTGTAAGAGTCACTAATTCCGATACTGTGAATGTAGCACGTGGAATGTCGTTACTTCGGCGGTTGATACAATATGCACAATCGTAAATACAGTGATTGGTAAGCATGATTTTCAGCAGCGACACACACCGTCCGTCTTCGGTAAAACTGTGGCAAATCCCCATTCCACCAACTGTATTTCCTATTCCTTTCGATGGATTATTTCGGACTGTACCACTGGAGGCACACGAAACATCATATTTTGCCGACTCAGCCAGTACGGTGAGTTTTTCTAAAATCGTTTCGTTTAACATATAAAATAGAGCAGGTTGAAAGTAATACCTGCTATGGCTGTTTCTTTAAAAGGTCGCGTATTTCTGCCAAAAGTTCCTCCTGTTTCGTTGGACCGGCAGGCGCTTCTTCTTTCTTTTTATTAAATGTATTAACAAACTTTATAAACAGGAAAATCGCAAAAACAATGATTATGAAGTCGAACAAGGTTTGAGTAAAGTTGCCAATGTTCAAAGTAACAGCCGGTTTTATCACTTCTCCGTTTTCTATTACAGCTTCGTATAATTTGATTTTCCACTCGGTAAAATTAATACCGCCGAGTAACACCCCAATAGGGGGCATGATAATATCAGCCACTAACGACGACACAATTTTCCCGAACGCTCCGCCGATGATGATACCCACCGCCATATCTAACACATTGCCTCGCATGGCAAAGGCTTTCAATTCATTTATCCACTTTTTCATACAATAAGTAATTAATATGGTGCAAAAATAACTATAATAAATGAGAATTTTCAATTTTCGTTTATCAATTCAAATGAATTTTCCGGATTATTTATTATTTTTGCACTCCTGAATAGATTTGAGAATTAAGAATATGGAATTAGAATTTGCTGAAAACTATATAATAATGAAGTATGAAATATTTTAAAAGTTTTTTATTGACAACTCTTTGTCTGTTGCTGTTTTCTTGTGCAGGAGGAAATAAATCAAAGGATAATTCATCAGCATCGACCGAACAGGTGGAAGGCGAAGAACGTGGTTATATTGTGAAGGTAGGAGATATGGCTCCCGACTTTACTTTTACGACGGCTTCGGGCGAAACCATCAAACTGTCTGATTTACGCGGGCGGGTTGTGATGTTGCAATTTACGGCAAGCTGGTGTAGCGTATGTCGCAAGGAAATGCCATTTATCGAACGCGATATCTGGCAAAAGCACAAAGATAATCCCGGTTTTGCCTTGTACGGTATCGACCGCGACGAACCGTTGGAAACGGTCAGGGATTTTGCAGTTCAAACAGGTATTACCTATCCTTTGGCGCTCGATCCCGGAGCTGATTTATTTGCCTTGTATGCCGACCGGCAAGCTGGAATCACACGCAATATTATTGTAAATCAGGAAGGTAGAATTGTGATGCTTACACGGCTGTACGACGAAGAAGAATTTGCCGCCATGTGTCTGAAAATTAATGAACTGCTGAATTAGAGTTTAGATATTAGAGTGTAGAGTTTAGATAATTTTATATTTTAACTCTTTTCCCCCTTTGAAGGGGGCAGGGGAATGTCAAAATTTTTAATTTTTAATTTTTAATTGAATAAACCGTGCCTTTAAAATTACCCCACAATTTACCGGCTATTGAGTTATTAAAAAAAGAGCATATCTTTATCGAAGAAACTTCGAATGGGATAGCGCAGGATTTGCGTCCGCTACATATTGTGTTTTTAAACCTGATGCCTCTGAAAATCACGACAGAGACGGATATTGCCCGATTGCTCAGTAATACGCCGCTTCAGGTTGAGATCGATTTGATGAAAATCAAGAATCATACGTCAAAGAATACTTCTGCCGAACATATTGCAACTTTTTACAAAGATTTGGATGCGCTGAAAGACAGGTTTTATGACGGTATGATTATTACAGGCGCGCCGGTCGAAACGTTGGATTTTACAGATGTGACGTATTGGGACGAACTAAAACAAATCTTTGACTGGACGCGGACAAATGTTAAATCAACGATTTTTATATGCTGGGCGGCACAGGCTGCGCTGCATCATTTTTACGGAGTTCCCAAGTACGAATTGGCTTCAAAGATGTTCGGAGTCTTCAAACATACGATGAATGAACCTTCTTTGCCCATATTTCGCGGTTTCGACGATGTGTTCTTTGCCCCGCACAGCCGCCATACCGAAATCCACAGGGAAGATATCCTGAAAGTCCCCGCACTGACTTTGCTTTCGGAAAGCCGTGAAGCCGGCGTATATATGGTTATGGCTCGCGAAGGACGCGAAATGTTTATTACAGGTCATTCGGAATATGCTCCTTACAGGCTTTGGGATGAATATTTTCGCGATGTAAACAAAGGATTACCCATCACTGTGCCCGTCAATTATTTTCCCGACGACGACGTTTCCCAACCACCTGTAGTTCGCTGGCGAAGTCATGCAAATCTGCTGTTTACCAATTGGTTGCATTATTATGCCAGATAATAATCAATTAGGAATTAGGAATTAGGAATTAGGAATTAGGATTTTTTTGTCCCCCTTTGAAGGGAGTTAGGAGGGATGTCATGATTTACGATTTTTATCCCCCTTTGAAGGGGGTTAGGGGGATGTTAACATTTACTATTTTAGATTTACAATAATGTAAAATCTTAATTTTTAAATCTTAATTTTTAATTCTTAATTGAATAAAGTGTCCATTGCCCGTCCAATTGAACTATTAGCGCCTGCCAAAGACTTAGAATGTGGTTTGGAAGCGGTACGGCATGGAGCTGATGCCGTTTATATCGGCGCCCCGAAGTTCAGCGCCCGCGCAGCTGCAGGTAATACAATCGAAGATATTCGCCAATTGTGCGATTTCGCACATATTTTCAATGTACGTGTTTATATCGCATTCAATACCATTTTGAATGACAGCGAATTGCAAGAGGCGGAGGAATTGATTCATCAATTATATACAGCGGGCGCCGATGCGTTGATTATTCAGGATATGGGCATTACGCAACTCAATTTGCCTCCTATACCTTTACATGTCAGCACACAGGCGGATAACTGCACGCCTGAAAAAGTGGCATTTTGGCACAAATCAGGATTTAAACAGGTAATATTGGCGCGCGAATTGACTTTAGACGAAATTGAGTCGATAGCCCGTCAAACGCCTGTCAGGTTAGAAGCCTTTGTACATGGTGCGTTATGTGTCTGTTATAGTGGACGTTGTTATGTAAGCGCCGCATTAAGCGGGCGGAGCGCAAATCGTGGCGAGTGTGCGCAATTTTGCAGGCTACCCTATACCATGATTGATGCAGCCGGGCAGACCATCATCGCAGATAAACATTTGCTTTCTTTGAATGACCTGAATCTTTCGGACGAGCTTGAAAACATGATGAAATCGGGCATTTCGTCATTCAAAATTGAAGGTCGATTGAAAGATGTAACCTACGTCAAGAATATCACGACTTGGTATCGAAAGAAATTAGATGCCATATTTGCCAAAAATCCGCAATTTTACCGTTCATCAGCAGGGAAGTCGTCATATTCATTCACTCCGCAAACGGAAAAAAGTTTTAACCGCGGATTTACCTCTTATTTTTTGCATGGCCGCATACCTGACATCACCGCGATCGATACGCCTAAATCCGTTGGCGAAAGGGTAGGAGTAGTCAAGGCGCTGAGAGGCAATTCATTTACATTGGCCGGATTGAAACCGGTGCATAACGGCGACGGCCTTGTTTTCTTCAATGCCAAAGGCGAATTGGAGGGATTTCGGGTAAACCGTGTCGAGGACAACAGGATTTTCCCATTGAAGATGCCCGCTCTACGCCTCAAAACGGTGATTTACCGTAACTATGACCAAGCATTTGAAAAAGTTTTGTCGAAACCATCGGCAGAAAGAAAGTTGTCGGTACAAATGACGTTGAGCGATACGGATTTTGGTTTTGTACTTTCATTGACCGATGAAATGGGGGTGTGT